>Ga0209534_10000160_pt1 | contig 79437 bp, 67 predicted proteins | sample COG_07_FD_184751 | JGI IMG/M metagenome (GOLD analysis project Ga0209534, IMG submission 184751) | Pelagic Microbial community sample from North Sea - COGITO 998_met_07 (SPAdes) (version 2) | ecosystem: Environmental > Aquatic > Marine > Neritic zone/Coastal water | place: Helgoland, sampling...
CATCTCCATCACTTGACCCACCAGAGACGTCAAAGTAAATATCCCGTAGATAGTCATATTGGTCAATTGGATTACTGATACTAAAAGGTTCTTGACCAATTTGATTCACATTAATGTCAATACTAAAGGATGCATCCAAGTAGTTCAAACTTCCATCTTTGATTGCAGTAAGAGTGTATAATCCAACACTGATATCTTCTTCTACTCTATTTCCTTCGACCAAAGATATTGGTCCATAGTCACCAACCAAACTAAATGATACATCTCCATCATCAGTTCCACCTGAAGTATCCAAATAAATGGTATCTTTGTATGGATATGAAGTCAATACACCCGAAGGTTCCAATAAGGCCTGACTGATTTTGTTTATACTAAAGTCAAATGTGGTTGATATGTCTAAATAGTTCAGACTTCCATCCTTTGTAGCAGTTACTGTATAGCCACCTACATCGGGTCCACCTCTTAAAAGGTTTCCTTCTAAAGATTCCCCTGGAATAGTAAAAGACACATCTCCATCACCCGACCCACCAGACATATCAAAGGTAATATCTCGTAGATAATCATATTGGTCGATTAAATTGATGATACTAAAAGGTTCTTGACCAATTTGATTCACATTAATGTCAATACTAAAGGATACATCCAAGTAGTTCAGACTTCCATCCTTGGTCGCAGTAAGAGTATATAATCCAACACTGATATCTTCTTCTACTCGTTTTCCGTCTACCAAATTAATTGGTCCATAAATGCCACTAACCAGACTAAATGATACATCTCCATTATCAGATCCACCTGAAGTATCCAAATAGATGGTATCTTGGTATGGATATGAAGTCAATACACCCGAAGGTTCCAATAAGGCCTGACTGATTTTGTTTATACTAAAGTCAAATGTGGTTGATATGTCTAAATAATTCAGACTTCCATCCTTTGTAGCAGTTACTGTATAGCCACCTACATTGGGTCCACCTGCTAAAAGGTTTCCTTCTAAAGATTCCCCTGGAATAGTAAAAGACACATCTCCATCACCCGACCCACCAGACATATCAAAGGTAATATCTCGTAGATAGTCGTATTGAGTTGTTACTGTTATAAACCGAAAGTTGCTATCTTGACCGATTTTATTAATACTAAAGTCGAAAGTGGATGATATGTCGAAATAGTTCAGACTTCCGTCCTTGGTCGCAGTCACTGTATAGCCACCAACATCGAGACCTTTTAGTAAAACATTATCACGCATGGTTCCACCTGAAACATCATAATTAACTAAGCCAGTGCTTTGTCCTCCAGTTGCAGTAAAAGAAATATCCTGTAGATAATCATATTGGTCGATTAAATTCGTAAAAGAAAAACCAGTCTGGCCTATTTTGTTAATACTGAAGTCAAATGTAGCGGATATATCAAAGAAGTTCGCACTTCCATCTTTTGTTGCAATAACTGTATAAAGACCTACATCGATATTATTAATTGTATTTACAGTATCGGCCAAATTGTTATAATACGTGTTATCTCTACCACTTATATCATAAGTAACAGCACCATCTCCAGAACCACCTGAAGTATCCAATGTAATGAGTTGTTGATAAGGATATTCCAATAGGACACCACTTAATTCAAATTCTGCTTGGTTTCCTCTTGTTATTTCAATGATTGTTCTATTGTATAATTTATTGAAATCATTGGCAGCAATAATGGAATAATACCCTATTGCTGGATTATTCAATGAAGACGCAACTGTAATGTCTCTTACTATCTCTATTTCTTTTTCTGTTAATGCGAAATCATAAATCATGTAGTTGTAGAAATAACAACTAGTAATATTATTTGTATAAGTGCCTGCGCCTGAATTATTATAACCTCCAGAAACGATAAACGGTTGTTTAAAAGGAGTTGAAGGAGTTGATGAATGATCGTATTTTTTTTCACCATTCAAATAAAATAAACATGAATTACCATTTACTACAATTGCAATATGATGCCAATTATTATTTTTTAGAGAAGGGTTAGGGGAAGGGTTTAGACTAGTAGTATCATATTTAATTATTCCATGGGTGCCAGTATATGCTATATATGGTTTTTGATCAGAACCGTCTGTGGATCGAATTAACCCAATAAAGCCACCAGCCGAAGCAAAATTAAAATACCCTGCCATAGTAAATGTTTGAGTGGCTGTATTTTGGGTAATTCCACTAATAACTGGTAACTGTAATATGCCATCAATCTTATAAGAAGGCTGTTCATGATATGTTCCATGACTCAAGTCGTAATATAATGTTTCTACATTATTTCCATGTGTTCCAATATTAAGAACCGACCCAAAATTTCCACTGGCTGCTGCTATAGTTTCGAGTGTTCCATCGAAATTCGCCGAAATGTGAATCGCTGGTTTACTAACTCTGTCTAATCGAACATAACTCGTGTCATACATCACATCAAAGTAAGTGTTTCCTTGATTGGGAACCACTTGAGCAGATAAATCAATAATTCCAGTATTTGTAGTAGTAGATGTATTAAGAATGTTAATGGACGGGTCTAAAATCGTGATCTCATATGGTTCAGATGACTTTGGGTAATAGTAATCATTACCTTCGATTGTGGCTGTAATATAATAGGTGCCTTCTCCGTTTGTAAACCGACTACTTACAATAAAACTAACCGGAGTATTATAACTTATATCACTATCTCCACTGATTGTAAAATAGGTAGTAGAACCCGATACACTTCCACCAGTAGTATCCACTGTTATAGTATCACTTAATTTGTAACTACTAATATTTGGTGTTATGTTTATTACAAGGGGGGATTGTTCTTCTTTGGTAACTGTAATCTCATATGGTTCAGATGACTCTGGGTAATAGTAATCATTACCTTCTATTGTGGCTGTAATATAATAGGTGCCTTCGTTTGTAAACAAATCAAATAGAGCATAACTCGTGTCGATGTCATAAGTATTCGATGCATTCACAACTCCATAATTACCCATATAAGGATGGTTTTGACATTGGTAGAATAACGGTGATGGTGTTGAATCAGTAATTTGTATTTCTACATAGGCATCTGGGTTTCCTGCAGTTCCACTTGTCGTAACACCAGTTGTAAATGATGAAGTCTTAGCAGCATCCGTATAAAATAATAATGGATGATTCGAATTAGATGAATCATTTTGATTGAATCTATATGTTCTTCCAACTACAAATTGTATAACCGGTGACTCAATATCATCTATAAAATACCCTGATGGACTATCAATATCATAATGAGGATGATTACTTGTTTTAGAACCAACTGTAACAGTAAATGTATTATCACTATACGCACTTGTTGTAAAATAGGTAGCAGAACCAGAGACACTTCCACCAGAAATATCCACTGTTATAGAATCACTCATGCTATAAGAACTTTTGACTTCGCTCACACTCATAGTAACAGCGCTCTGAGTTAATTTAGTCATGGAAACATTGATGGTTTTTGTAGCACTAACTACTTCCGATATTGCAGTGTTATCTGCGTCATACAAGGCAAATAGTGAATAAAAACCGTTTAATGGATCGGTTAATTTTGACACATGACCATTGATTAATGTTGTTGAAATAGTATTGATTTCTGATTCTGAAAGGGCATAATCATAGACAATATAATCAGTGAAAAAGTAATTACCTTTGTTTTGATTTTCTCCATCTCTTCCTCCCATTAGGAATGGACTTTCTAAAGTAATATCATGAGTTATCGATTGAGGATTAGTGTTAGGGGGGGTAGTGTTAGGATTAGGGTCTAGATAGACAGTCAGTGTTGTGCTTGTTTTGACAATACCAATAAAATACCAAGTATTACCACTAAACCCTTCAAACCGAATAGTAGGTGCTGGTGATGCTGGTGTTGGTGCTAAAAACAAGACTCCTGAATGATAAACAATATCAAAGTATTTCGTTGATACAATACGTGCAAATGTATTGCTTGTAGAGTCAAATAAAAACATCCCAACAACAGTGAAACTGTCATTTTGTATTGTAAAAGATGGTAAAGTCTGGGCATACTGAATGTATAAAGATTGTCTACCATAATATGAAGTTGAAGAATCAGAATTATTATGATTATTATTACGAATAATTGTATTGTTATTAAGCGAATCTACATTACCAGATACATCTCCAAAATTAATGAGACCAGTCACATTTGCCCCAGAAGAAGTTCTACTATCCACACCTGCAGATAATCGAATTTTAGGTGTAGCCAAATTATTTAATCTGTTCAGACTACTGTCATGTATAACTTGAATTACTTCTGCTCCATTTGAACCCAATGTGCTGGTTTCATTTGTAGAAATATCTATTATTTCTGGACTACTTGGATCATAAATATATTCATATGGAGCACTATAATCTGGCAAAATTGTATATACAAATACACTATTAACACTGAAATCAAAGCTAGCTGATATATCATAGTAGTTTAGACTTCCATCCTTTATTGCTGTAATTGTATAAGTTCCCACCTCAAAAGGACTGGTCACACTATTTCCATTTGTCAAAGTAATATCTGTTGGTGGAACATCACTATTACGTATAAGAGTAAACGACACATCTCCATCTCCAGAACCACCTGAAGTATCAAAAACAATGCCACCTAAGTAAGGATATTCAGCCAATACTCCACTGATTTCAAAATTGGCTTGAGTAAGGTAATTTATAGTAATGGAATATGGTGCGGATGTTTGTGCGTATGTATATTCATCGCCTTCTTTTGTTACTGTAATAGAATATGTCCCTTGGTCTGTAAACAGATCATACATAAAATGAGTCGATGGAGTATTATAACTTACATCTCCACTTATTGTAAAATAAGTCGCACCATTACCAGTTCCACCAGAAATATCCACTGTTATAAAATCACTCATAATATAAGAAGATTTCACTAGAGATAAACTGACATCCAGAATACTTTGATTTGATTTAATCATGGAAACTTCAATCGTTTTTGTGGCGCTAACTACTTCCGATATTGCGGTGTTATCTGCGTCATATAATGCATATATTGAATGAAATCCATTTAATGGGTTCGTTAAGGTTAATTGTGTCACATAGCCAGTAGTAAACATATTTTTGAGACTATTTATTTGCTCACTTGAAAGCGCAAAATCATAAATCAAATAATCTGTAAAATAAAAATTTGCGAGATTAGAATCATTCCAACCATACATGTTATAACCTCCAATATGATAATAATTACGTGTAATCGTATAATTACGAGTTAAATCAGAATCAGTATAACTAGTATTATCCACATAAAGCGTTGGTTTTTTATTATCAATCACAAGAGCAATAAAATGCCAATTGTAGGCCGATACACTTATATTAGTAATAGCATATGCACTGTCAAAACCATTTTCCAAATTTTTTGGTGTTACATGCATTAAGTGCAACTTCTGTGAACGATAGATAAGTTCAAAATTTTTGGCAGAAAAAAGTCGAGCATTAGTATTACTTGTTCCATCAAAATAGAAATATCCAGCAATAGATATAAGATTTTTATTATAATAACTTTCATGTCTCCTGGTAATATAATAGCAATCTTTACCAAGTATGTTTCCATTGTTATCTGAGTTCGTTTTAAGTTTATAGGTAATACGATTAACGTCATTATCGCTCATTAAATTGTATATTGAACTAGATGATGAATTCTCCAAATTCTGAATACCATATTTAGAATCCATAAATATTTTACAATCAACTCCAGCAGAATAACGAGCTGTTGGTATAATCAAATCGTTCAATCGATTAAGACTACTATCATATAGAACTTGGAATACTTCTGTTCCATCTGGATTTGAAGACAAGGTGCTGGTTTCATTTGTAGAGATATTTATTACATAACTATTACTTGGATTTGGGTTAAAGGTATACTCATATGGAACACTTTCGATAAAATAACCGTAATCATAACGTAACAATACATCACTCGACTGATTTCGTTGTGTGGATCCAACTATTTCAATAATTTTTCGATCATATTGTTTATTTATGTCATTCGCAGCAATTATTGAATAGTATCCTCCAATTGGATTATTTAAAGATGATGCAGTGGTAATATTTGATACTAACTTAACTTCATCTGATGTCAATGCAATATCATAAATCATGTAGTTATAAAAACGGAAATAATCTGTTGCATTTGTAACAATAAACCCCATCCCAGGATAGTAACGTCCACCTACTGTCATTGGTTCTACAAAATGAACATCAGGAGAATCAGATGCAGAATTGCTTATCTCACCGTTTAAATATGAAGTAATTGTAGATTGAGAACGGTCTACATTAACCTCAATTACATACGCTATGTGATGCCATTTATTTGCAGAGAGACCAGTTATCAATGTTTCACTTTCGTAAGAACTGCTTCTATCAGAGAAGTCTATATGTGGATCAGTTGTATTATTCGAATTCAAAATTATTTTTGAATTTTCGGTATAAAAATACCCAGCCAATGTAAATGAATAAGCACCATTAGCGGGAAGAAATGATGGTAGTTCTAAACCTCCTTGAAGTTCGTAGTAATAAGGAACACTTGTATTATCAAAGCTACATGGATTATTTTTAATAGTTACAGAATTAGTGTTTGTTCCAATATTTAACAAGGAATTACTACCCAAATTACCATCAAAGTTTGCCGAAATATGGATAATTGGATTACTAACTCGGTTTAGTTGGTTTTCACTTAAGTCATATACCACATCAAAATATGTCGTTCCTCCTGAAGGAACAACTGTTGCAGATAAATCAATGGAACTTGCAGATACTGTATTACCATTATTAATTGTAACTGACGATGATGACATCCCACTGAATTGAATGATGTTACTATATTATAGACCTATAGATTTCAATACTTGATATATCCTAAAAATACTGTGTGGGCTCGCTACGCTCGCCCTAAGTAGGATATGGGGGTATGGGGGATGAAATCCCCCAATAAGTTTACTTTAGGGAAAACAACCTAAATGTTTTTTGTATGACCTCTTTATATTACTACTTGCTCTTTCATTCAAATATGCCATTACACAAAGACGTCGTTTTGGATCGAAAATCATTTCAAAATATGCTACAAGACAACCAAGGATTTGTTATCATGAAATTCGGTGCAACATGGTGCGAACCCTGTAAACGAATCGAGTCAGTAGTAGAAGAACGATTGAATGAATTAGGTAAATCAGAACACGTGTCTTGTATGACCATTGATATCGACGACAGTTTTGACTTGTATGCATTTCTAAAAATGAAAAAAGTAGTGAAATCCATTCCCGCCATTTTATGTTATGTTACTGGCAACCCTTCTGTTTATCCCGATGATTTAGTCAATACTTCGGATACCAAGGAAGTAAATGCTTTTTTTGACCGCTGTAAAGATTGTCTTTTAGAAGCAACTCAACCAAGAAAATAAATTAACATAGGCTAAATATATACACATATCATGGTTTCTTACAAACTTATATACTCCTATTTATTGGCTTTCGCTTTCACAACTGTAGGATTGGTATATTTGCTAAAGGTTCCTTATCAGTTTGCTGGAACAAATAACCAAGATTTAGTCGATTTGTATTATTTCACGGATTACAAAAGAAATATACCCTTGGACATTTTAGTTGTAGGAGTCTATTTAGCGATTTCTCATGCAATCATTGTCTACAGTCAATTGCAACCCTTATGGACTCATCTTTTGATTGTTATATTTACTACTGCATTCATCTCAAGTGCATTTTATTGGTATTTTGTATCTTTTTCTAAATCCTCCAATTTCTTTAGTCGATGGTTTTCCAGAGTAGGTTTTCGTGCAGTTTTCTACGATATGCTTTTCGTCGGGTTCACTTATTTTGTTTTCCGACATTTGTATGACAAATGGTTAACAAACTAAACTGTAAAAAATATATAAAAAGATGATGATTCCATTTACTACATTGTAGTTGTAGTAAATAGATATGTCCATTACCGATTCTCTTACGTCACCCGATTCTCTTGCGTCCACCGATTCTCTTACGCCAACCGTATCAAGATACAAGATTGGAGAAGTGAACATTGATGAATGTTTGAAAAAGTATCAATACAATAATGTTCGAGAGAAAATATACGTATTTCAAAATGAAGCTGGTATAGCGACACCTTATACGAAAAGCCAATTAAAGAATCCAAAACATTTTTCTATTTTTTGTTTTTATCGTAATAGCACCAGTGTTTTATTTTATTTAGAGAGAAACTGGTTGGATATTACTGGAACCTGTCCATATAAGCGTGTTTATGTGGATTTAGAAGATATTGATGATCTTATACAGGAAGGTAAACTATTGTATCATGATGACGGAGTTTCTCTCGATATCTGATAAATGTAGTAAAATAAAAAGAACCCGTAAAAGTTTTTGGAGAAGATATCCAGAAAATTATACATGACATTTTTGGTTTTGTAATTGAGACAATATGCAACACCATAGAATCCCCATATAATGGCCATAAACCAGAATAATTTTTGATTTAATCCATCATCTCCAACAAAATGGCTAAATAACAATAGGAAGCTGATGATGAAAAAGAGAGAACCCCAGAAAAATCCTTGAAATCGAGAGATGATTTCGATTTCGCCTAAATATCCAAATAGCAACATCATGGCATTGGCTCCCACAATTTGGAACAAATCATTAGCATTTTCTCTCAAAAAGGAAAATAATGAAAGAGTAGAAGAATCGCCTAAATGATTTCGATATGTCATGAAGATAGCAGTAGTGATAAACATTATTGGTGTGGACAATACCCAGTCGAAATATCGAGTGCTTGTTACATTGTAGTTGATATTGGCAAACTGATTAATCAACCATAGATAATAAATGAGTTCAATACACTGGACTACTGTTTCCAATACCAAGACTTCTCTCAAAATGATATGTTGCAATGGAAGTTGTAAAGTGATTCCATATATACCAATAATTGCCGCTATGATTTGAATAACTAAGGATACTTTTGCAGTCTGTAAAATTATAATATCTTGTTTCATTATTGTTTTACCTTTTCTCTATAGTTTATAGCTGTTTTTTGTTCTTGTTGCCTTTTCTTTTTGTTTTGTTTTTTCGATTTGTTGTTTTTCCTTTTTGTTTTTTATTTCGTCTCTTTGTCTTCTTGGTTTTCTTCTTGTTTTTAATTTTGGTTTTGGTTTTTCTGCGTGGTTTACCTCCTTGGAAATCTTTGTTTTCACCTGGTTCACCATCATCATCGTCATCACCATCACCTTCATCGCCATCATCATCATCGTCACTATCACTATCACTGTCGCTTTCCTCTTCTTTTTTGTCGTCGGTGGCAGTAGTATCGGTATTGGTTGTATTGTTGCTTTCGGAAGAACTTTCATTATTAGAAGTGTCATCGTCGTTATCAAGAAAGTGCGCAGTTGCCAATAATGCAACAGTCACTCCGATAAATCCATAAGTTGCTAAAGGGACACTCCCGTAGCTATACGATGACATTTTATTGGCCACATTAGCTGGCATAATTTCCTTTAAATAAGGCATTACGTTGAAATCAATCATATTTCTCTCTACTACACTCTATAACTAAAATGTAGAAAATTAGATTCGTGAAATTGAATTAAATCGAACTAAGTAATTTACTAAGCAAGAAAAACCCGAAAACCCGAAAACCCGATAACCATATTTAATGTCTACAGTTGTAAACAAAATGATTCAAACAATGGAAATTCAAATGTATAAAACATATTCTTATAATTTCACCAATGAAGTGAAATTCGGTTCACTACCAGTAGAAATATTACACAAACTATTTCAGGATGGACGAAATGCATCATTCATGTTGGAAGAATGGTTGGCGATTTACTTTCCTTCTTTAACCAGAGTGGAAGGTAATAAAGATCACGACCATATTGACACAAATGGAGTGAAGTATGATGCAAAAAACTTTACCAAAAAAGGGTTGAAGTTTATGCCATCCAATCAAATTGGTAAAGGCAGGACCTTTGACAAAACACAAGCACACGAAAAGGCCGTTAAATTGGTTTACATTTGTTGTGACATTGTCGACTTTCCTCAAATCCATATACGATTTATCCCTGGAAAGGATTTAATGAAAAAGTATCCTAAATGTTCTGTTCTATTTTCCAAACGTTCGGAATTATTCAACAGTGACTTTTCTACTATAGAAGAGCCTGAAGAAACCCAATCTGTGGTTGCTCCCGAACCAGAAACCCAACAACCCGTTGTTGTATCTGAATTGGAACCTATGGTTGTATCTGAATTGGAACCTATGGTTGTATCTGAATTGGACCCAGAAACCCAACAACAAGAAGAAGCCGCCGTAAAAAATGATTAGAAATAATACCTTATATAAAATCTCATAAATATTAAAACAGTAGATAGACTCATCTATCTATTGTTTTTTCTCTCAAATAGCCTCTAAAGAGGTTCGAACTCTTGACCTTACGCTTACTAAGCGCACGCTCTAACCAACTGAGCTATAAAGGCACTGTGGATACATCCAAATGATATATATCCTTGTTTAGAATTAGATATTTTTCCTCGCACCGACAGTATGTAAGTTATCTAACATAAGAGACCATGCTTTACTGTAACTAATATGGTAATAAGGTAAGTCCCATTTTTTGGCGAATTCCACTAATTCATTCGAGACCTGAGGTTGTCGAAACTGGGGCATTTGTGGAAACAAATGATGAACACATTGACAATTTAAATAGCCCATAATCCAGGAAATCAGCGGACTTTGAGTATCTATATCTACAGTATGTGCTAAACTGTATTCTACCCAATTGGGATTTTCAAATTTTTCAACAATGGGCATGAATGTATGAGATAAACTAAAATGTCCAAATAAATACATTCCAGTAATATACATCGAAAACATCATGTGAAGATAACAGTAGAAAAATGAATGATTGAATCCTACTATTTTCGACAACAAATAGGGTCGACCTATGTGTCCCAATAGCATAAAAAATGCTTGTAAGTAATCTTTGTCTCGAATTACTTTGCGAGGATGTAAGTAAAACATCCAAAAGAACAATACCAAAAATCCACTTGTAATAGGAATAAATGAATATGCTTGGTATTGTAGCCATGTAGAAGAAAAGGATGTATTCTTCGGGGCTGCTTTTGGATGAAATAATACCAATGGCATTGTGTCTAAATCAATATCATGGTCGATTTTCTGAGTAGTTGCATGATGTTTATTGTGCATACTATTCCACATGGAATCACTCACCATCAACCCACAACCCATTGATATTTTCTGCATTATTTTATCTACTGTAGGATATCCTGATAATGAATGATGTCCAGCCTCATGTTGAAGCCAACCACATCGTCCTCCGAATAATCCATACGTTAGTGCCGATAAAAAATGAGCAAAGTAGGAATCGAAACTCAATAAATAAGTTGCAAACGCAAATAGTGCAATCACTTCCAGATTACGATAGATTGTATGGCGTATGCTATGAGTAAAGAATCCTCGTTCTTCTAAAGATAATCTCCATTTTCGGAAATCTTCCAACATTTGTTGCGTAGATGCATCATGTTGAAGAACAGGCTTTTCTACAGTAGGAAGACTATGTAGCACTTTCCAAGCTTTCTTCGAATGACGATGCATTTCTTCAAATACCATAGTGGCATCTTGATTTATGTAATACTGGATCACACTACCACCAGGATGTCTCTGAATGAACTCGTCAATATTATACCATGTATCTTGGATACACAAAGCTGAAACATTCGAAGTCATATATATATTTCCTGTAGAAAATGGAGAGAAAAAAGGAATGCCTTCCGAACAATCGGATTTGAACCGATGACCACCCGATATCTATTTCAACCTCTACAGTCGGGTGCTCTACCAACTGAGCTATATTCGGTATAGGATACTGTTTTTGATGGTTTATTCACTTTTGAACAATACAAAAATGAGTTAGAGCTACGCAGAACAAAAACATGACACATTCTTTTATTTTTCTCTCAATAGAATTTCCGAGAATTTATTTAAATCCTTTTGAAGGCAAATAACTTTATTACTTTATAGTATAAAGAACCCATGTTGAAAGTATTCAAATACATCAATGTTTCAGTATTTTTAATAAGTTTTGCTTTAGGAATATTTGCAGTATATGTCATGTCTCCTGATAAAAAGAGAATTGTAGTATATCCTTCACCAGATAATGTCTCAGTTTTACAATACAAAGATCAAGCTGGTAATTGTTTCCAATACAAACAAACCAAGGTAAGTTGTCCTAAAGATTCCAGTTTAATATCGAAAACACCAATTCAATCAAACCAAGCATCGGACCCTTAAAATCTATTTGTAATACATAAAAGGGCATGTTCGATACAAAACGATTAAATACTCCTACTGGACGTTTTTTCATTTCTCTCCTATTGGGTCTTGGATTGGCCACTTTATTTAGGCAAGTTTGTGCAGATGGGTCTTGTATAGAATTCAATGGACCCGTCATTCAAGAAATCGACGGGAAAACCTATCAGTTCGGTGAATTTTGTTATCAATATGAAATGATGCCTTCCAAATGTGACCCGCTAAAGAAAACAATAAACATCTAAATTCACACATTCGTTTTTTGAGACATCTTTAGATATTTTTCACTATATAAAGATGATGAGCAACGATACAACTCGTATTGCAGATCTGCCGGAGAATATTACCATGCAAATGAATCCAACAAATCGTGGTGATGGAATTAATACTTCCTACAGTCCCATGGATATACATCCCAATCCCTATGGACATCCTCCGCCTTCTGTTCCCAATATGCCTACACCATCCAGTAACAATAATCAACCTTTACCACCCACTCAAATGCAACAATTACCTCCACAACAACAACAACAATATATCCCAAATAATGCACCTTCATTAGCACCTCAATTAGCACCCCCAAATATACAATCACTTCCTGCACGTGATATTCCCCAAGAACAATCTGCACTAACCCAAGATCCACAAATCAAACCCAATTATGTTCCTCCTGTATCAGAAAGTGTTCAGAAAACTGCAGAGTATATGAAACAATACGATAGTTTAAATGAGCAAAAAATCAAGTCTCATCATGAACAAAAAGCAAAGGAGGCAGCAGTAGATGACTGGATGGATAAATTGCAACTTCCAGTATTAGTTGGTCTACTGTTTTTCATCTTTCAAATGCCGATTATAGATACCATGATTTTCCAGAAACTCGCTTTCTTGTCCATTTATCAACCTGATGGTAATTTCAATACAAATGGGTTGATATTTAGAAGTCTTTTATTTGGTCTATGTTTCATGGCCTTGCAAACCATTCGACAAATGGGCGACTTTTCTACTGCTCTTTTCTAAATAAAAAGTCACGATATTGCATGACAAATTTATCTGGAATTCGCTGTTTTGTAAAATAAGTTAATATTTCTTTCAAACTCATTTGATAACCTCCTTGTTGTAATACTGTAGATGAATTCGTATTGTGATTCGCAAGAATATCGATTTTACGTAACAATAGTGCAATAATAAAATATAAACAATACATGCCACATTCACTTTTCCCTTTTTGGTGAATATGATGGTTTTGGATGTATTTCATTTTCCTACCAAATAAAGTTTTTGCCTGAGAACGAACCATGTCTCGAAATCGGGTCATTGCATTTAGCATATTATTTCCACCACTATTGAAGTAAATAATGAAATTATCATCTAAATCAATGAAAAAAGCCGTCCAATGGGAACCACTTTTTCCATATTTGTCTTCATTAAATACAACACCAATCTTGCGAACATTATTTCTGTATTCTTGTTCTAAATTGAGATTTTTTACTTTATTGCACACGTAGGTATAGGTCCCCAATTGAGTATCGAAATCCAATGGAGTAGGTCCCAAAAACCGAAAAGACGAATATGCTTCCTCGTATTGGTTTAAAACCCGTTGGATATCCAGGTTTGTTAACCATTGATTGGGGTTACTATTCCATATACTTGGTTGGACTGGACGATACAATTTATTTTTGAATCTAACTTTCGTGTTTTCGGGTAAATTGAGAGAATCCATCCAACATAAATCATTTTTACAAGTTGTATATTTATTCATTTTATTTTGAAGAGTGTTCCATCCAGTTGTAGTATTCTCGTATGGCTGGATCGGGTCGTGGCTATATTTTCCATTATATCCATCTACCAAGGTTTTCAAATTATCTTTAGTAAAACATGAATTCTTGGACAATCTTGATTTATTGGCATATGGACTACAGTAGGATTGAGCAGTAGAAATAGATTTAGGCGTTTTTATCCTATTCTTCTTTCGAATTGTTTTGCCACCATGTTGATATTTCTTTCGTTCTCTCGGTTTCCTTTTTGTTTTACGGTATTTAGAATACTTCGATTTCATATAAATAGAGAGAAAAACAGTAGTTATAGATTTGATTATATATACTGTTGTTATACTTTTTACTTCTGTTGTTGCGATTTGAAAACCTTTTGCATTTTCCAAAATTCAATCGGATTCTTTGGTTCTACTCGAAGTGAATCATCACATTGACTAAATAAAGTTTCATCTTCGTCATAATCATCATTGTTGTAAATGGTTTTATTTTTACTGTCATTATCATTATCATTGTCACTACTACTGTCTTCATTTTGTTTTAATTTACGAGATTCAATTGTAGACATACAATCCGTGACGAATTTATGAAAGACTTCTTTTTTTGTAGTTGATGTAAATGCCTCTGGATCGTAAATGTATTCGGAAAACAGTTCCAATAATTCATCATGATGTGTTCTCCATTTTTGAAAAGTCTTTTGTGTGGATTCAAAAGATTCGGGATCCTTTTTTGCTAAATACTTTTGATATGAATTTCTATTGACAAAACATTGTAGAGTAATTTTATCTACATCAAAAGAGGATGTCAATGATGTCATGAAGCCTTTCTCTCTATGAAACTTCAATATCTTTTAATATATTTTCTACAACCATCGTCCTCAAACTATTTATTTGGGTTATGTATATAGAAGAACTATTTTTATGACAACAACTTTAGGAGGAACTAAATTAGGTGGAGGTTTCAATGGAATCTCTCCAAAACAAACTGTATTGAACTACAAAGATGGTGAACAAGCCATGACCAGACGATTATTACGCAGTGCATGGAACACGAAACAAGCTGCAAAAAAGATTAATGGACTTGACCGAAATATTACTCCCTTTAGAGCAGTAAACAATAGTGGAGATTACTTGGCCAGACAAAATTATGTATGTGGAGGACCAAATCCGACTCATCGATCACGTGGTGGAATTCGCCATCGATTCGGTTCTATTATTTCCAATTGTGACGATACCAACATAGAGGCTGCCAATACCAATGTCAAGTATGTTCCTGATTCCAGTGACTACATTCGATACAAAAAACAGAATGCCATGAACAACAACTATAATGATAACTCTTTTGGTGGATATAACAATAGTGCCTATACCAACATTATGGCCATTCGCCGTTAATTGCCATTTCGATAAACTTTAGCCATTTCTTTGCAATAAAAAAGTTTTTGTTTTTGAAAAACTTTTTTTGAATGCTATTTAATTGTTAACAATAATGACTTGCTAATTATTCTACTGTATTCTGGTTTTTATTTAGATTTAGATTTAGATTTAGATTTAGACTTTTTTTCTGACTACTTTTTTGACAACTTTGGCAGGAGCTGCTGCTGGTTCTGCTGGGGTGGTTGCATCTTCTTTAGCAACTGTTTTCTTGACAACACTCTTTTTGACTACTTTTTTCACTGGCTCAGGTTCTGGCTCTGTCTCAGGCTCTGGTTGTTGTTCTTCTTCTTTTTGTTCTTCTTCTTCGTCGTCATCACTATTGGCCATGTATGTTGGTTCTGGTTCTTCTTTTTTGATTTCTACGACTGGTTCTTTAGGCATTTCTTCTACGACTTCTTCAGTAGTTACTGTTTCTGGAACTGTAGTAGTAACAGGACTGGCTTTAGGCTGACCAAGGTCTAACTGTAGGAATCCATCATTTTGTTCCATTTCCTTTGGCTTTACTGCACATTGCTTCAATGCCCAAGTGATTCCCCATCCTTTAGCACCGACCCATATGTATTTGCACTCAATACCGCAAATTACATCGGAACCTTTAGCAACAAAATCAGCAGGTGTTTTGTCTTCATCTTCACTGGGGAATACTTTTTCCTTTGAATCAATGTCAAAGACTTCGACATCCCATTTATTATCATAGCAGTTTACTTTAGGCGAAAAGTAGTGACCTTTGCTTGGGTCTGCTTCACGTGTTTCCTTGTTTTTACCAACCTTTAGGAAAGGAGTATACCTGTCTTCTACAAGTTCACGTCCAAGTTTCTTTCCAAGCCATGCCTCTGAGTTGATGACTGCATCGTCGATAACTTTTTGCTCAAAGGCAATTAGCTTTTCGAGTGCATCATTTGATTCTGGAGTGCCATTTGAATTGAAGTGTAATTTAATCTTGAACTTACCATCGGATTCTTGTGTTTGTTGGTCGACATAGTCTTCTATACCCCAACATTTGGTAGCAGGCACTTGAATATGTAATTTTTTATTGCGTTGTTGGCTGATTATTGATATCATTTTGAGTCCGCGGTCGCTTACTCTTGGTTGCATATAACGATTGGCATTTACATCCCATTCAGATGTCTTGATGTATTTGAAGGCGTTAGAGGATTGCATTTTTGATTGATTGATAGTTTGTTTGCTTTGAAAATAGTATACGATTCGAGATGTTGTTTTGCTTTTGGCTTGTTGTATGATTAAATTAGTCTAATTTCTTTAATTCAATTTTTCAAAAGACTTAATAACTTCTCGATTTTAGGGACTTAAATGAGAGGGGGGATGAAATCCCCCCTACCCCCCCCCCTATAAAATGATGATGATGTATCCACTTAAATTCCCCTATAAAATGATGATGATGTATCCCCCTACCCCCCCCCTATAAAATGATGATGATACATCCACTTAAATTCCCCTATAATAGAATGGGCGAGCGAAGCGAGCCCATAGAGATGATTATTTAGGATGATTCTTTAGGATGATTCTTTAGAGGGATTCATTATGACTCCTCCTACAGTAGAGAAAATGGGGAAAAAAATTGAAATCACGTTCACTACACGAATCATATATACATACAATTCATAAGAGCAGTAGCATAAATTAATTACAATCTCTATATTCTCTCCAAAAATGAATTCGTCTTCATGTCCTATTTGTTTCGAAGAAATGGATTCCACTACGAATGCTTTACAAACATCATGTGATCATCGTTTTCATACAAAATGTTTTCTACAGCACACTAAACTAAATGGGTATACATGTCCTTACTGTAGAAATGAATTACTTGATTCTACAGTAAAAGAACATGAAGTAGAAGCAGTAGAAGATACTTCTTATACTCTTTACCACCATGATGACAATATCAGTATAGACGAAAATGCCATTGTAGTATACGAACCTGATATTTCCCCTGATGATTATTCTCTCCATCCTTTTCGTTGGATGATGCAACAATACAATAACATGGATGATGAATCTGAAAACGAGGTAGATACTTCTCTAAATCTGATTTATAATGCACATGACCATATTATCCGAGAGTGTAATATTATCCAAGAAGAAAACTCATCCACGCTAAATCTATTTATGAAAATGATCAAAAATAAAGTGTCCTACCGAGATTTATTGGCCGCCTATTTATATCATACATGCATAGACTATCGCTACTGTAGAATATCCGAACAATCCAATGCCAAACTGAGTAAAACTGTAGAAAATATTCATGAAAAAATACTATTTTCGAGTGCAACAATAGAACATTGACTTACTGACCCCCATTATTTTACCACTCTGTTTCTACAGTTGTAATGCAATTTCCATATTCAATTTCAATAAATATATTTATCAAATTATGAACTTAAAGCAAGCACCTTAAGAATAGTATAATCACAATGGTGAAAGCAACTACATCTTCCGTATCCGTCCCCGAAACCGCATCAAAAGCAAAGAAAGCAACCAAGAAGGAAACCACTGCACCAGTCGCAGATGCTCCTAAGGTTGAAGCAACAGAGGCACCTGCCGATAAGGCCGATGTTTCAACTGAAATCAATGACGAGCTTGCTGAATTAATGAAACTTATGCAAGAACGTTCATCCCTTGATACTCAAATCAAGGCCAGAGTCAAGAACATCGAAAAGAAGGTCGCACGTATGTCAAGACTTCTTAAGAACAGTTCCAAGAAAAGAAAGAACGCCAACAGTAACAAGGTCTCTGGTTTCGAGAAACCCACTCCAATTAGTGACGAGCTTGCCAAATTCGTTGGTGAGCCCAATGGAACCCTTATGGCCAGAACCGCCATCAGTAAGAAAATCCACGAATACGTCAAGTCCAACAATCTTCAAGATTCCAAGAACAGAAGAATCATTGTCCCTGATGCCAAGCTTAAGAAACTTTTAAAGACTGGCCCCAATGATACTCTTAGTTACTTCAACCTTCAAAGATTCCTTAAGGTTCACTTCAAAAAGTAAATAAACCAATAAACCAATAAACCAATAAACCAATAAACCAATAAACCAATAAACCAATAAACGAAAATAAAAATCACAAAATGACCAAAACAATAGAAAAAATATACCTCCCCCAGATAACTTCCTTTTTTTAACTTTTAAACTATAGTCAAACTTGATTTTTCACTATAGTTTTTTTATTCAATTAACCCATTTCACTTCCTTCATTTGATATCCAGTATTTTTCGCCAAGCCATCTACTGTTGATATTTTACCATGTTTACCATACTGATATTGTTCCAATTTCGACAAGTATTTACGTATAGTTCGTATTGGAAGAATGATTTCACTTTCTCCAATTTGATAGTCATTATTACTCTTGATATTTTGAACTTGTTCTGGGTGAAATGTCACCTGAAATATACGGGGATTGCGTATTAATTCATCCGAAAATCGCGTGTAGTAGATAGTCTGATTACTCTCTCCTGATAATAAATGATTCAATGGTAATTGCACTTTACAGGGATCATTTGATTCTTCATTTGATTGGGTTCGTAAACAAAGGGGCATACCAAAATCCACAACTCCTTGATTTAACATCGATTCTTGTAAAACAACCAATGTTGATACATCAATTTCACTGAACTCAAAAACTTGTTCCCCCAATGTCATCAAATGTTTCATGACATTTTGACGCTTCTTATTATAACTCGTATTGGGACTCTTACATATTTTATACAGTTTCTGACTAATTGGTTGATATTTCTGTAGAGATAATAATATGCGAAACGTGGTTCGGAAATTCGTGTAAAATAAATATTCCATTTCAATATTCTTATACGATAAGTCTTCTACTGTATTACTGACACTATTTTTTCCTATTATACTATCCGCCTCAATTGTATTTCCTGTATTGAGAAATGGTAATTTCACATCTGCAACCTCTTCTTTTCCGATTGGTGGGTCTACCAATACCAATTGATTCGTCTCTGTAATAATTCCAATCACCATACCATTTTCTACTGCACTGTAAATCGGTTTACACGGTAGATTCCATTCTACCATTGACTGTAGAAAATGATATGTTTCATGAAAGGATTGCCATTTTACGTCATCTAACCATACTGATTCCACTGTGACCCGAGTATTCACCAATGTTGATGGATAACACGGTAGAAAATATACATTTTTCTTACTGGAGGGATTTACTAATACTCCTACTATTTTACCTTGATGATTCATCACCATAGATTCATATATTGTTTTCACAATAGGTAACATCTTTTGAATCGATATATTTTGCTTTATTGTTTGCTTCTTTGAAAAGGTTCGACTAATACATTTCTCATCTACCATACTGAAAATCGGAGAGAAGAAATGTTCCAATTCTTTGTAGTGATGCAATATTCTCGATGTGCTTTTCACCCCAATATTGTTTTCCATTATTCTTTCCCGATAAAAATTCACAATGGGCTGATATGAACCATTTTGCAGTAGAAGTATTAAATTCGGTCTATTTTTATCATAATATCCATACTGATGACTATTTGTCGGGCAAATCACATTGATTTTCGACCGAACATCGTCCTCTTGTAATTCCAAAATTACTATATTGATTCCATTCTTAAACAATTTCTGATTTGGCGCACTGATTATATCCCACATAAAACTATGGTCTATTAAAACATCTGGATCATTGATATATTTTTTGAATTCCTCGAATGCTTGAATTGCTGTTCGTAGAAAATGCTCTTGTGTTTCTTGCTGTAGGTCCAGATTTTTATACAATACACTATTGCGATAATCTTTTATATTTACTGTGGTTGGTTTCTTTGGTGTAAATCGAGATACCAATACTGCATTTTGTGCTTTAACAAACAAATCCAATGTCATTGATTCAATCAAGACTTTTTTGAAATCATTTACACGCACGATGACCTCTGTATTTTGTTCCGAATTCCATGCTACTGCTATACAAGACAAAAATGTCTGATTCTTGGACACCTCCACTCCTTTTCGCAAATAGACATGGCATTTGTTTTTTAACTTACTGTTTAATTCGAGACATTTTCGGTAGTCAATTTTCATCATCGATTGAACTACAACTGGCACCAAGGCAAGACGGCCTTCCAACATTGCTCGATTCTTTGTTTCCATATTGAGCACAAACAAATCCTTTTGATTCTTTTTGATTAATTCATCTGGATCATTATATTCAGATTTAGCATCTCCATAAGCTTTACTATTACATTGCTTACGGGTTTCCATCTGCTTATTACCCGATACTTTAAAACAACAAGGAATACAAGGAGTGTCTTTCGATTTCATGAAATTCGGATATTGAAATTTCGTTTCACCATTTTCTTCTTCTCCTCTATAAAAAACATGTTCGTCTTCTTTGGGATTACTTGGGTCGGTTATAATTTTACCACAGACTCCTTGGTCGACCTCTTCTTTTGTTAACACACCTTCTTGACCTGGTTTGGAACACCAATATTTAGGACATATATAATATAATTGGTCTTTATTCTTATCTTCTCCAAATTCCAAAATTTGTTCTTGATTGTAGGGTTCGACGGAAGAATTCTTAAACTTTTCTTCCATTTCTTCTTTTTCCTTCTTGGTTAAAATAACAGGTTGTCTCTTCTGATGTTCAATATTGAAACACTTTTTATTGTAATTTTTTATAGTTTGTTCAAACAGTGGATAGCGTTCAATCATGCGATTTTCAAAATGCGGCACCTTTGAATTCGAACGTATACGTTTCTTTCTTTGTAGTGTTCCACCCCACATTTCATCATCATCTTCCACTTTATTTTCTTCCTCTACTTTCGTTTCCTCTTCCACTTTCGTTTCCTCTTTTTGGTTTTCCTCCTCATCTCCGTCTTCCGACTCTTCATCTGAAGAGGATTCATACTGTAGAATATCATCGTCGTCATCATCATCATCGTCGTCCTTATTATTTTCTTCTACAACATCTTCTTCTTTTTCATTCTTTTCTAAAAATTGATTCGCCTTTTCGTTTTCATCGTCTTCATCATCTTCATCATTATCATCTTCCTCTACATCATTTTCCATCATATTGTCGTCGTCATCTACTGTAGAACTATGTAATTGTTTCATGGGAACAAATTCGGATTCAGTCATGATATCATTATTCCAAATGGACATCCATTTTTCTGGAATATTCTCTCCACGCAGTAGACGAATGATACTTTCCATATAGACTTGAATAAAATCCAAATACCACATTTTGTCTATTTTTTGAATTGTAATTAAGCATCGATTGTCAAATGAAGATTGTGTCAAGTTCACAGGAAATCCACTACTCATATACGTTCTCATTTTACGTTTGGTGGAAACACCATGAATACCTCTGTATTTAGACATATAAGATACAATCATACTGTGCAATTCTTGATTACTCCTATCTTGATAAACAAGTCTCAATCTTGAATGTAATGTTTTGGTATTGGGATCAATTCGTAGTAGATTCGATATATATTCTTCTGATTCATTCAATTCTTGATAATGTTCGATTCGTTTGTATCGATAATTTTTCCCTGTCTTATTTGAATAGGTAGATATACGCTCCTCATCAAACAAAAACCGTAAACACGAATAATCAGTCAAGTCTATTTTTTTGTTTGTGAGAAAACCAATATGATATTCCAGATTGTAAATACGAACAAAGCTGTCATATAATGATGTTAATTGCACGATTTCGTATCCCACTTTTGTCAAAAACCATTGGAAATCCTGTAGAAGAGTATTGGCGAATTTCACAAACCACGCATCAAATTCATTCTTTACCATTGGTTGCTTGCATTTTCCTTCAAAATGAATGGTTCCATCTTGATATAATATCACTTCTATGTAATCCTTACGATTTTTAATGGGTCGTTGGTCTTGTATATATAAGGATATATACGATTTCCGCATTTTTCTACTATTGTTATATTTCGTCAACGATTCTATTATTTTTGGATTCATGTATGGAATTTTCTTTCCATTTACTGTAGAAGAATCGGAATACAATCTCACATTGATATCCTCCGAAGAACGATAAAACAAAATAAAAGGAATATGTTCTTTTGCATGAATATTTTGAAAGATGGTTTCTAAATTCGCATTGAGAGAAAGCAAGGTTTGTTCACTTTCTAATCCTATACTAAAATGATCGACACCATGTTCAGTATATACAAATTGATCTTGTCTATCGTGAAATACACCGTATAATAGATCCATATTATGGAACGTCTTTTCCAATCTTGATAAATGTTTTACGGTTTGTTCTCTCAGAGTATCCATTTCATTTTCCAATTGCGGTAGGTTAATAATATTTCTCTCAAATAAATACGGATAATATAAATACACAAGTGGTTTCGATAGTTTACTTGAATTCTGTAAAATGTCTCGTGCACATACTACATAAATGGTGCCTTCATCTACAGTTCCATATTGGATTAACAATTCGTCGTCCTTTGGTATGGAACGATTCATCTCCATAACTGATTCCGTAATGAGAGAAGAATCTAAATCAATAGGGTTTGCACAATACGATTCATTATTTTTTAAGATTTCTGTTCTTTTTCCTAAAATAGATGATTGCGTTCGGATCCCAATTGGCTTCTTTTGTTTCAATCTTCGATTTTGAGAGAAAAATGGAAATTTCAGTATTTCCTCGTATGACCATTTCTTCTTTGCATTTGCCGATTTCATTTCATAAGAACCAAACATTTCTTCTACTGTAACAATATCAGGTTGTTCCAGTATTAGAGTTTTAAACCATTGTTTTATTCTCGGTTTGGTCAAAGGAATTGTATCTTGAAGTGTCATATCTTGATACCATTGAAATGCGTCGAAAGTTCTCTCAATTACAGAAAATAAATACAATTCTTCGAAATTGATTTCATTATAATCTTCTAAAGTTTGTAATCCTTTTAAAATTTTATATTTTATAGTCTGGACTGTATCATCATAACATAACAGTAAAGGCACTTTATTTTCATCCAGTATTGTAAATGTCAATTGGTGTTTCGTATTTCCTTTATTGTCTAAAATAATAATATTACTGGGATTATTCATTATTGATATAGTATATTATATCAATATTTTTTTAATTCTTTATTTACCTTCATTTATCATTCCTTCGGTTTGTAAAATCTATCCCAAAGACGATTTTTTTGACTTATTCCTAATTGGTTTATCATATCAGTAGTTGACACTCCTTTGTATTTTACACTTACAGTAATTGGAGTGCCTCCATTATCTTCTACATCCAGTTTCATCATTTTTTGACGCAATGATCGCATATCCACCTTTGTCGTTTTCAACATTTTATCGAAATGATGCTCAATGTTTTCATTATTATTCTTCATGGCACTACCAACTCTTTCTACTGTTTTTTGATACTCCCGTCGTAAAGTGGTTCTTGGGACTTCAAATTGTTTTGAAACACCGTAAATGGAAAATGAACCTTGTTGTTTACGTGCTTCTATACAATAATTTACTGCATTAGTCAGTCTCGTTTTTTTAATGGTTGGAGGTGTTTCTACAATATTTATTTTTCTCTTTTGCGTCTGAGGAGTTTCGTCTGCTTTGGTCTTTTGCTCTTCTAATTCACTTTGCTCTTCTAATTCACTTTGCTCTTCTTCTTCTATTTCACTTTGCTCTTCTAATTCACTTTCTTCTTCTAATTCACTTTCTTCTTCTAATTCACTTTGCTCTTCTAATTCACTTTGCTCTTCTACTTCTACAACATCTACCACTTCTTCTTCAAAGTTTTGGTCGTGCAAGTTTTTAACCATAGTAGCGATTGTAGAGGCTTGCTTTTTTTTGAGACTTAACTCTTTGCTACTGAGTAATGCTTCTTTCAAATCATTTTGAAGTTCTTCTAATTCTTCTTGCTTCTCTTTTATATTCTCTCGAATTTTTCTGATAGTAGATTCAACTACTGCAATATTTCCATTGATTGTATTCAACTCATTTGCCAATACATCATAGCCAAACTTTACACTATTTTCGATGTGAGCTACTTTTTTCTGCTGCATCCTTGGTTTCTTCATCGCTGTAAAACGTAGCGAACGATTGAATTGGCTGTAATGTTTCCTGCAATTTTGAAAGAACCTGCAATAAAAAGAGATTTCGTATCAATGTTCAATACTTTACACACTCCATTCAATCCAATATTGTCACTTCCTTCATCTTCTTTTGGAATTCTGCATCGTGGAAAATGATTATCTAATGCTTGCCATTTTTGGCAATAGGGATTATATATGGCAATATGATTTACCATTACATTGTTCTCATAAGTAGAGGTAAAGTTACCTCCCACATAGAGGTGGTTGTGTATGGTATCGAAACATAACGAATGCACTACATTGTTCACTCCCTCATTCATATTGTCCCACTTCTGATGCTCTAAATAATATTTAGCCACGTGGTGGGCGTTGATGGAATTCTCTCTGTCCCCTACACTGGTAAACGTTCCACCCACATAAACGGCTTTTTCTTTCGGGTCATACGCAAGGGCATTACAGTAGCCCTGTAACCCTCCGCTTAATCCGGACCAGGTCTTTAACTCAAGGTCATATTTGGCTACATAAGATACATGGATATCACTATTGCCCGCATGGGTAAATAGACCCCCTAATAGCAATTGGTCATCCACTTTTAGTAGTGTTCGGCACGGCCCATTGATTTCACCATTGTAGAGACCACTCCATGTATTGGTGGCCAGGTCATAGATACCCACATAATGCAATGGCGTAGACCCAGTTTGGGTAAAGGTCCCACCTGCATACAGCTTCTCATTTATTTCATCGAAATACAAGGTATTGCAGTCACGATTTAACCCTTCGCCCAATGGAACCCATCGCTTTTGTAATACATAGTAGGCCGCTATATTATGACACGCCACTTGGCTCTCTCCTTTTCCTGCTTTTGTGAAGACCCCTCCCACAAATACAATTTGAGATTGTTCATGGACTGCTATACAAGTTGCCAATCCGGGTATTCCATCTCCTACATGATTCCATCCTTTGAATCGCATATCGTAAAATGCTATATTTTCTATGGGCACACGATTTACATGTTTAAAATGTCCTACAATATACACTCTTCGGTTTCTCTTATCCATACAAATATCCAATACACTCCCTTTTTCAATTCCACTTCCCATACGAATCCATTTTCTACTACTGCGAAACTCGGAACGCATTTCGTTTTCAAATAGTATTTTATCCTCTTTACCATACACATTACCCATATCAAAAGTGGGCCCTGATGATGGTGATGTCATTAAAGCATTGTTCTCTACAGTAGTAGAATCAGTCTCATTTATTGTAGGAAGACTCGTTTTTGATTGTTCCAACAATGGATTCTTCATATTGGGCATGTGATCAATTTGATGTTGTATTACTGGTGCCTGAAACAATCCCCTTTCTTGAGCATCATAGTCATAAACTTCATCATATTGGATGTCTAAATTAACAGACTTTGTATCATCCATGGAAAAATACTCCTTGCCTCCAGCATAATCGTAGTCAGTCAATCGCATTACAATTCGAGCCACTGCTGGTTCGATCCATTCTTCGAATCGAGTTTTAGGTGCATCATTGTCCTCTTGTTTTAAATTTTCATTTACTGCCACTTCTTCGCTAAACTTCTTTTCCCAAAAGTTTTCAACCAACTCTTCAATTGTATTTTTTGTGGGTGTTTCCTCCAATTTAGAATTGACATAGGATTCTACAATTGTTTTTGGATCGGCTAAAGCCTTTAGGCATTTTTCTACTGCATCGATTTTTGCTTGTAAAACAGATTTTCCTTTTTCTACTAAAGATTCGATCTCCTCGGAAGACAAAACTTTAGGAGGAATTTTCTGATCTACTTTTTCATTGACTAAAGATTCGATCTCCTCGGAAGACAAAACTTTAGGAGGAATTTTCTGATCCACTTTTTGATTTACTTTTTCATTGACTAAAGATTCGATCTCCTCGGATGACAAAACTTTAGGAGGAATTTTCTGATCCACTTTTTGATTGACTAAAGATTCGACCTCTTCGGATGACAAAACTTTAGGAGGAATTTTCTGATCTACTTTTTGATTGACTAAAGATTCGATCTCTTCGGATGACAAAACTTTAGGAGGAATTTTCTGATCCACTTTTTGATTTACTTTTTCATTGACTAAAGATTCCATCATCGGAGAGAAAAGTTTAGGCATATTTTGATGAATCCATTTTTCCACTTCCACTAAAGATAATCCTTTAGGCATTTTTTCTCTCAAAATGGATTCGACTTCTTGATATGACAATCCTTTAGGCAAAGAATCTTTCAATGACTTTTCTACAATTGTTTTCACTTCTTTGGGTGTAGTAATTTTAGACACCTTTTGTTGAATATATTCTTGAATCCATTGCTTCACTTCTTCAGGATTGGAAGTCTGAGAAGGTTTAGCTAAATGGATCACATCATTTGAACGAGTTTTTACTTTTGATGTAGTAGCAGTAGAATGGTATTTAGGTGTTTTATTTACAGTCTCTACAAAACGCATTTGGTTTGCATTTTGTTTTAAACCAAACTTAACTGGTTCTTTTTCAACTGGTATAACAGCAGGTTTTAGTAATTCTCGGTTAATGGTATCCGATCTCTTCTTCTTGATACCATTTACACGAGGTTGATATACTAAAACACCATTTGTTTTAGGTTTATTATCATTACTATTATCCTGATTATCACCACCATTACCACCAGTAACAACTAATACATCTTTCTTTCTTTTCGGTGGATTTCTATTGGTAAATAACATAGGTTATATACTAACATGGGATTTAGTCAGAGGACCACCCTAAAGATGGGGGATATATCCCCCATACCCCCTTTTCCACGTGGGAGCTCTTGGATGATTTAAAATATATTTTCTACAGTAGAAACAATATTTTATGACAATTATTAAATTACTCCAATGGGCTCGCTTCGCTCGCCCCTACGTGAAACAGGGGGTATGGGGATGTATCCCCCACCCCCAGTTTATAAATCATAGTATGGATTATCTTGTATTTGCATTGAACAATATTCTTTCGGCTCTTTATTGTAATCTCTCGGTTGATGAATATTGGCTTCTTTTGCATTTTCCAGTAGGAACTTAAAGTTCTCCCAGAATTCGGTTTTATGTCCTACTGATTCGGTTGCAACATGAGACAACTCATGGATGGCCACAAAGGTCAATGTATGTTCATCGATTAATGTGTCTTCCCCTTTATTTTTCTTTGGACTTAAACAAAAGGCAATCTTCTCTCCTTTGTTTTCACTATATGCCGTATAAGAACTGGTCGGCAATGTTTCCATAATTTTCTTCGGGTTAAACCCAGATACCAATCGTTTGGTTCTATCATCATCAGGATGTTTTGTTTCCATGTAATTCACCAACTCTTTACATTTGGTAGTCACTTTGGCCAATAAATCCGCCGCTTCTTGGACCTGGTTTCTATCCCGAACGCAATATTGATTTCCATCTACTGACGATACAACACATTTCAATTGTAATGCATCACTATTTTGATAATAGTAAAAGATACATATTGCTACTACAAATACAACAATTACGATTACAATCCAATCATCCATTACTAATATTTTTCTATTGTTCTATACTATTGTTCTCGAAAAAGAATTCCTCCTAAAGTGATTCGAGTCGTCGAAGATTCTTTCGGGTTTTCCGACCTTTAGGCATTTTTTCACATATTTGCTTCAACACTTTTAACGAAGGTGGTTTACTGGATAAAACTGAGACAACCATATTTTTCACTTGAAAGTATTCTCGTATTGCATAATTTACCTGTTCAAGTGTAATAGACTCATAATAGGCCTTATATTGGTCTTGATAAGTGACAAATTGTTGTTTTCTATTATGAGTCGATTCTTTACTATCATTATGATGAATCAAATACATTTCACCATTGTATTTAGAGATTTTCCCAATATCTTCCATATCGATTTTGAGAGAACTCAATAAACGTTCTTTGCCAATGGACAATTCCTTTTCAGTGACTCCCTTATTATACAATTTGTGGAATATTTTCATGATCAAAGGAATGACACCTAGCTTTTTCCCTTTACTGTTCTTTAGCATATATTTCGGATCACATTCGGTTTGAATGGAAAAATATCCAGTATATTCACTACATTCTACTACTGAATTCACATTGTAAACAAGACTCTCTTGTTGTCGTAATGCCTCAAATAATCGACCACCCATACCGTTCAGAATATGAGATAGTAGGACGAAAATATGTTGTTTATCGGAATAGTGACTTACTGTGCGGTAACCAATAATAATCTGACTATTGGCCAAAGATAAATCTTCCGTGACTACATATTCGATTTTGGATTGATAAGATAAATCATTCCATGGTTTAGATGCATTTTGGGGTTTTCTTACAGTAGAAATCGGTTGTTTAACAAATCGTGTTGTTCGTAATGCATTGTGCCAAAATGAACCTGATTTGTTGGATACTATACTCATGACCATATTCGATGGCACGTAAAACCATTTATACCATTGCACCAAAGTCTTGTAGTCAATCTTTTCATTGGCTTCTTGGTAACGAATACTATCAATGGGTTCTTCAAAAGAGGAGTGTTGATAAATTTTTGATTCAAATGCTTCTTCAACGCGATTTGTTTCATCATCCATTGAACGTCTGTTTTCCTCCATAATGACAGCCCTTTCTTTTTGTATTCGACTGGGCGATAAATCCGTGTCATACAACATACTACTAAATAAAGACAGGATTTCTTTACTGTAATCATCTGGACATTTTACATAAAAACATGTATACCTCTTCGTCGTATATGCGTTTATTTGTGTTCCCATTTTATCGTATTGTTCGTAGAGTTTAGCAATACTTTTATATTGCGAGCTTTGAAATATTAAATGTTCTAAATAATGTGCAATGCCTCTTAATTGATCGGTTTCATTCGATGACCCAACATTGCAAAATATATATATGGAACATAATGGCAATCTGTGCATACTTTTTTGATGTATCATCTTAAAACCATTTGAATAATCAAATGATTCTAAATTCATTTAATTATACAATATTGAGAGAGATTATCTTTGGGGGATATATCCCCCATACCCCCTGTTCCACGTGGGGCGAGCGAAGCGAGTGGGGGATATATCCCCCATACCCCCTGTTCCACGTGGGCGAGCGAAGCGAGCCCATTAGAGTAATTGAATAATTGTCCAAAATATGATTTCTACTGTAGAAAATATATTTTATTACGACTACGATTTCCCCCTTTCTAAATGAAAATGGCAATTAGGCAGACTTACATCCTACTTCTAAAGGAACACGCATTAAATCTGGCTCGATTGTGCTTTGGTTCCATGGACCACTATCACTTTTTTGAATGACTGGGTCGGAACGTAGCTGTAGATTGGCGTTTTTCATGGTTTGTCCAATTGTGTCTAAACCAATATGGTATCCTGCCGATAGAAGGTCAGGGATTTGAGGATTGCTTTGACTAACTGGATTCAAAGATGCCCATTGACTATTGGCATCGTTGGGAAGCAATTGAGCAGGATTGGCTACATCTTGGGTGCTGTATCCTTCGAAACCTTCTTTATTACTCATCTCCTCTTTGTCTTTCTTGGTTTCACTACCTGTTACTGCATTTACGACATCTTTTACTGCTTCTTTTGCTTCGCCAACTAAAGGTTCTTTGGTATCCATATTATCAATTACAGTGACTTTTCCTGCAGTATAATACATCAAAACAACGGCTAAAACAATAAATCCGACTATGATTAATAGTCTATCTTTGGTGAAAAATTTACTTAATCCTGAAGTGAAATCTGATAAAATTCCTGACATTGAATTGTATATAAACGCCAGATAAAATTATTTACTGGATTTCGGTCTAAATACTAACTAAATAATTTGACTAAAAAGGAGAAAAATATTTTTTTATTTGGAATCGGGTATTTGTTCCAAGGATTCCATTTCTTTGTCTAAAATATCTTCTTCGTCATCATCTTCATCACTATCGGATTGATCATTCAAATGGCTATATCGAATTTTTTTCGCTTCCAAATAATGAGAAATCGCTAAATCTCGTGCAGCCCGTGCTTTTCTTTTGGCTTCTTTATACATGGTAAAATATACATGATTTCGTTTTTTCAAAGTAATGGTTTCACTTTCCTCTTCTTCTGTAGGAAGGCCTATATTTATTTCATCGACACCCTCTAATTTTTTTGCTAAAGTATTTTCCTCAGATTCTACAGATTCTACATCATTTTCCTCTGTGGATACGAATTCCGTTATATCTGGTTTTTCTTCTACTGTTCTCTCTACTTCAGGTTCTTGTTCTTCTTGTTCGTCAATCACCACCATGTTGTTTTCTTGGTTTTCTTGTATTGGTTCTTCCTCTTGGTCCTCTTGTATTGCTACATCTTCTTGTTCTTGTTCTTGTTCTTCTTCTTCTTGAATCACTTCTGGTTCGCTTACAACCACAGGTTCTTCTACAGGTTTGGTTTCCACAATAGGGGAATTCTTAATAGCGGTTTTTTTGCTAAATAAACATGTCTCAAATAAATCAACAGGCTTGAGGACCATCATTTGTTTTACTTCCATATCCAATTGAAATGTTCTTGATGAGCATCGTATTCCTTGGATTTCTAAAATGGTTAATAATGAGCTACTGTCTCGAATTTCTTCTAAAGGAACTTCTTGTTCACTTTCATCGAAAATCTTCAAACTGCATTTTCCTAAACGTGTTGGAATATTTACCCGAACACTATGGAATTTACCCGATTTGTATAATTTACTAATGGGAGTAAATGAATCTTCTATTATTGGTTCAGTGAGAGAAGAATCAAACCATTTCTCTCTAAAATGAAACAATTGGTTTTTACAAAAAGTCTCTAAAGATTCCATAAATTCATTGAAGGGTTCATCTTCATGGCGAAACAATAAATCGGTATACATTTTTTTACCCGATTTCAGGATACCTTGTTTGGTTGCACATTTAGGAGGTTGAATATAAAATGGGTTTTGTCTTTGCAAAATACGAATAAAGTAATTTCCACCACCTAAAGATGTAGGGGATATACAAGATAAACGAGAGAACTCAAAAGATGGGGTTGGTTCAATAATATTGTCCATTGGTCACACCCTGTTAGTTGTATTGACTGTAGAAAACCCATATGGAAAATGAACCAATTGGAAACACGCGTTTCATTTTAGCGTTTATTTTATCGCAAACATATAAGTTTATACACCATGGATAAATTGTGGTCACCTGTTCTACTCTATTTTAAAACAGACGAGGCAAAACGCGAAATCAAAACCAATGTTTTATCACCTTTAGGAGGAATCATTTACAATGAAATCTATATTTACATTTGGATCATTTGCTTTTATCACATCTTCTTAATACTTCTGGTATTTAGCATATTTGTCTTGATTTTGAGACAACCGATCCCTGTTTTGTATAGTAAAACATTGTAGCATAAAATGACATAATAGTTATTTTACTTGTTTTCCTAAAAAGCAATGGAAGTGCAACCTACACAATTGTCTCAAACAATACAACAATATTTACAAATCGAAGAGGAAATACAAACACTTGCTAAACAACAAAAGGAACTACGCGACCGAAAACAACAGCTGCAAACCATAATCACCGATACAATGAAAACAAAAGGTTTAGAAAATCGGACACTGAAAATGGGAAATCGGCAAATCTCTCTTGTTTCTAAAAAACAATACTCGGGTATTACTTTCGGGTATTTAGACAAAACATTGAGTGAACTCATTCCCGATGATGATCAAAAGACTTATGTTCTACAGTATTTGAGAGAAAAGCGAACCGTCCAAGAAGTCCAAGATATCCGCATACGAACAGTATAAATCATGAATTATCTCTTTATTGATTATACAATGAATCAATCTCTATTGCCCGACCATTTAAGTGTTCCACTCGGATTGAAATTAAATAAAGAACCATTATTATGGGATTCTACTGTAGAAAATCGTATTGATATATCCTTACCTATTCATACACAAGTATTTGATCAATTGGTCAATAAAGTGAGTCTCAAACCCATTATTGTGAAACATATTGTTGGCAAAAAAACCCGCAAAAGGGGGATTTCATCCCCCTAACCCCCTATTTCAGGATGGGCGAGCGAAGCGAGTGGGGGATACATCCCCCATACCCCCTGTTCCACGTGGGAGCCCCATATGGTTCATTTAGGAGGGTTTCACGGGATCCTCGTAAAATATATTTTCTACAGTAGAAATCATATTTTTATGACAATTATTCAATTACTCCAATGGGCTCCCACGTGGAACAGGGGGTATGGGGGATATTATCCCCCAGCTTCAAACTCTATATAATCATGGGCTACTGCCATTGGAACAAATGCCCGTTTTCCATTATTTTGGAAAAACATTTCATATATTTGCAATGCTTCATCTTTAGAAGCCACTTTATGCGGGATGATTTGGACACTGTGACTCAAAACGAAATTATAAAAATCGGGTTTATTTTCTTCTGTATAAAAGTCACCGATTCCATTGCTCACCATTTGCCACTTTTCTACATTGGTCCTTCCGTTTTCAACTACTTCTAATGGCGTATAAGGTTTATCCAATTTTTCATACGTGCGTAATGATTGAAATGTAGGGGTTCCACTGTAGACTGCAACCTGTTTATTCAAATTAACTGAACAACTTTTGCATTCATAGTCTTTTAAATGAGGGGCATAATTACGATCTACTATAATGACAACCTTGTTTTGCAATTCTGCTAAAGTCGTTTCGCCAGTGATTTGTTTCGTATACAACCGTTCATTAAATTTCATTTTCAAAATATTGGCTATTTTATCGTAGATATCCGTATTGCGAGATTTAATTCGCAAATGCAATAGTAAAGGGTCCAATTTATTGCTTACGAAAAATGCTTTTGCTAAAAGCATATCACATACATCCAAAAAGGAAACAGGCACCGACTCTACTGTATCAAAACTCTTTTCCGAAGAAAACCCAACATGAGGCTCATTTTCAGTTAAATAAATTTCCATGTCCAATAATCGATACCCACGTTGCACCACTTTTTCCAATACCTCCAAGGAAACAATCCCATCATAGTCTACTGCACTATTCCATGAACTCATTATTACATACTCTTTTAATGGTAAATCCAACACTTTACTGGATTCTAAATATGGTCGAGATTCAAATGGTTCCTTATTATTGTTTTCGTTTTCAACCTTATCCTCTTGGTTACGAACATATTGAGACCGTATCACGATTATCTGGTAGAAAACGTAAAACATGAGAAAGAATACAAGGGTAAATATAATTTTCTTAAAGTTTACAAACATCTTTCCTATTTTTGTATACTTGTTGATTATTTAATTAGAGAGAAATATATTATACATTTATATTTTATACTATTTACAAATACCAAATGGCTGGTGGTTTATTAAATTTAATAGCAATAGGAAATGCCAATCTTTTTTTAACTGGTCAACCCACTAAAACGTTTTTTAAAACGACTTATAGTAAATATACTAACTTTGGTCTTCAAAAATTTCGCATTGACTACAATGGTTCACGTGATTTACGTCTAACCGAACCCTCCAAATTCACTTTCAAAATACCACGTTATGCTGAAATGCTTATGGATACTTACTTGGTTATCACTTTGCCTAATATTTGGAGTCCTTTGTATCCCCCTATTCAAAGAATAGTAGACAATAGAGGTATTACCATCAATGAAAATAATCACAACAACAACAAATGGGTCCCCTATGAATTCCGATGGATTGAAGATTTAGGTGCACAAATGATTCAAGAAATAGAAGTCCTTTGTGGCTCATTTACATTGGCACGATATAGTGGTGACTATATTAGTGCAGCGGTCGAGAGAGATTTCTACGGAGACAAAAAAAAGGCCTTTTATGAAATGACCGGAAACGTCAATTATCTACATAGTCCTGATACTGCTTTCGGTAGAGTAAACACGTATCCCAATGCATTTTATGATTCTTCTACTACCACCAGTGCCGGAGTAGAACCCTCTATACGTGGACGCAATCTTTATATTCCCATTCATGCTTGGTTTACCAATGATTCTCGATGCGCATTGCCTTTAGTCGCTCTTCAATACAATGAAGTCGAAATCAATATTACTCTACGGCCAATACAAGATTTGTTTCAAGTGCGAGATGTTCTTGATATTGATGAAGATGGTGGTGAATACGCTTACCCTTACATTCGCCCCGATTTTAATCAAGACCGATTTCAAATGTATCGATTTTTACAAAGTCCTCTAAAACAAAACATTGTTATTGCTACTGATAGCAGTGGCAATTATCCTCCTTTGGGCGGTCCCTTTCCAGATAACTATGGTATGCCCGATAGAGATGCATACAGTAACACTATCAATATATGGAACGCCGATGTGCATTTACTAAGCACATATGCATTTTTATCCAAAGAAGAAGCCCGTCAATTTGCACAAGAAGACCAAGTCTATTTAGTGAAAGAAGTCTTCACGCACAAGTTTGATAATATTTACGGATCAAAAAAAGTGAAATTGGAAACGAGTGGTATGGTATCAAATTGGATGTGGTATTTTCAGCGCAATGATGTCAATATGAGAAATGAATGGGCGAACTATAGCAATTGGCCATATCGAAATATGCCAATGGATGCACAATTACCTCCTACTGCTCTATTATTGCATCCAGCTGATGAAAGTGGAAAACGCCTAAATACCGGATTGTTTGTCAGCGGAAATTACAATGTAGAAAATCATCGACCGATTTTAGAAAGCATGGGTATATTATTAGATGGTAAATATCGGGAAAATACATTACCGAGTGGAGTATTTAGTTATATCGAAAAATATGCACGAACATTCGGATTTGCTAAAGATGGATTGTATTGTTACCAATTTTGTTTGGATACCAATCCCAGAAGTTATCAACCATCTGGTGCCATCAATTTGGGGAAATTCAAAAACATTGAATTGGAGTTCGTGACTTTCATTCCTCAGATTGATACTGTCAATTCAAATTATGAAATAACATGCAATGAAGACGGAGAACCTGTTGCAGTCAATAAAAGTAATTGGCGATTGTATGAATATACCTACAACTTAACCATGTTCGAAGAACGATACAATGTATTATCTTTTATTGGAGGTAGTTGTGGAATGTTATATGCTCGTTAAAATATAACTATTTTGGATATATTAGAATATCAGTATAAAATAAAGGTAATAATCATTCATCGTTATGGAAGACCGAATGAAAACCATCATAAATAAAAAAAAATTGGTGAAAAATAATTTTAAAAATATTGAAGTTTTACCCACTTTAGAAAACACTGAACCGATCGAAGAACCGTTTGTTACCAAAGAGGGGGCTGCTAATAGTGCATCAAATGCTGCCAATACGACGGGTAATGTATTTTCATCCGCTGCCACCAATGAAACAACTCAACGAAAAGCCGATAATATGGCCGCCACTTTCAAAGATACTTTAGTAGCAGTCCAACCCGCCACTATAACCAGTATGACCACTTCTTTTGTAGTAACCTTGTTGTATTGGTTTTATTATAAATCGATTGTAGATGAAAAAATATTGATTCGCATTTGTATTGGTATTTTCGTGACCATTTTCATCTTCCTTTTCATATCCTTGTTGTTTGGAAAGCAATGTGGTTTTGGACCATTAACATGGGACAGTTATAAAACTCTCTCAGGATGGAAAAATATAATTGGTGCCATGTTGTATTCTCCGTATTGTGTTATGCGAACAGTTGCATCCTTGTTTGTATTGGCAGTAGGAACTGCATCTGGTGATAAAGGCTTCCTACAACAAGATACCGACTGGGTTACACAAAGTATTTTCGAATTGGTATCCATTATTTTAGCATATGGATTTACTTGTGTATTGTATTTTGCATCGAATGGTCCATGTGCAAGACCAGGTGAGGGATTTTCAGATGATTACGTTCCTTTTATCATCAAATACTTATTACTGAGTTTTTCCTACATTGGTCCTCAGATGGTCTACCTCATTTTTGGAAAGTTCCTTCCATATGTAATTGAATTCTTTGAATTGAAAAAGATTAACAAGTTCTTCTTTTTGTTTATTTTAGCATGGATCATGGTCCATTTCTTTTTGCCATTAATGGCGTCCTCTTTAATGGACATTTTCAAATGGCGTGCCAATCCATATATTTATGCTCTACTGTTAATCGGCTTTGTGTTTTATATAATTACTCCTGATATCAATGAAATCCGCAAATGGATGAATTTCGATTGGAAATATTTAGTGGTATTGTTGATTAATCTAATTTTCGTCTTGATTTTTGCACCTGTATCTCAAGTATTTTTCGTATTGTATACTGTCTACTATTTTGCCTCTTGTAAGGTAGATGTGGATACATTAAATGACCATTTAACTCCAGAAACTGGAAACCGATTTCATAAATACGCCAATACAAAACCAGACGACTTAACTTTCCAAAATACAGATTCTGCTGTGCCCAACTTTCTATGGATTGCTTATATTATTTTCTTTCTTTGGAAAATTGCGGAACTCACTTTAGGTTACTTTAAAGTGGATAAATTCGCGGGTGTCCAATCATCCTTCTTATTTTATACATGTATTGGATTATCTGTTATTGCCTTGATAATAATGGTTGCAATTGCTTTCTTGCAAGGCCAAATTGGTAAATTGGCAACACTATCAGTAAGAGATACTCGACCAGGTGTTTCTACTGAACCCGTTACAATGGATGCTGTAAAAGAAGCTAATAAAGCCAATTATCAGAGTCTATTTCCTCCCAAGACTGATGGAAATAATAACAATGCTGATACAAATGCAGACAGTGGGGCATATGGTAGTTTCTTTTCTAAAATGACCGATTTGAAAAACCAAGCACAAAGTGCAGTAGGCAATGTAATGGGTGATGCGAAGAAAAATGTAGACAGTGCCAAGAGTAATTTCAATGCTAGTGTAGATAATTTCAAAAATAATCAATCCTCTTACTTTTCCTTGTTTGAGAAATTTACGAAACCCAATCCAGATTTGGATGTAAATGATTTCAGCAGTATGTTCAAAATATATGCGAGTCTTGGTTCGGCCCAAAGGTCCATTGTAAATAATGCCATTAAGAAATACTTTTCAATTGGAAGAAACAGCGTAGACATCAATGACTTTTCTGGTGATATATTCAACTTTTTGGATACAATCGTAAAGAAATAAAAAATAGAGAAACAAATCGTAAAGGGAAAAACAAATATAAACAATAGAAAACTTTTATTATTTATAATAAAAAATAGAGAGAAGAAACAAATGGGAAAAAAGAAGAATCAGAAGAATCAGACCCAACTTCCATTTGTCAGTTTATGCACACCTACATTTAATCGACGTCCTTTTATCTCTACTATGATTGAATGTATAGCGAACCAAGACTATCCCCGTGACCGTATGGAATGGGTTATTGTAGATGATGGAACAGATAAAATAGGCGACTTACTGCAGAATGTTAACAATGTGCCTAAAATACATTACTATCCAATCAACCAAAAATTGACATTAGGTGCTAAACGGAATTTCACACATAGTAAATGCAATGGGTCTATATTGGTATATATAGACGACGATGACTATTATCCACCTGAAAGAGTATCTCATGCAGTGAATACTTTGGTAAACAATAAAAATGTGTTATGTGCGGGGTCAAGTGAAATATACGTTTATTTCAAACATATCCAACAAATGTATCAAGGTGGGCCATACGGACCGAATCATGCTACAGCAGGAACATTTGCGTTTCGTAAAGAATTGTTGCAACAAACCCGTTATAATGAAAATGCTTCATTGGCCGAAGAACGGGAATTCTTGAAAAATTATACAATACCCTTTGTTCAATTGGATCCTTTGAAAACTATCTTGGTTTTCTCTCATATTCAAAATACTTTTGACAAAAGGAGATTACTCGAAGATAAAAACGATAAGTTCAAACCCAGCCCGAAAACCGTAGATATGTTTATTCGAAATACCACAAAGGAACAATCCATCAAAGATTTCTTTTTACAGAAAATCGATGACATGTTGGAAAAATACAAACCAGGTGATCCCATCATGAAACCCGATGTGCTAAAGCAAATGAAAGAGATTGAAAAGCAACGGGAACAAATGAAAGCGAATTCAATGCAAATAACGATACAAGATGGGTCAGGAAACCAACGACCTTTGTCAATGGCTGAAATTGCTGAGTTACTGAAGAAACAACAAGCGGAAATCCAATTCTATAAAACCTCTAAAAATAATCCATTGCAAGAAGTTGTAGATTATCAAGCAAAGAAAATCAAAGTATTGGAATCTGTTATTGCTAAATTAAAAGAAGAGCGTGAGTCAATACCTGTTCCAGTAGAACCAACACCTGTAGCATCAATACCACTTGTCAATCCACCAACTTCCTACTGCAAAACCATCCCAGAAGTTATGGTTGAAATATAAGTGGTGGGGGATACATCCCCCATACCCCCTGTTCCACGCGGGGCGAGCCCCATTTTCATTTAGAAAGGGGGGGAATCGTAGTCGTAATAAAATATATTTTCTACAGTAGAAATCATATTTTATGACATCTAATGGAATAGGGGGGTAGGGGGATGGAATCCCCCTCAGGGACTATCGGGTGCACTGACATGTAATGCAACATCTAAATCCTCCCGTTTGACATTTTTGTCTAAAAAACGATACATTCGTTTTACATCTAAAGAATCCATTTCGTATTTTTGCAATAATGACTCTACAATAGACATCTTTTCAGAATTCAAATAAAACAACTCTCCGTGAATCATTCGCAATTCTTGGAAAAAACTCACCACGTCCTTTTTATCCATAGTCATTCGTTGACATAAACTTTGTAGGAACAACTGATTGTTATATTCCGTAGAATATTTAGTCAATACTTTTGTAAAATCGATTTGATCCAATTGCACATTTTTGACTTTGTATTTACTTTGAGGAAAGGATTCGTGATACATTTGATTGTTATAGAAGGTTTTAATTAAAGATGTCATTTCATTGAATTGCCAGATTTGACTTTGAAATGTGATTCGACCAATGTAATCCGCAAAACACATATTATTTAATATTTTACAGTAAAATGGAAATGCTTCTTTGATTGGTTGTTGTGACAGTAGATGTGATATATTTTCGTGCCACAAAAGTGCCACTGTGGTTCGGTCGGTTTCATTCATAAATACATTATGTTCTTCCATGGGAACCGGTTCTTGTAATAATTTCCAAGTTATCTTTTTAGCATCTTCATTGGACATTTTTACGTGAAATATATTCTTCAATATATCTGGAGTCACCAACAAAGGTTTTGTTTTCCATAAATTCGAGAGAAAATGGAATTTCCGCAAATCACCTTGGATGTAATTCAATATATCATTTTGAAATGATTGATCGAAATCGACAAACGGAGGCAAGGAATACTGTAGAAGAGTCGTCAATTGTTGATGAGTCGGTTTTTTCAATTCATAAACATGACATGCCTTCATCAATTCACGTATTTTTTTATCACTTTCATGATTGCCTATACAGAAAATCGGATTCAATGTCGTGTTTTCGTTTTTCTGTTTTTTGGTTTTCTTTTGTCGTATTAGTTTTATTAGTGCATCGATCCCACCTTTGTCTCCATTGTTCATACCATCTATTTCATCCATAATAATGGCTATTTTTCGGATTTTATTGGACATGAGATCCAATACATTGCGATTGGATATGTGATTACTATCTATAGTTTGAAATAACGATTTATTACGCACATCTCCCGCATTGTAGAGAATCACATCATAATCCATTGATTTTAAAATAGATTGGACAAACGTCGTTTTACCTGTGCCTGGATTACCGTAGATATAAATACCTTTTTTCACTGTATTGGATTGACATACTTCATCGAACCCATGTAAAAATTCCTTGATTTGGCTTTTAATTTCGTCTCGTTCCAATATTTTGTCATACAAGATTTGAGTTTGTAGTTGATTGATTTCTCTCAATTTCATATTTTCCTACTGCACTCTGTTCTTCTCTTGGGTTATATACATAAGATAATTTTTATGTATATTTATTTGAACGTTAATCTATTTTTTCACTTTCCAAATGAACTGAAATCGGCTGTGCGGGCTACATAATTACTGTTACCATACCGTTGTGGAACGGCGCCATAATAACTGTAGGGGTCCTGTCCCGCTGTTCTATATTGAGATGGATTCATGTATCCACCTGCTGGATATCCTCCTGGTTGTGGGTAGGTTCCCGAATTCACTGGTCCACCATAAGAATTCGAGTGCCCTCCATTTGCAGTAGAAGGTCCACCAAATGAAAACAATCCTCCGACACCTTGTGCCACTTCACGACCCAAACCAATGGTTCCTTGTGTTACATCCTTGGCTGCACCGTATACTCCAGACGCAGCGTCTTTTGCGAATTCACCTGTTCCCGATGCAACATTTCCTACTGTTTCACTTGTGCCACTTACAATTTCCTTACCGACTCCATAGGTTCCCGACGCTGCATCTTTAGCCATATTGGTTGCTCCTGATGCAGTGTCTCTCGCCAAGTTTGTGGCCCCAGTTGCACCATCTCGTGCTAAGTTGGTTGCTCCAGTTCCTGCATCGCGTGCCAAACCAGTGACTCCACCGCTATTATTGGTTCCACTTCCACCGTTTCCTCCACAGTTTGTGCATACACCAGTATTGGGACACGATGGACAAGTTGGGCATACTGGTGGGACTACCTCTGTTTTCAATAAATAATTGCTGTCACTTGAACCGAATATACCCTGCATTTCTTTTATCAAATTGATGGCTTTATTTAATTCACTGATTGAACCAGAGCTACTACTACTGCTACTATCACTGCTACTGCTATCACTACTACTACCACTACTACTACTACTACTGCTACTATCACTACTACCACTACCACTACTATCGGTATTACTACTGATTTCGCGTTTTACCAGTTCTATAATAGGGCTGTTGATATCATTCGAATCTGCATCGGTTTCATCTACAATTTTATAATATGCACGGAAAACAGTATTACCAGAACGAGCAGCTACATATAAAATCTTTTTCGTATCATCGTGACTAAAGTCTACTTTCAAATCCTCGCCCGTAGTTGTTCTTTCTGGATATACATCTTGGATAGCACCAGTAAATCCTAAACTACTTGTATCACTTCCAGGTCCTTTTGTATGTTGTCCCAAGGTAAATCCCGATGCCACTAATGTATCAGTATGATTTATCACTTCTACTTGAGAACCATTTAAAAATAAAGTTTTAACATGATTTCCTGCTGACATATTGACTACATGTATGAATGTAATATTAGTGGATGCACTATTTACACTGAGTGGAATGACCAATATACCAAATTTAGTTGAATTTTTAGTAGTATAACTAATGTTCTGAGCAACGGAACTCGATGGCATAGCTGCATTTGATGCTACATATCCTTGAGCTTTTTGCATACGCCTGTATATACGGGCATTTGTAGCCCCCTTTTTTACTATAGCTGGATACACACTGGAATCTGTTCCTACAGCAGAATCACTTTTTTTGTAAGTCGTAGCAGAAGCGATGGCAGTTCCGTCTGTAATAGTAGAGAAACTTTCTGCATCACTTTTTACAACCATATAAACTGAAGATAAATCGGCGCTATTCGTAAATGCACTTTTAGCTGTTCCGATTGTATTAGAATCAAGAGTAAGAGCAGTAGCGGTAAAATCACCATTATTACTAATATCGTAAGCTCCTAAATCTTCCAAATAGTATTCTACTAATCCTGTATTGTAACTAATGTCTACATTGTCTCGTCTTTTGATATAAAGTGTTGAAGTATCATCAGCATTGGATACACTTTCAATCAATGCTTTGTTGATGGGATCAAAATAAACATTGTCTGATAGTTTTACAACTTTTTTGTTGTTAACAGAATATCCAGGTAAAGTAGTAGCAAGACCACTTGTAGAAAAATCTACATGAAAACCCTCTTTGGTATTGTTCATGAATGATTCATATGTATGGTTTAATAAATAGCCCAATAAAAGAACGGCTAAAAGAATTAAAAATATAGAAAAGGCACTTAATCGATATGTCGCCATATAGTAATTATTTTAGATTATATCATATAGTGGTAAAAAAACATTATAAGATGAAAAATTGAATAAAAAGATGACAGTAGAAAACGCTAAATAAAGAATTGGCAGAGCAATTATTTATCATGATAACAGAAGTAGCAACGACGAAAACACGAAAACCGAGAGTAAAAGCAGAACCATTACCTGTTTACTACAAGCCAGAAGAAAATCAGTTTGAAATCGGTATTGATGAAGCAGGAAGAGGTCCTTTATTTGGGCGATTATATGTAGCAGGAGCAGTTTTACCTAAAGATGGTTCCATCGATATGACTTACATTCGTGATAGTAAAAAGTTGACGAAAAAAAAGCTGGATGAAATGTATGAATACATTTGCGAAAAAGCGGTCGTCTATCATGTGGAATATGTGGAATCAAAAACCATTGATATTATGAATATCAGAGAAGCGGTGCTTATGGCTATGCGCATATGTGGTGTTCGATGCGTAGAAAAACTGAATGAAAAAAAAGTAGTTGCTGTAGAAGAAGGTCTAAAGCCATACTTTTTATGTGTGGATGGAAACGATTGTCCAGCTTGTCATTATCAGGAAGAACTGATTCCAGGAAGAGCATTCACCAGTGGGGATAATTCTTATGGAAGTATGGCGGCGGCCTCCATTTTGGCTAAAGTATCTCGCGATCGATATATTTACGAATTATGTCAAAAGTATCCTAAACTTTCTGAATTATACAAAATGGACAGTCATAAGGGATATGGAACAGCGGCACATTTGAATGCCATTCGCACATATGGAATAACAGAACATCATCGTAAATCATTTGGTTTGTGTAAAACCGCTCCGTGCAATGATATTTTGTCTACAGTAGAAAACACTAAAGATGAAGATGAAGATGAAGATGAAGATGAAGATGAAGATGAAGATGAAGATGAAGAAAAATGAAAAATGAAAAATGAAAAATGAAAAAATTGAAAAAGGTTAAACAGAAAAAATGCATAAATATAAAACCGAAAAAGCCAAACAAACTAAAAACATTTTTTAATGACTACTACAATGAAACCTTTTCTAAAATGGGTCGGAGGGAAAAGCCAATTGTTGACTACTATAAGTGAAAAAATACCACCTGTAATGGAAAATTATCATGAACCTTTTGTTGGAGGTGGTAGTGTATTATTTACCATTTTAAGTTTACAAAAAGAAAATAAAATTACCATTCGTGGAAAAGTATATGCATATGACAGTAACAAAAATTTAATTGCAACTTATAAAGCCATACAATCCTATCCAAATGAATTTCATAAAGAATTGACTAATATAGTAGAAATATATGATTCTCTACGGGGAACTACCATCATAAGAAATCCTACAGTGGACCAGTCGAATACTTCGAAAGAAAGTTATTATTACTGGATACGTCACTGCTATAATAAAGAACAGAATCAAGAGTCGATTGAAAATTGTGCACGATTTGTTTTCCTAAATAAAACATGTTTCCGAGGAATGTATCGAGTCGGTCCAAATGGTATGAATGTTCCATATGGCCATTATAAAAAGACACCTGGGTTTCTTTCTAAAGAGGAATGTTTAGCTATTCAAGATTTAATTAAACAGGTGGTCTTTACAAAAAGTGACTTTAGCGAATCGATTGAAAAAGCACAAAAACAGGACTTTATTTATTTAGACCCACCATATGCCCCTGAAAATCCTAAATCATTTGTGAAATATACAGAGGATGGATTTAGTAAAGAGCAGCACGAAAAGTTATTTACACAAACTGTATCCTTGCGAGAAAAAAAGGTGGCGTTTTTGATGAGCAACGCCAAAGTAGAAATAGTAGAGGAGTATTTTAAAGATTTTCAGTCTGTTGTTGTGAATGCAAAACGGGCGATTCATTGCAAGAATCCAGGTTCAATGACTCAAGAGTTGTTGATATATTACTATCCTCTTGAACAGGAACTGAAGGAGGAGGAAGAATAGGAGGAGGAGGAGGAGTAAAATGAAGTAAAAATAATTTCAATAATTCTGTTGTTTTTATAAAGCGAATATTTAAGGTTTCATAAAAATCTATTATTTTTTTTCGAGTTTCTGTTTGCTTTATTCCTGGAAAAATTCCATAGGATTCTATACAAACTTGTTCAGCATAGGCAATACATACTATACGCAATGGTTTTCCAAATAACGCTGGGATTTCAGCATATTTGAATGGGACACCTAAAATTTTTTCACCAGCAGTTCCAGTAGTAAAGTATGTCTGAGACTTAACTTCAATAACATAATCTTCGGTTTCCAAATCTGGTTCCCATGTTTGAATGGGTTTAGGATGACTTACTGATTTTCCCAATAGAATTTGTATTTCCTTTGCAATAGTTTCTCCTATTTTTGTGGTCCAATTTCTTTGTGATTCTTTATTTTTTTCTTTGATTATTTCCCGTAGAAAACTTAATAATTTAAGTCCCCATTCGTCTTCTAATATTTTACATTGTTTTTGAATATGGTATTTCGGTTTTGAGAACAATTCAGGTGGCGCTGGTAGAAAAGAAGTGTCATGATGGATCCATTGTAACACATCTTTTCGTTTCAGTAATATGACTCTACTGTCATTGTGCAATAGAATTGCTTGGTGAAGTTCTTCTAAATAGGATTGATTGGATTGATTTGTCATTGTAATACTATCTTATTTTGATGGACTCGAAATAAATCTGAATCTACTATTCAATTTCGTGAGACCTTTTAGTTTTTGAGGTAATAAATATATATATAATTTATCTTACTACTTATAAATCCCTTTATGCAATTTAAAAAAGAATTTAATTTTGAACAGCGGAAACAGGAAGCAGACAGAGTCATATTAAAATATCCCGACCGAATACCCATTATATGTGAAAAATCCCAAAAGAGTAAAGCAAAGGCTTTAGACAAAAAGAAATATTTAGTCCCGTGTGATTTGACCATAGGACAATTTGTTTTTATTATTCGGCGTCGTTTGGCCTTACCATCGGAAAAGGCCATTTTTTTATTTGTGGGAAATATTATTCCCCCGACTCATTCTACAGTAAAAGATATATATGGAAAACACAAAAGCAAGGATGGGTTTTTGTATATTCAATATAGTGAAGAAAATGTGTTTGGGGTGGGGGATACATCCCCTTGGGGGATACATCCCCCATACCCCCTGTTCCACGTGGGCAATAGTCCCTGTTCCACGTAGGCGAGCGAAGCGAGTGGGGGATATATCCCCCATACCCCCATTCCAGCGTGGGCGAGCCCAATATGGTTCATTTAGGAAGGGAGGAACTGCATGGGATATATTCCTCGTAAAATATATTTTCTACAGTAGAAATCATATTTTATGACAATTATTAAATTACTCTAATGGGCTCCCACGTGGAACAGGGACTATTGCCCACGTGGAACAGGGGGTATGGGGGATATATCCCCCACCCCCACCCCCACCCTTTTTTTTCTTTCCATAATGTATATCACTCATGGGCGGTAAAAAAGATAATAAAGAAGAAAACCAAGAAAACCAAGAAAAAGACACTTTCACTGTAAAAGAAGGTTTCGGCGATAGTCGTTCATCTGATGCAAAATGGAGATACACCCTTTACACTACCATTTTGTTTTTGTTGGTCGCCAATCCTTACACCTTCAAATTCGTTCAGAAAGTTTTAGGCAAATTCGTGACCGTTGCTTCCAGAGAAGGATGTCCCACTAACTACGGTCTTTTGATCCATGCCTTGGTTTTCACCCTTGTGTTAAGATATCTTATGGATTAATTCAAAAAAATTGAATCAAAAACATTTAGGCATATTGGTATTCATAAAAAACAGTTTACCTTTTTATGAATAATATTTCTTCTACAACCACACTATGTATTCCTAAAGTCAGTGCATCTCTTACTGAATCCAAGCTACGTCTTATAATAGACAGCACTCTTTTGGGTTCAGTTTATTATTACAAGGAAATACCGTGGAAATTCAACCGTGCTTACAAGAGAATTTTGTTTACCATGAATTGGAATCCATCCCATGATTGTTATACAGAATTCACAGAACGACTGAATCACAATCATTCCATCCAAATCATTGACTACCCCGATGTGTATTTCATTTACAAATTCAAACCATCCTATAAATTCCACTAAAAGTAGCTCAAGGGAATACTCATCACTTTGGTCTCTCGGTCCATTATACTGTAGGAAAATCGCACTTCATTACCAACTCGGTCCATTCCAGAACAATACTCGACCTTTTCTTTTTCAAATGTAAACATTTTCGAAATACGAGAAACTTCGAGGGTTTTTTTATTCAACATCACCATAACATGATAATAATAACGACGGTCTTCATAGGATACACAGTGGCATAAAAACCATAATTCATTGTCTACAACCATACTACCAATGGAACCACGAAAGTATTGGAATATATGGGGAGTTTCCATTTTCTTCGTCACGACAAACTTTTTCTTATTGATTTTACCAATGGTAAGTGGATGCCATTTGTAAACCATATATATGGGTCTCGGGTCTTCTTCATATGTAAACATGGTCCAATTTTTCTCTACTGCACTTTGATTTTCGATTTCCAGAAAACGGCTATCTTTGGTTTCAAATGTTTTGCGATCCACCGTCCCGTGTTCTACTACCATTTTACCATATCCGAATCCCCGATTGGCAGTATAATAAATGGTATCATCTGTAGAATGATAATGGAATCGAACATCTTCTAAACCTTTGTAATAATTATCGTGGCTTTCATCGTATGATAACCAATTTTCTTTAGCAATAATCCACTTTTTCGCCTTTTCGTCATATTGAAATCTTGCTACTGCATTTTTTGTTTGAATCGTATCTTTTTGTTCATACCCACCATTATCATTAATTCTATAATTCACATAACGAACTAAACCATATAATTCATTCTCATCCTTTGTTTTACAATAGGTAGGTGTGCTACTGACAAATTCTCCATCTGGATCTTCAGAATGATTTAGCGATTTTCCTAAAGTTATAAATAAATCGCCTAAATTGGATTCATTCCAAATATTGGATTCATGACGACCATCCAAAATAGCATCGGTATAAAACTTGTAATTGGACATGACGTTTTGGGAAATGGTATGGTCAATTTGTCGTTGTTGATTCAAAATACCCATTGACAATTCCTTCAAGTCGATACCTGTAGGATTCACATAATAACCTAAAATACTCATCTCGAAGTGGAATTTGTAATCATAAATGTCCTTTTGTATAAATAAATAATCTCTCGATTTGAAACTATTCAATGCCTTACGGCCCATTAAATAATAATGAACCGCCAAGTCGTTTTGACCTGTTTCACGATAATATTTCACTACTTCATATAAATTCTCCACCCGTTGAGGATGTTGGACAAATGAGGTTTGAAAATAATACAAGGCCTTTTCGATTTCACCCAAATGAAAATAAGCGTGTCCAATATTATAATGACTATACCACACTTCTTCCCAAAATCCACCCGCCTTGATTCGCATTTGATAATAATCGATTGCTTCAAATAAATATTTCCTTCGCAAAGTTTCTTGCTCTTTTTTCAAATTGTTTCGCACTACATCAATGTTCTTGATTAATCCTAATGCGGGTGCATTGTTCGTAAATAAACTAGTCAGGTCTTTACTGCACGTTTCCATGAGAGAAATCTGGCTGGATATTTGTTCATTTTGGGTATGAGCCAAATCTTTCAAACTATTAGCCAAGTAAAACATGTATCTTTCATTGGACGGGTCTTTCTTCAATCCTTCTCTCAATAATCGAATATCTCTTTGAAACTTATCGGCTTTAGCACCTCCATCACCAATATCTTGTATAAAAACAATGTCTTTTACTAACACCCCTTGTGAAATATCATTATGGGGGAACTCGACATATTCATGGGTGACACCCTTGTAAGAAAACCCAGCACGGTTTCGAACAATACGAGTATTTTTGTAATACATATTTTCATTGCCTTGGAACATATAAAAAGCATCATGTGAGGTCAATAATTGTTTGAATTTCTTGGGTTCTATTTTGGGGTTACGCCATAAAATCATATCAGCGTCCATGAGCAATACGTAATCACAATCAAACTCATCACATGCCTTTAGGGAAAATGAACGATTGTATTCGAAATCCCGAAATGGTTCACGAACAACTTTACCTGGGATGTTTTTCTCTCGAAAGAAATCTTCAATCACTTGAACTGTATCATCAGATGAACCAGTATCACATATGCAGTAGTAGTCTAATATAGGATACACTGAGTCCAGGAGTCGGCGAATCACACGAGATTCATTTTTTACAATCATATTCAAACATAATGTTGGAACTGGATCTGATGGCATGACGAAAAAACAAGTATATTGATTTTGTCAAGATAAGTATTTATGTTGTTTTTTGGACTGTAGAAAAAATGTTTATATTCGGCCATAATATACTTGATTATTAGAGAGAATATGTCTTTTACTCGATTTTATGATGATCCCGCACGTATTCAAAAACGTTTAGACCTTTCTACTTTTGAAGGTCGATACCAATTAAATCGCCCTGGTCCTGGAACGAATATGCCCTTCATGGAAGACCCAAATCTACGTCTACAGTCATGGGGTGCCAATTTGCAAACCAATACGGTGAATTTAGAAAGTGACCTACGTAATATGACCCGTAAATTAAACCGTGATTTTGTGGATGTCAATGAATACAAACAACATGCTGCTCATAGCAATCCCATTCGTCAATACGAATCTCAGGACCCATTTGTAGAAGAATCCAGGGCTTCGCACCCAGCATGGGCGTATCGTGTATGTTCTATCGACCGATTCGAACAACCAATAATTGACCCACAGCAGAATTTAGAAAGGCCATTTTTAAATAATGTTCAAACCCGTATTTTACGCAGAAATGGATCCTTTTAACTCTTTGTGGAATCGAGGGGATTTAGGAGAACCCCCTTATGCAACATAGGAGGGTTTTATTCTATATACCATAATTATATAGAACAAAACACAAAAAAATATGGAATTAGCTATACCCATTATTGCTTTAGGCGGTTTATACATGGCATCAAAACAACCCGCACCCGCAAACGATTCTTCTACTGCACAACCACAAGAAGGGTTTTCTACGGGACAACAACAAGCGTTGCCAAATACCGATATACCCAATAAAAATTATCCTTCTGAATACCCAGTTGTATCCGAAACATTGGATAAAACATCCAAGTTGTCTACTGTTAATACATTTGAAGGGAATGGAGTTTATACTGATAAATACTTCAAAACGGAATATCCTGAAACTACTATTAGTGAATCCTTCACTTCTATGACTGGAGACAAAGTGAGTGCCCAGTATTTTAAACACAATAATATGACTCCCTACTTTGGTGCAAAAAATAGGTCAACTATTTTGGAACCATCTTCTACTGAAAGCGTGGTAGACAATTATACTGGGTCAGGTTCACAATATATTAGTAAAAGTGAACAATCTCCTCTTTTCTCTCCAGGTGAGAGTTATCATAACCCCCATGGTGCTCCCAATCAAAATGACTTTTATCAATCTCGGGTGAATCCCAGTATGAGAATGGCCAATATGAAACCCTTTGAAAGTGTCCAGGTCGGTCCCGGTTTAGGTTTAGGTGGTGCTACCAATGAAGGACAAGGTGGATATAATTCAGGTATGGCTGTAAGAGAATCTTGGATGCCCAAAACGGTAGATGAATTAAGAACTGCCAATAATCCTCGTTCTGGTGGGTTCTCTCTATTAGGTCATGAAGGTCCTGCTAACAATAGCATCAAAACTTTAGGCGCAATTGGAAAAATGGAAAAGAATCGGGTTGAACGAACATGGGAATTGGGACCCGAACGTAGTTTACCCAATAGTGGATTGAATCAGAAACAATCTCTCCATGCAATACCAGTAGATAGACATGTAAACCGACCTGATACTTCTACATCCTATGTAGGTGCCGCTGGTAGTCAATTGCCCGAAACTTACCAAACTGGAGAATACATGGAGTCCAAACATATGGATTTAGGACAAGTGCCTCTTGGTATTGCCACTTTAACAGGTAAACAGGTCGGAACTGAATCTGACTTTGAGCGCAAATCTCAGAAAGCGTATCTGAATAATCGTAATACAGAAGAAACTTATTTTGGTGCATTTAGTGGAGCAGTCCGTTCTGTGGTAGCCCCATTATTAGACGAATTAAGACCATCCCGAAAGGAAAATGCAATAGGAACAATGAGACCGTATCAAAATGCTCATACTGGTATTTCGAGTTCGTATTTATTCAATCCCCATGACCGCCCTGACCCAACTAACCGTCAAACCACTGAAAAGAATAAATACTTGCCTGGAGTGAATTCGAACCAACGTGGAGGTGCATATGAGACAACCGACCATAGGGCACCTGATCAACAGAGAGATACCACCAGTCGTTCTTATGTTGGAAATAGTAGTGCGGCAGATGGAACCCGTGGACTACGTCCATATGATGCAGAATACAGACAACGTAATAATGACATTAAATCATCTACTATTCAAGGACATATGGTCAAGGGTAATATGAATCTGCATAATGGTGATATTCATATGCGCAATCGTGAAGGAGAAATCAAAAATCAACGACCTTTAGTGCAAACCTCTGGACCAAGACAATTTATTGGAGCAGATACTTTAGGAGCACAACATGGACGTCAACAATATCAGAGCAATATTCAAATGGACCGAAATAACCCAGAACTTTTAGACGCATTTCGACAAAATCCTTATACCCACCCAATAGGAGTAGCCAAATAAATATCTTCTACTATAATATAATTTATTGAGCATGACTGAAATGAATCTTCCTCAACCTCAAATGGGTGGTGAACCTGCAGTCTATTCAGGAGGCAAACGTAGAAGGAGAACTTTAAAAAGACACAAAAGACCAGTTCGTGGAAATGATGGTAAATTCCACATTAAAGGTAAGACTTATGTGCAGCTATTTGGTTCAAGACAACAAGTCTGGAATAAAACCGCATACAAAACAACTGGAAACTTGAAACGTGATGACTTGACACAAAACTCGAGACGTAGAATTGTATCCAAGAAAAAGTATATTCAAGGAAAGAAAGAAGTGAAATCCAAGAAACGTCTTTTCAAATTATACACTGCAAAGAAAGGTAAGTTTGGTGCAGTAAAAAGAAAGTAAATACCCTTCATACCCTATAATACAATAAAAACAATCATGTTTATACTGTATTTTATATCTTAAGACTCCTCATTACTTTCGGGAATAACATCTTGCCATATGTTCAACCCGTGGTTATTGCAGTAATGCTCGAAATATTTTTTCCCTACCATTAGAGGACGATATTCCCCATGATTGCCGTAGGCATAATGATAACGAGTATAAAAATGATAGGCATCATGGACAGAAAATACTGCATCGGGGTCTTGGATTCTCCATTGAGTAATAGCAGTAGTGATATCCATGTCTTTATCCCATAATGTATTTTGCACCCTGAGAACAAATTTATTGTCTACAATTTCAATGGACGGGTGGAAATAAGTTAGTATATCGATTATCTGGGATTCTTTTAATAAATATTTAGGACGTTTTTGATTTTGCCGAATATGCAACCATTTACGAAACAATAGTGCAATTTCATCGGCCTCTAATTCCATTTCAGGGGAATCCTCTAAAATAATGGTTTCATCCCAGAACTTTAGGAACTTTTGGATCAAGGGCCATTGAGAACTACCTACATCTTGAAAGCAATCATTGATTTTATCGTATTGGCCTTGAAAAATAGTGTCACATAGTATCGATTTGTTTGTAGAACAATAGAGACCATATGGATATTCATGGGTTTCTAAATAAGTTTTCCATAAGTATTGAACATGTGTCCATGGAATATGGTTAGTCGAAGAAGCAAACTGATTTCCATTGTTATTGTTATTGTCAACCGAAGACAATTGCTGCTGTAGAAAATGTTCTTCTACTGGTGAAGCGGAAATCGCGACCAATTGCTGGGAATCCATATTTCTACGGTTATACAAAAAAGATTGTGCAAATTCAGTAACCAAAGAGATTGCATTACGATTTTTTAGACGGAATACATAATCTTGTAATTCCAAATCATTGCTGTATTCCATAACATACTCATCCGATGAACCATATTTCCTACTGTAATGACATGCCACGCATAAAATATTGAGTCCATTTTGTATGAATTGTTGCTGCTGTTCATCCCATATTTCATCCAATGGTTGGTGCTGGTATTTGATTAATCGCATCTTACAATCATCGTGTTTGTCGTGGTATTTATATCGTAATGTATGGGTGCATTGTATATGGAATTTTTCAATGGAAATCTGATTTATGCAAGACAAAAATGGTTTGATAGTAGTAGAAACATAATGAATCATGTCCAAATTCTTTTTCAATATATTATCACCCAAAACCGTTAATAAATACTTGGTTTGTTGCTTGGTTGCACATAATAATGGACACATCAAATGTATCACTTTTTGAATGGTTTCGGAATCTGGAATGGCTTTCAAAATACTTTGGTCTTTGTATCGTTTCAATAACATGACTTTGGTTTGATGCTTGCGGTTCATTAATAAATGATTGTTTTGTTCGCTGATTGTAGAAACAATATTATGTAAAATGTTGTCCTCGTTGATCATTTTAAAATCAGTGCCATTGTAATGAAAGAACTGTTCATTTGTAATATTGTAGTAATATCGATGTTGTGAGAGAAATTCCATGATGAACTTTTCTTGTTCGCCTTGGTGTTCTAGATTCCGTTGATTACTCTTTTGGCGATTCAGTTCAATGGTTTTAATAATGCCTGGTAATTGTTCCTTAATGTAATGATTGATTTTTCCAGTCATATATAAATCGTTTTCGTATTGCTTGTATAACTTTTCGATTTCATTCATCGATGAACTGACTAATCGATTGGTTGCAGTAGTTAGATGGCTTTCTTCTTCGTCCATTGAAAACATACTTACTGCTGTTATAGGGTAGTGATTATACTTTTATATATTTATTATGAATTATAGTTTTTGAATTGTTTTTGAGAGAAAATATATATTCTACTGTAGACTCGCACGTGGAACAGGGGGTATGTATCTCCGAATGGATGACATGGGGGCTCGCTTCGCTCGCCCACCGTGGAACAGGGGGTATGTATCTCCGAATGGATGACATGGGGGCTCGCTTCGCTCGCCCACCGTGGAACAGGGGGTATGGGGGATGTATCCCCCACTCGCTTCGCTCGCCCACCGTGGAACAGGGGGTATGGGGGATGTATCCCCCACTCGCTTCGCTCGCCCACCGTGGAACAGGGGGTATGGGGGATACATCCCCCACCCCAATTTTTATTTTCAGTAAAGTAATATAGATGCATTCTTTCTACTATTAAACAAATTATAGTATGGTAGATAATGAGCAGTCCATTGATGACCAATTTATGAATATTAGTGATAGTAGTGGGGATTACGACGAAAGTAATCTAAGTATTTTTACCGATCCAGTGCCTGCTACTTTGAAACGAAAGTATTACCATGTATATAAGTCCCAACTATCCAAGAGAGTCAATACTTTTTATATTTTATGGTTCTATTACTTGTTTCCCGATCGTAAATCTGAAATAACCTTTTTATATTATAATCATCTACAGTCACCAGCGGTTACAGAAAAATTGACTCACTTACTATTTTTCTGTCCAAATCCATTTACACAAGAGCATATTTTTGGAACCAGTTTGATTTACGATTATTATTACTATAATCGAATTCATGATCAAGGAACAATTGGGTTTCCCCACACCCATCGAAAATTTTCCTTTTTACGAGAATTTCTACGCAATACTTTTTTGACATCGGAAAACAAAGATACTGTAGTGACCACATTTTGTATGATACAAAAGATCTATAGATGGTTGACTCGTCGAATTTACTTATGGCATTACAAAAAGACAGAAGTTGCAGTAAATACGGATTTGTGTTTCAACGATATAACTGTAGAATCCAGATACGTTTTTCCATTGCGCCAAGAAAATAAACTGTTTTATTTTACTACTGCCGATTTATTTCGAATCATTAAAAATGCTCTGTCTCAAGAACACGAATCTGGTTTCCAAGTCATTAGTCATTATCCTAAAAATCCGTATAACAATAAATTATTATCTACGACCGATTTGTTTAATTTCTATTTTCATGTAAAATTTGTCTTACAGGCAGCTATTCCCCTATATTTTGAACTGTGGTTCTTGGAAGATTTTAATATTAATACATTTACATTGAAGCATGAAAGTATGATAAAAAAATTCTGTATTCAAAACTATATTCAAAATGCATCCAATACAAATACCTTTCTACAGCGCAGTATAGAGTCGATGTTAGATGAATTTTCCAGTGTATGTCCTTGGAGAATTCATCCTTTATTTCCGAAAACAATTTTATTGGATAAAATGAGACAATACTTGTATGTTTACTTTTTGATTTGCTACGATGCTATTGATTACAATTATGTGCATACCTATGAAACATTACTGGAAATGAAACTAAAACGTTGCTACTACAATGCTCCTCAGTTTGGTTCAGTAGTAACAGTCGACTCGAAAATGAATTCACTTCCCAAGAGCTTGTTTTCTCTTGATAGTAGTAACAATATTGTCATAAATGAACCAGAGCCAGAAACCACCACGATTGATTGTAGTGATAATGAAACTTCCAATGAAACCGTAGAAAAATTAACATTTTATACGGATTGTCTACAGTTTACCTTATGGAACTGCTAAAGCTTGACGCACTTCCATTAAACTAATATCGGGTTCGACCCTTTTTGGTGATTCCATGACCCGAACTAATTTAGCCATATTGGTTCTCAGCAAAATATTTTTCAAATCTATATTTTGGCTAAATTTGGCCATCAATGCTTCTTTACGGAAATCTTCATAACGTTCGATTGTAGGAAAGCTTTTGGCTTTTTTCTTCATATCGGGTTTCTTTAGCAACTTTTCCACTTCTGTCCAGTTATTATTAATACTTGAATCTACAGAGTCCAATGATAAGGATTCATATAGTTCTGGATTTTCTTTTTCGAATTCCAATGCCAATAAATAATGTTTCACCGATGCCCACTTTTTATTGTCTTTCGTAGTAAATGGAGCGGCTAATTCTTGATCATTACAATCCTTTAATGACGAAGATGCACTTGTGCTACAGTTTACCCATGCATCGTCTAAACGGCGTCGCCACAATGGATATAACATTTTACCTCCTTGTTTGGATTGTAAAATCGCAAATTGTCCTTTATCCACTTGATTCTTTATTATATCTTTACTGTCCTCACCAACCTTTTTTGTTTTATTGGATTTGAGAGAAAAGGCAATATGTATATTGTCATCATACAATCCTACGGATGGTTCTTTAGACGTTTTTGGATCGGAAAAATGTTTTTGTTGAATGACTTGGGCCTCCTCATCGGGTGATTTTCCATGTAAATGACTGTAAAAATCCCTAAATTCCTTGACTTTATAAATAGAATCTGAGGTTACCCGATTTTCTTCGATTTTAGGAATACATGTGTCTACTACCACTTTCTTTAGGCTGTATGGGAGTTCATCAAACTGGAATATTTTCTTGGATCGATATGTTACTTCTTGATAATGGTTTCCTTTTAGATATTCCAAGATAATGTAATGATTCGGGTCCATTTCATGTGCTACTGGAGAACACTTTACAATAGATGAGCGTTTATCACTTTCTTCTAAAACAATTGTTTTGGTATTTAGCAATTCTTCTATTATCGGCAAACTCGTATTGTCGATCCAATAATCGGGGGTTTTTACGAATTCTCTCAAATCGTCCAAAGAATGGACATCAGCCATAAAAGAAAATTCTTGTAACAACTCTTTATTTCCTTCTAAATTGGATTTGACCAGTTCATGTTGTTTTCGAACATCTTTAGCCATTTCAATAATTTCCTTTTGCGATTCTACAGTAGTTGCCTTTTCATTTTCCTTTCGTAGAGAATTACTTTTATCTTTTAGCTCCTTTTCTTCACTGGCGAGACCTCCTTCCATATTTAGCAAGTTTTCATAGATCGTTTTGTAATTATCATAATGTTGCATTGTTATATTTTGAGACAAGAACCCTCTTAGTTTTTCTATGGTTGTGACTTTACCAATGGATTCAAATGCACGTTGAATGACAGTAAAAAAACAGTTTCCGTCTTCTGGCACATTTATCACCTTATAGTTCGGGTTTTTCATTATATTGTTCAACCAATGAAATGATTTTTTTACCTTGTATGATTTACAAATGGTTTCTGCTTCTTTAGGCGTTTCTTTTGCTAAAGGCTCAATTGATGGAATTGGATTGGCTGGTATGAAAATATTATCGATTGTATAAACTCTCTCATCTTTGTCTACGGTAGAATCATTGACTTGAGTTTCACCAGTGGCTAATTCGGATGTTTTGTATAGTTCATCATCTTCGTCGTCTTCTTCATCCTCTTCCTTTTCATTCTCTTCACCTTCTTCTAATTCTTCACCTTCTTCCAGTTCCTCACCTTCTTCTAATTCATCATCTTTAGCAGGAGAAGAAGCTGTAGAAGGACTTGAGTGTAGGGTTACTGCCGATAATTCGTCATCGTAAAAGCCTTTTTCCAAATAGGCTTCATTTACAAAAGAAAACAATACGGGGCCGTGTAATTTTACTATATTGACATCACCTTGTTCATCGAGAACTGTCCCCATTGATTCTTTTTCGATTTCAAATACACCAATGCACCCTTGTGATGTAGTTTCTTTATTATCATCTTGTGACAGAAAATAAATCGGGTAATATATGATTCCATATTTGTCTACATGTTCAGTTTTCTCTCGTCCCAAAGCAATCGTATAATACTTTGAGAAAATGGGGATTACATACATACTGGCATCGTAGTCTTTATCCAAATCAGATACTTCCTTTGTTTCTTTATAGTTTAATTTATCATGTAATTTAGATTGCACCATTCTCGGAGGAAAATATAAATATATTGTTACTATACATTATTACTTTGTTTTCTTTTTCCAAATATAAATATATTCAGTATAAACGGGCTTGGTTGTCTTGTTCAATAAACGCTCCCCTTTTTTCAAACGAATTTTTCTACTGCATTTTCCTAAAATAGGGACACACGCGGATTCATAAATTTCCTGTGAAACATTGATACAATAATGACCACCCGCTTTCATTGCATTGTAAGTCATACTGAATAAAGGTTGATAGAATTCCTTATTCCACATTTCTTTTGTTTTGTATTTTTGAGACATGTTCCGATATCTCTCAATATCATAATAAGGAGGTGAAGTAAATACAGTATCATAATCCATCTTACTATAATCTACAGTTAATGCATCTTGGAATTGTAAATTGATCTCGGTTTTTATTGATGGGGTTTGGGACTGTAGAAAGTGTGTCAATGATTCATATGGTTTTCGTAAATGTGTGTTACTATCAATACCATAATATGCATCTAAATTCAATGCACAGGCCCCTACCAAACGACCACCCCAACCCATGGTAAAATCCAATAGTCGTTTGGCATTGACTCGACAATAGACTTCCATGGCCATAACTGGACGGAAGATGGCAATATTGGAAAAATACAAATTATAAATGTATTTCATTTTACGTATAGATGACACTTGTCTCGATTTATAAAAGTCAATCATTTTTTTAATATAAGGTTTCTTACTGTAACTCTTACGTTTCTCCCAAAATTCATAAAAGGAAACATTTTGATCTCCTTTGGAATGTAGTCTTTCGACCAAAGTATAATGGTCGACCACTTTATTGCCTAAACGTGTTCTTCCATTGGATTGTAATATTTGTTTGCGAGTCATATCACGCAGTTTTTGAAACTCTTTTTGAATCTCTTCACTGGAGTGATTTTGAAGCTGCTTGGCAATATTTTCGTGTTTTTTCAAAGTTTTCCTACTGCTGTTTTTCGGATTGTTTCTTTTTGTTTTGGACATGGAGAAATGTATAGTAGAAAATATGCAATGATTCTGTGTGTCTATAATATAGCAGTAGAGTAAAATGAATTTTGTGGCATATTTGGCTACTGAATATTTTAAAAAGCAAAAGTGGACTGCTTTAGGCATTTTTTTCGTAGCACTATTGAATAGTGTAGTTCAAACGAATGGAATCACCCATTTTACTTCTAAAATCATAACTTGCGCACAAACTCGGAATGAAAAGGAAATTTATTATTTCTTCAAATGGTTTGTCATGGTCATTGTTGTGTTTGTGTCCATTTACTATTTGTGGAGTTATTTACAAAATCTTTTATTGACTGAGATTCGTCCATGGGTTCGAGAGAAAATAGTAGGATTGTTACTGAAAACCAATAACCAGAAATTCAGTGAAACCAATTTCAGTAAGCTGAACTCTCCCATAAATCGAATTGTAGACATGTATTACTTCATTACTCATACCGTATTGGATTATATGCTTCCTAACTTGGCTTATTTACTGATTGTTTCGATATACTTTACTTTCATGAATCCCATGTATGGTTTGGTATTTTTGATTGGAAATGCTATACTGGCCTTGTATTGGTATTTCAATGTAAATAATATCATGAAAGCCAATGATGATTATGAAAAGACGATTTTGAAAACCGATGTCCACTTGATAGATTTGCTAAACAACGTGGATAAAATCATTTATCGAGGTCAAACCAATCCTGAAATGAAACAGTTTGCGGATTTATCCAAAACCAATGTGCAAAAAGGACAGCATTACTATGACTTAACGAACTTCCATATTTTTGTCATGTTGTCTATTATATTTGCTGTAGTATTGGTATCGATTTATTATTTGATTGTATTGTATTTCCAAAAGAAGATGGACATTACCTTGTTTATTACTTCGTTTACTATTTTACTGTTGTATCGAGAGAAAATGACAACCATGATAGAAATCTTGCCAGAACTGGTGGATTTTATTGGAAGAACTGAAAATGTATTGGTCCACTTTCAGCATGTCAATGACAATTACCGAGAATATAAATCAATGAGCCAATATAAAGAACAAACCTTGGATTTCAAGAAAATACAGTTTCACAATGTGTCATACAAATATAGTGCAAGTGCGACCAATGTATTTGAAAACCGTAGCTACTATATGAAAACCGACCAAAATCAAATTATTGGTATTACTGGACGTTCGGGTAATGGTAAATCGACATTTGTGAAATTATTATTGCGCATGTATGAATGCAATAAAGGGAAAATAACTATTGATGACATGGATATTAAAAACATTGACCCCGATTATATTCGACGTGAAATCACTTATGTGAATCAAAACTCGAAACTATTTGACCGTAAAGTAGTAGATAATATGGTCTACGGTTGTTCGAATCGTGAAATCTGTGATCACTTTTTGGATAAAATCTTGAAATACCCGAATATAACTAAACTCTACCGCAATACAGATATCAAAACCAAAGATGCAGGACTATTAGGAGAGAACTTGTCGGGTGGACAACGACAAATCGTAAATATGATTGGAGGTTTAATTAACCCATCAAAGATTCTTGTATTGGACGAACCGACAAATGCATTGGACCCAGAACTGAAGAAAGAAGTATTGGGACTGATCAAAGACTTTAGCCAATATAAACAAGCCGTCATTATTATTACTCATGACAAAGATGTATTTCCTTTGTTTACCCAGCAAATTCATATGTAACTGGGGGAAACCAAGGTTTCCCCCATACCCCCCTTCCTTTTATTATTATTATTTCTACAGTAGAATGGGCGAGCGAAGCGAGCCCCATAAGAGATTCCTTGTTAAGGGCTCGCTTCGCTCGCCCACGCTGGAATAGGGGGTATGGGGGATGTATCCCCCACACTCTGGGTTTCCCCCTGTTTATTTATATCTTCAATGGTGTATAGTAGAATAAGTATATGAAGTATTTAGGTGGGAAGCAACGTTTAGGAAAACATTTGTCTCCAGTATTACATGAATTATTCGATACCTACAATCAAACCCATAAGAAGAAACTAACTTCTTTCATAGACCCCTTTTGTGGTTCTTTGGGGGTATTGAAGCATATGACTGATTTACCTATATCCATTTACGCAAGTGATTATCATCCCGATTTAATCAGTATGTGGAAAGGAGTTCAAGATGAATCTCTCCAATTTCCCGATTCTGTTTCCGAAGAAGAATACTTTGAAGCCAAACAATTACCCAGTCCGAATCCTTTAAAAGGGTTCATTGGTTTTGGTATGGCATTTGGTGGACGCTTTTTTGCATCCTTTAGCCAAAAGTATTTGAACGGTAAAAAGGAAGATTTTTGCAAAGAAATGCGAAATAGTCTAAACAGAACACGTCCTAAAATCAAAAATGTCAAATTTCAATGCAAGGATTACCGTAAACTAAAACCCAAAAATAGTTTCATCTACTGCGACCCTCCATATGCCTACAGTCGTTACCCGATTAAATACCGTAGAGATGTTCGTAATTATGATGAATTTGATAATGAGGAATTTTGGAACATTATGAGAGAATGGTCGAAGAATAATTTAGTGGTCATTTCGGAAGTGAAAGCTCCTGACGATTTTGAAGAAATATGGTCGCAGACCCGATATCGTAGTGCAGCTCAAAGCACAAAAACACGGTATTCTAAAAAATCGGAGAAACCTTCCGAGACGTATACCGTAGAAAAACTATTCAAATACAAAGGATAAGGGGTCGGAAAATTGAAAATCAAGGATACAAGGTAATTCATCAACAAATTAAAAACATTGTATACATTTGCATTTAATCTATACAATTTACACTACTTACTCAAAATTTCAAATCAATATGTCTTCTACAGCAACAACACAACCAGAACAATCTACTAAAGTAGATACCCAGCTTCAGAACGCAACCAGAATAACAGTAGAAGAAGTTTCTGGAGATGACAAAGAAACAATAGTAGAAGAGGAGGAGGAGGAGGTGAAACATGAAGAACCACCAAAGCCAGAATCTCCTTATTTGATTTTAGCAAAACAATGGGAGGGAATCACAATAAACCCAGAGTTCATTGAATTGTGGCATATTAATAAGATTGATAATGTTCCAGTATCCACCTACATTCGTAAACATAATGGTGGTATGCAACTAAATATTGTTGCGAGACATGTCAAAGATGCTACGGCTTATTATGAAAATCCCATTTGGAAATACTACCAAAGTTCCAATATGTTTTACCATACAGTAGAAGATATGGCAGACATCTTAGAAAATATGGCCAATGTCATTGGAGCATTGCGATACGATAAATACAATTCGAAATTAGATTTACCTAAAGTCATTAAAGCAAATGAAGCCATGATCACCGTATTTGGTGCATCATTTTCTACAGTAGAATCAAGAGTTGAAACATGCTGCATTTGTCATGAAGATACTTGCGTCCATACCAGTTGTGGACACTATGTATGCGTCCCTTGTGCTGACGCGTATATTGAAACAAGTAGAATTGCCAAGTGTCCAATATGCAGAAACAAAAATGGTTTAGGGAAAATGTATACCTGCAGAGACCGATATGAGCATAACTATACCAGAACGGAAATAGACTCAGATGAGGAATGAATTTTAACTTGTTAACTTTTAAATAAAATAATTAAAGTAGCCTTAGTTTAGCTACTTTTTTCACGCACATTTGCCCATTTGACTGGACCTTTGTCCCCACATGGACCACAGTGGTCTTCATTTGCCAACTCGATTTTATGATCGATTTTATCTTTACAATGTTCTACAGTCCATCTTCCTAAAGTAATGGTTGTAGGATAGATATCAATATATTGAGACATCTTGCGTATGATTTGACTTCTCTTTGTATTCAAAAATTTGGGTAGTTGCATATTTTTTATAGTATACTGTAGAAAAATATCTTTATTATGTTTTACAACCAAGTCCAATTTAGAACAGGAGGGTAGGGGGATGGAATCCCCCTTAGGGAATCAGTCGTGGAACAGGGGGTTTAGGGGGATGGAATCCCCCTTATGCAATCCCCCCATCCACAATATCCATATATTTGAAGATTGTTCTCGAAGCGAGACTCTTTTTCGAGCCTTTGGTATGCTTACTCATGGTTGTAATAAATGGAACAATTACGAACTTCCATATCCATTCGCATTTGCAATCCTCAAATATATTTTTACCTTCTTGTATAAATAAATACATAATCTCAGCAATTTCATGCACCTCATTTTCTCGGCCTTCTGTATCGATTAATTCATTGGACAATTCTTGAAAAGATACCATTATGTTTAGCAATCTCAATACGGGTATGGTTTTCTGTTGCACTAATCGCACAATGAAAATGGCAGTTGCTTTGCGCATATCATTTTGTTTATTGTATTGACAGTATTTCTCATAGTTTTCATTGGCATCTACATATTGTATATCTTTACTGTCATTTACGTATGTGCTCAAAAACTGATACAATAATTCTTGGAATATTTCGTATTTTGCTATTAATTCCACATATAAATTCGCATACAAGTCCACATAAAATTTATTTGTGCTTGCTACTGAAAATATAAAGTTGGCTACTTTTTTTAAATTCTCCGATATTTTATTCGTATCATCCTTATCTTGGTTACATTTTTCCACATATTCTAATATTTTATCCCGTTGATTATCGTAGTTCTTGGTAGATAATTTGTTAATACAAGAACGAATGTCTTGAATCCATTTTTCCACTCCTTCTGTATTCGATTTTTCAATAACAGTCGTCTTGAATACGGTGCGAACCTCTTCCCAATTTTGAGTCGTTTCTTGTTTTCGTCTTTTATTGGGCGAACGCTTGGCACCATTATTTCCCCCACCACCATGACGATAATGGGAACGATTAGAAGAACCATTATGATGATGGTGGTGGTGATGTTCCTCCCGATTTTGCTGTTGACGCTCTACTATAATAGGAGTCACTTGTGAATCAATTTGTCGAATTCGCTCTTGAAGTTCATCATCGCATATATAGGCAGTAGAAGATGATGTTGATGATGCGAAAGAATCGATTAATGTGTAAAAATCTTGTAATTGATATGCAGTCTTAATCATCTATTTTGTATATGTCTACTACTACTATCTCCCTTTTTAATTACATAAAGTGCTGGGTTTATATTACTTACATGAAATAAATTTTTTTTGATTTTATTACTTATTAAAAAACACTTAAAGTATACTCATTATAAAATAGTAGATAAAAAATGGTTAGCAAAATGAATAGTGAAATCAAAAATGTAGAAAAATGGGACGAAATGGGATTGAAGGAAGACCTCTTACGAGGAATTTATTCTTATGGTTTTGACAATCCAAGTGAAATTCAGCAAAAAGCAATTATGCCTATTATAGAAAGACGCGATGTCATTGCACAGGCACAATCTGGATGTGGTAAAACAGGATCTTTTACTATTGGTGCTTTGCAGGTAGTCGATGTAACCAAAACAACACCTCAGATATTGGTTTTATCACCCACACATGAATTAGTGAAGCAAACTGCATTGGTAATGGAAGGCATTGGGAGTTTTATGAACGGTCTCTGTGTCAAAACCCTCATTGGTGGAACTTCCATACGGGATGACGTAACGTTTCTACAGGAAAAAAAGCCACAAGTCATTGTTGGAAGTGTAGGACGAGTATTGGACATGATTGAAAAACGGCATTTGGCTGTAGAAGAACTGGAAATGATGATATTAGATGAAGCCGATGAAATGTTGAGCCAAGGGTTTAGTGAAAAAATCAGATATATGTTCCAATCAGTTTTACCAGTGTCAATGCAAGTGGTATTGTTTAGCGCTACTATGCCAGATGAAATTGTCCATGTTAGTCGCCATTTTATGAACAAGGCTTTGCATATTTTGATGGAAAAAGAACAACTTAGTCTACAATGTATACAGCAATATTATGTGGCAGTAGAAAATGATTCGGCCAAATATATGGCATTGAGAGATATCTTTTCAGTCATGAATGTATCGAAATGTATCTTGTATTGCAATAGTGTGAGACGTGTCAATAACTTATTTGATCAAATGTCAAGTGATGGGTTTTCTGTGGTTTGTATTCACAGTAATATGAATAAAAGCGAAAGGGCTCGGATTTTCCGACATTTTCGAACAGGAGATGCACGAATTTTGATTAGTTCTGATGTTACTGCAAGAGGAATCGATATTCAACAAGTGAGTGCTGTAATTAATGTGGATTTGACTCGCAATGTTCATACTTATTTACATCGTATTGGACGTAGTGGTCGATGGGGCCGTAGAGGAATTGCCATTAATTTAGTGACCAAATCTGATGTGCGTGATTTACGCAACATTGAGAGGTGGTATAACATTGCTATTCACGAACTCCCATCGAATTTTAACGGGGACGTATAAAGTGAAAAATTGAACTAGTAGGATATCGATATATCTTACTATTTTTTTATTCTATGACATATAGTAATTTACCGATTAATTCACTATATATATTTTTAAAAACACAAAACCATGACTATCGCCAAAACTGCTAAAGACTTATTGTGGCAAAATGCACGTAAAGTGCGTGGTCGCAATGCCAAGCATTGGAGATATGATGCATATGAAAAACCAGTCCATTATGACAAAGTAGAAGTTGACCACATTGTTCCACAAGCATTAGGTGGTAGTAACAACATTGACAATCTACAGTTATTGAATAAAGTAGACAATATTCGGAAATCCGATAAATTAAATAAAGACAATCGCCAACTATTTCATCAAGCATTATCCAACAAAACAAATGCCTTTTCCAATACTCTTTATTTCTCCAAAAAATTCGAAATTGGGATGAATTTGTTAGTAAAACAAACCCCAGTTACTGAACCCATGTTTGCTACAGTAGTAGCCATAAATCCAAAAACAGTGGACGTGTTACTGGAAAATCGAACAAAACCCACCACAATTGTCCGTGACCGTCGTCTATTTATAGATCCTCTTCATATAGGTCGGCGCCGTAGTCAATCATCTGGTCGCATGAATACTCGCAGTAGTCATCAAAAAACATGCTGTCCAACACCAACAACTGATTGACAGCAATAAACAAATGGAAAAGCATATGACTGGTGACCCAATCCATACTATTCATACTATACAGTTTATGTGACCTGTAGTAAAAAAATAAAATCAAGCATAAATTCAAATATCCAACTTTCTTAATTTGTGGATTTGTTACATATTTTACACCATTGTAGAAAAATAGTAGAAAAGACGTTCTTGCACTTACGATATCCAAAGTTCTACTATAGGAATCGGTTGCATCTCTCCAATAATTCATGGATACTATACTGACAATTGACAATATGTTACTATAAAAATATTCTTCGTAATAAAATGCATACATAGCTGGAATTAAAAAATAACCAGATGATAAAACTAACCACTTGGATTGATTCCGATACGCAATTCTCTTTTCTTCTGTCATTTTTCTGTGCTTTTCTTGCTACTACTTATGATACTGTAAAATGATGTATTTATGTTGTTTTCACAAAAAATTGAAAAAAGTCATATTACGACAAATTACATGTAAAGTAAAGAATCCATTATCCCATTATCCACTGTAGAAATAAATAATGACCACTATTGTTCAAGAATCAATTGTTACTGAGGCTGCTGCTACTGCACAGTCCTCGTCTTTGGACACGAAACCAGTTATTAGGAATGTTCGTGTAGAAACCAATAACAGTTTACTACGAATGATGAAAAAGTGTAAATGGTATTTGTATATGTCCTCCATTTCCTCCTCTATTTACGAGTGTTTACATGAAAAAATGTTTTATTTGAAAAATGTCTATAACACCGTTTATTTAAATTTCCATCCCTATGCCAACTATGTATGTAAAATGACGGCTCGAAATATTGTCACATTATACGGAACCATGTATTTTCGCACATTTGATTTTTATGCATATGTAAACCAAATAAAAAAAGAAAGGAACTTAACCAGTTTAGAAATAACCAATATGGCTGAAGTAGAAGAAATATTTTCAAAATTTCGAGAGAAATATGAACATTATCGAGACGCAATTTATGGAACTTATTTACAAATAAAATACAAAAATTTCGATAAACATCTATTAAATCGCATTGATGAATTCCTATACGAATAAAAACATCGCGTTCAACGTTCAAATATTGATTGTAATAATAATGTAAATTAATTGTTTGTAAATAGTAAAAAAATGCAAGAATACTTCTCTTCTTCTTTTTTTTCTAAAGCGGATGACTTTTATTGCGATTTTGGCGATTTTTGCAAAAAAAGTGGTAATGATTCCGAAGAATCGTCGCCTAAAGTAGAACTGAATTACGCTTCTACTGTTTTCCAATTACCGATTGAATATGTCGATAACAGTAAAAAACATAAATTATCTTCTACAGTTGCATCCGACTTGGAATTGGTTTTAGGCGAAAATCCAGCCTATAATACCTTACTGCAACCTACGAATTTATTCTCGAAACAAATCATTGGATTGTATCAAACTCACTTTACTACTGATGTGGACTTTTTAATGGATTCGCAACAAGTGATTCAAAACTATGTTTTAGAAGAACCCGATGACACTATTGTATGTGAAACCATTCAACAGCAATGGTGTGATGTAAAACATACACCTGGGTTCAAAGAAACATATGGCTATATGGATTGGTCCATTTTAGAATCCATGAATCATTCATCACTGGCTTTACAAGGAATCACATTGAGTAATATGCTCTCTCCGTTGATGAGTTTCTTCATCCCTTTTTTGTTTTTCTTATTTCCATTTATTATTTTGAAAATCCAAGGAGTGCCAATTAGCTTTAGCGTATATTTTGACGTATTGAAAAATATTGCCAAGCATCATTTTATCGGTAAGGCTATTGCCACATTTGAAAACTTTTCTCTCCAAAACTTCATTTACCTAATGGCCATGTTAGGTCTCTATGGTTTGCAAATGTATCAAAATACCACCCAATGTATCCGATTTTACCGTAATATTCAGAGGGTCAATAATGAATTGGTTGAATGGAAACGATTTGTCAACCACTCGATTCATAAAATGGAAAATTATTTGTCTACTACCCAGAATCTACATACTTACGCCGCTTTTCGCCATACTATACAACATCATCTATCCACTTTACGCAGATTGAAACAAGATTTAGAACCTATTTATGGATTTCAATGTTCTATCATGAAAACCACCGATATTGGTTACATGTTGAAAGTCTACTATGAATTACACAGTGATGAACTATACGATCAAGCATTGGTTTACAGTATGGGATTTTACGGATATTGTGACCACTTGTCTCAATTGAAAAAGAAATGGGCTGAAAGTATAATCAATATAGCTCTCTACTGTGGACCTGAAACAGTAGCAGTCTATGATGAATCCAATAATAAAGTTCCAGAATGTGTCATTGAAGAACAATATTATTATTTACAAGAATCAGATGGAGTTAGAAATGACGTTGTATTGGACAACTTTGGTGTGATAACCGGACCTAATGCTTCTGGTAAAACGACTTATTTGAAAACAACTGCCATAAATGTAATTTTGAGTCAGCAATTTGGTGTTGGCTTTTATAAATCATGCACATTGCGACCCTACAGTCATATACACTCGTATTTGAACATACCTGATACATCTGGACGTGATAGTTTATTCCAAGCGGAGTCAAGACGCTGTAAAGAAATACTCACTCAAATACAAGAAGACAATGCCCGACAATTTTGCATTTTCGATGAATTGTATTCTGGCACCAATCCAAAAGAAGCCACGAAATCGGCCTATGCCTTTTTGGAATATTTACGGCAATATTCTCATGTGGATTTGTTTTTGACTACTCATTATGTTTCCATTTGTGACCAATGGACCAAAGCCGATGAAAACAAGAGAGAAATCCATAATTATAAAATGGTGGTCGATATTATTACAGAAACCGTTCCACAAACCAAGGTCGATGAGAATATTGACGAAATCATAGAAGATGGTGAAAAGACAGTAGAAAAAATAGTTCGACGAATACCTACTTATAAAATTGCCCCAGGTGTTTCCCATATTGAAGGAGCTTTAGGCATTTTAGAAGATATGGCTTATCCTGAAGAAATGATTGATATGATCCGTAAAAATGATACCGTTATTACGATTTAAATAGTCTATTTTCGTATATTTTATTGTATATACAAAAATAATAGTAATTTGATTATGGGATTAGGATTCGCAATCATATGTTGTATTTATGGTATGGTTTTGTGTGTTTTTGGAATCACCCAAAAATATGCCGATTGAATTTTATTTAGGCGATTTTTTCAAAATGATGATTCACATACTTTTGCATTGTAAAATAAGTCAATGTTTTCTCACGGGCCTCTTCGCCAAATAACTTATACAAGGTTTCATCGGGTTTGATTTGTTTTTTATTGGTTTGGTCTTGTAACTTGTGGTCTTTAATGTATTGAATCAAGGAACGTGTTACTGTAGTGCGAGATACGGAACTCCCCTCTGGTAACTGTAAAAAATCGCACATTTCTTTTGATACTGGAGTTGGTCGTGCAAATCCACATGGTTTACGGACATTTTTCTGCTTGACTGGTTTCTTCATTTTTTGGCGGAGCTTTTCAATGTATTTACTCATTTGTTTTTGACGTGTTTTGGTTTTATCGTAAATCGATTTAATTTCTGCTAAATCTTGAGTTTGTGCCTCAAGTGCCATTTCAAGCTTGTCCAAAACAGTTGCCTTTGGTTGTATTGTTGGTTCACTCATATATACGGTTGATACTTATACTTCATTGTAGTAGTTTCTATTTATATTGTTTTTACAATTACATTTTATATTACCTTGGTATTATTGAGAGAATCGGAGTTGTTATATGAACTATGGTTTCGTCAGCAATATGAAATACATGAATGATCGTTTCGACAATGGTATAAATCGATAGTATTGTAAGTATACAATGAAATATCCAATATAAATAGTTTCCCAATACTTTTATATGGTGACATTTTTCTACAGCATTTCTACAATAAGGGCATTTCTGTGTTTTATTATACCACTTTAGTAAACATCGTAAATGAGCAATTGGTTTACAGTTACATGGTTTGTAGTAGAAAATATCGATACAATCAAGATAATTCTTCGAAACATCGACGCATTCTAAGCAGATTATACATTTTTGCAATTCATCCATTTTTTATTCTACCGTCATCTAGTTGTTTATGAGTTTATGAAATCAAATAGTAAAAAGTGTTTATTTCAATTTTTACTATTTTTTACATTTATGCACTTTCGGCTACTGCAGCATTTGACTCCTTCTTCATTTTCTTACTGACTACTTTTGTGAACCCATCCTCTTGTTGTTTTCTCTCCTTTTTTTCCGTTTTTTGGGTTCGTTGTTGGCTTTTAAATTGCTGACGAGTTTCACACATTAGTTTTCCATTTTGAATACCCGTTATGTCAGTTGCTTGATATTTGTGCTTTTCATTGGATGATTTAGTCAATTCGAATTCAACATACTCACCTTGCACTAAATATTTATATTGAGCGTCCACTACTTTTACTGCACTATAGTGAGTAAAAATATCCATATTGGTTTCATCCTCTGCTTTCACAGTAATGAAACCATAACCGGCTTTCGAATTAAACCATTTGACTTGGCCAATATGGCGTTTATTTGTCATTGTTTCAAGAATAGTTTCGTTATCGGATGTGTTTGCCATAATACTACTAAGATGTTTCTATAAGACCACCAGTATAATCACTTTAGCACAAGTGTATTTATATTGTTTTCTGCAATAACTTATAATGTTTCTATTTATTATAAGAAACCAAACCAAGTAAAAAATATGGAATTATTTATAAAACAAAGAACCTTTTTAATCGTGCTTTGTGTGATTCTCTTTTTGGGAGTTCTCATTTTTTATTACAGTAAAGATGTTGCATTGGAATCATTTAGTAAATTACCTCCTACTATTCAAGAAAATGTCAATATGGGTATTCCGTTTTATATTTCCAAATACGACAAAAACTCAACTGATACTGTAGAACGATATAGCACTGAAAAAACTTCCATTGGAAATTTATCCGGCCCTTCAATAAAAGACCATCAAGATGGGAAACAACGTTGTGCAATTCTTTGTAATGCTCAACCAGAATGTTCCAATCCTGACCACAAATGCACTTCTTCCTACGATGCGACTGATGTGCGTGCCCGAAAAGGTTGTAGTTGCCAATTTCAACAAATACAAAATGATGATGCAGAACCATTTCAATCCAATATGATTCTCTCGAAAGAAGCTTTCACCACTACCAGTGATAATAAATCTATTTTAGACCGAATCAATAATACATACATGTCTACTGTTAAACCTCTGTTTGAACCTTTTGATAATATTTTGAAACTATACGATGAGCAGTTAATACCAAAGTGGTCCATTCCAGAGACACATGTAGAAAATAATTCTGCTTATGTAGTAGACTCTTACAGAAAATTCGATTGGAACATCGATTTAAAAACTGTAGAGGAATATACTTTTTCTTTTTGGGTTACTTTAGATGTTTCTTCTCCACCCACTAATGTATTCTTACATGCTGGAAATGATGTGTTAATTGCATTGCACAATAACGGAAACTTTAGTATTACTCAAAATGCGGATGGTCTAGAACGAAGTGCAGAGGACGATTCTTGCCCATCTACCAATTGTCGTAAAATCACGGTGTTCCATAGTATACCTTGGATCACAGATGCAGGAAGTGGTAGCATCGACCCCAATCAGTTTCATCTTTCATTGGTCAATGCACTTGACGGGGTTAAACTCTATTTAAATGGTGAATATATGGATTCCTCTTATGTAGATGCACCTCAAGTTAACTACTTTAGAACCATGCCCGATAATAATAAAGTAGGAATCAACCGTTATAGTAGAAGTGGTTTGTATATTAATAATGTATTATACCATTCAAAGGCCTTACCAAATACAGATATAGCCACATTGGCTCGAACGCCACCAACACGCCCATGATTAGGAAAAAATTATAGGAACTATGTGTATATAGAACTTGTATATACATATAGATATAATGGAAGAACATCAAAAATTTGTCATTTTGTTTTTAGTTATTCTTTTCTTCGCCTTTCTATTTTTCTACTATTTTAATGAGCGTTATTATTCGATTGAGAAATTTTCGTGCTCATCAGGAAAAGTAGATAGATTGTCTAATAGAGATGCACTTATTCCATTGGATTTAGGCGAAACATCCTTGGATTATTATAAAGATACTTGGACCAATTCTTTTATTATTGCTAATAATGTTGATGATCCTACTCGTAAAAAAAGGTTGCAAAATGGACAGATTATCAATAAACAAAACTCTGAGCTTGTATTGTGGAAAAATCTTCCTGGCAATCCTTCCAATAAACATTTTTCGATATCATTTTGGATTTATATTAATCATACAACGCATCCTTATTTCTCTACTTTGTTTGTTGTCAATACAGAACACCTTTCTTGGGGAGGTCGTAGTCCTGGTATTTATTTATGGTCAGATTTCCCTTCATTGCATATCCGTCAAACTATTCCAAATAATTATAATGCTGGAGAGGGCGATTTTATTAAAAAAGGGAATAAATGGGAAAAAGGTGAATTAAATAGGATGAATATTGGTTTCAAACGCACTGTATTTTGCACTGTCGTGTTTGATGAAAAGAACTTTTTCTACTATGCAAATGGTGAATTGGTTTATCAAAATACTTTGGAAAAAACACCACTAAAACCAAAAGGTAATGATTATATTCAAGTAGGAGTAGACAATGAAAAATTATACAGACCCAATAAAAGACAAGACCCTCATTGTTTAGTTATGAAAGATGTGCAAATCTTCCCACGACCTTTAACAAGCTGTCAAGTGAAAATGTTGTATGATGAAAATAGTGAAAACGGAAACATTCATGACGCACTTGATGCAATCAGGAATATGGAATCGTTTCAAAACATGACTGTAAAAAGTAATTTTGAATCATTTACTTCTACAATAAACAATAATGACCAATCCCAAATCACTACACAAACAGGAGAAGCATTCGATTTCTTAAAATATGCACCAAGTGAAGTAACAGATGACAGTAGCGAGCTTGAACAAAGCATGGCTGATAATATTGGTAGTGGTGAACCCAATACAAATGCAGATGGTATTACGAGTGATTCAGTTAGGAAAGTTGTAGAATTAGATAGCACAATATACAATCTCGAAACAACAAAAACACTAACTTATTATGATTTTGACCAAAGAAAAAACTTGAGCATTTCACTGCATAAAAAAGCAGAACAAGGCGACCGTATATTGTTTACTGGTTCTTCTCTTACCGTTAGTTTCTGGATCAAATCTCCCAGAAGTGATTCTCTCCAACAATGGAATTGGAAACATATATCAGAAAGAGTGCAACATGTATTTAGCTTTCAAAACATAAGTGCTAACTCTAAAATAGGATGGATTACCGTGTCAATTGCTGTTTCGTATATATTTTGTCATTTATATGATGGAGAAAGGTTTTATTTTGCAAGAATACCTGCTATTACCAATAACGAATGGAATCATATTACTTGGGTCATGTCTAATGAAAATGATAAACCTTGGACATTTTATGTAAATGGAATATTCGACAAGACAGAAAGAAATAAAGAAGTTCCCAATAGAAACGATCAAAATGGCGAACAATGTATTGGTCGAATAATTAGAAATGAAAATACACATTATTTCAAAGGATGTTTAGGGGATTTACGGATATACCCATTTGCCATGACAGAAGACCAAGTAATTGACAAGGGTGGCTTTGCGAAAAAAAACACAAAGAAAGAAGTATTTCAAATCAAAGGTTACAAACATGAAAAATCAGAGGCTGTAGAAAAATGTAAGGAATATAATGCGGATGTTGCATCCAAGGCCCAAGTGGAAAGAGCTCAGCGTAATAACGCCAATTGGTGTTCTACTGGTTGGGTTTCCGATGTCAACCATGCCGTATACCCAATTACTACTCAAACTATACCAGGTTGTGGTGGTGGAAGCGCAGGGTTAAAAATTTACACACCTCCGACGGATAAAGCAGCGGTCAATTGTTATGGAGAGAAACCTAAGCAAACAGAAAACACGAAAAAAGTTTTACACAATTGGAATGAAACACAATGGAGTAAATATAATTAGTTTTAGGCACTTGTTATTTTTTGCTGTAATACGTGGACGGGACTATGGATTTTATCGCCTAAAACAATGATATTGACCAATAAAATCGTGCTTGCACCAAATATCATTTTTGCATCAAAATCACCCATAGTATATTGTTTGCGAAAAGGATGGTATTGATACATCAAAAACAAACACAACCCGATTTGCACCCAAATATTCCATAAATAAACATACTGAGGAACAGTAGAAATAATGCCCACATATACCAAGGCATAAATCAGATGGATTGCGACTAAAGATCCAAAATAAAGTCCGTAATGAATTTGCATACTAAAACAATATAAACTATGATTACATTGTTTTTTCAAGAATGGCTGCTGCTAATTTAATTGGACGTAAATACCAAATTTTGCAAAAATATGGCCAAGGACAGTTTTCTACAGTTTGTCGTGGCCAATGTATACGCTCGAAGAAAACAGTAGCAATAAAATTAGAAAAAAACACAGTCACTTATCCACTTTTGAAAAACGAAGTCAATATATTACATTATTTAGCAAAACAAAAATGTGATTCCATTCCACAAGTTTTGTTTTTCGGGTTTCAATGTCCATTTACTTCTTTAGTCATGACATTTTACGAAAATGGTTCTCTCGATGTATGGAAAAATGATCTTACTTTAGAAGATATTTCAGAATGGTGGAATGTAGCACTGAGCACTTTGAAGACTATCCATAAAGCAGGTATTGTTCATCGAGACATTAAACCCGCACATTTTATGCGCAATGCCCACGGTGATTGGCACTTGATTGATTTCGGTTTGGCCACTACGTATTTGGATGACGACCACCATCATATTGTAGAACAGCCCCGTGATTTTATAGTAGGAAGTCCATTGTATGTGAGTTATTTTGTTCACCAAGGTAAGGATGTCACTCGACGCGACGAATATTTATCTCTACTGTATATTGCCTGGGAATTGATTTTCAAACGACCCATTGGATACAATACTCCATCTACTGTCCTTAATACCTTGTCTACCAATATAGATGACCCCTATAATGAATGGTTGAAAGAACAAAAAGAGTTTTCGAATTTGTATTGTCAAATGAAACAATACAAGCAAGAATTGTGTAATAATGAGGACGATGCTACTCATGATGATACAAAAAAATGGATTCAATACTTGTTTCGAAATTTAGTCCATTTGGAAACCGTCGGCTTTTCATCCTGCCCAAAAGTCCCTTTAGTGGAATTTCTCTCTAACCATTGAAATAATTGTTCACTTGTTGAGACACTCGGACGAACGTAGTGCATTTCGAGATTTGTTTAATTGATTTTGCATTGATGTAAGTGCATGTGCTTCGTAAACCGCCTAAATAATCTTGAACGGTTTTATGTAAATCCCCCTTGTATGGTATTTTCAAAACACGCCCTTCTGATGAACGATAGTTGTTCATTTGACCATAGTGTCTCTCTTGTGCATGATTTGAACTCATACCGTAGAAGAGTTTGTATTGTTTGCCGTCAATTGTCGATATTTCACCTGGATTTTGGTCATGTCCGGCAAATTGCCCCCCGACCATTACAAAATCGGCCCCTCCTCCAAATGCTTTAGCCATATCACCTGGGCATGTGATTCCTCCATCGGATACAATACGTGCGTCAACACCATGGGCTGCATCGGCACATTCCAATACAGCCGATAATTGAGGCATACCGATACCCGTTTTCACACGAGTAGTGCATGCTGCCCCGGAACCAATTCCGACTTTGATTACATCCACTTTGCCATTGAGCACTAATTCTTCTACAATCTCTCGTGTAACAACATTTCCTGCTACGATGATTTTGTTGGGGAATTTCTCTCGGACTTTTCTACAAAAGGTAACAAAATTGGAAATATATCCATTGGCAATATCAATGCAAATCCAATTGCATTCGATTTTAGCTAAAATGGATTCCAGATTTTGGAAATCCTGGTCATGAATGCCTGTAGAAACCATGAAATAATTGGGATCCAATGGTGAGTTCTCATGTTGTTGTGCTAAATAATCATCTACAGTATAAAATTTATGCATGGCGGTGATGATTTTATGTTGACTGAGCACACGATAGACTTCGAATGTTCCTGTAGTATCCATATTTGCAGCCATAATGGGAACACCTTTCCATGTAATTGGTGAATATTTGAACGAATAAGTGCATTCGACGTCTACTTGAGAACGACTATTTAGTGTAGAGCGTTTGGGACGGATTAACACGTTATGAAAATCGAGTTTCTCTCCACTTTCGATTTTGTTCATTTTTGTTTGAGGTGGGATCTATAAAAAATACTAGGATATCATTTTTTATATGGATTTTGGACTTATAAAATAATTTCATAATAGCTTGAAAAGAATATGAAGATTAGTTATAATGGGAGTATAATAGTTGTATGACTAAAAAGTCAATTGATTCCACTGTAATAGGAGTAAGTTTGTTTTTAGGCTCAAATGCGACTGGTATATTCAATAGTGGAGTTCAGCAACATGCTCTCTTTTTTGCTGAACTTTTAATAGAAATTGGTTATACTGTATACATAATTTGTGATAATGTAAATCCTGAAAATATGAATCTTGTTCAGTATAATGAAAAATTTAAATTTATTACAAGTTTAGATATATTTACATGTAATTTTGATATTATATTTATATTAGGGTATGATTTTATACAAGATGACATGGTAAAAATTCTAAAAACGCAAAATACAAAGATTATATTTTATAAATGTGGTTCGGATGTAACTATCGATGGAGAAGCAGTTTGCTTCAAGTTGAATCGTAAAATACGACACAAGCGATTTTATGATGAAATATGGAGCATACCGAATATGTATAATATGAATCATCATTACTTGGAGATTTTATATAATTGTCCTGTTCGACTAGTTCCATTTGTTTGGTCACCCGTTTTCATAGAAAAGAATGAATGGCTTTATGAACCAAATCAAGAAACAAAAAATCGAGTAGCAATTATGGAACCCAATATATCAATAGTTAAAAATGCGTTGAGCCCGATATTAATATGTGAAGAATCTTACAAGAATGGAGCACCAATCGAACATGTATTTGTTACTAATATATTAGATATAAAAAGAGATAAGAATATAAATTTAGAAGAATTGAGTAACTTTACAGAGCCATTGTCCTTAGCGAAAGATAATAAAATACATATTGAAGATAGGTATCATACCTTACCTATGATGAAATATACTGCTCAAGTTGTCGTATCCAACACTCTTATGGATTTAAATTCATTAAATTACTTATATTTTGATTTAGCCTATATGGGGTATCCTATATTACACAACGGGTCTTTATGTAAAGAGGTCGGATATTATTATGATAATAATGAATTGAAAAATGCTGGAAAATATCTTTGTGAAATACTTGACAACCACGATAAAACATATTTAGATTATAGAGAAAGAAATCGATATATTTTGGACCAATATAGACCAAATAATAAATTACTTCAACATAAGTATAGAAGTATTATTTCAAATCTCTTACAATAATATATAAATGACGACGACAGTAAAATTAGATTCAAGTGGATTGGTAAAAGTTACAGGTGGGAGTGAAACAACTATTATTAATGTAAATGAGACATACGCAACATCAAGTGCTGCGAGTGATGCTCAGTCAACTGCGAGTGCTGCTCAGTCAACTGCGAGTGCTGCTCAGTCAACTGCGAGTGCTGCTCAGTCAACTACGAGTGCTGCTCAATCAACTGCGACTGCTGCTCAGTCAACTGCGAATGCTGCTAACTCAACTGCGAGTGCTGCTCAGTCAACTGCGAGTGCTGCTCAGTCAACTGCGAGTGCTGCTCAGTCAACTGCGAGTGCTGCTCAGTCAACTGCGACTGCTGCTTCAACAACTGCGAGTAATGCTCAATCAACTGCGAATGCTGCTTCAACAACTGCGAGTAATGCTCAATCAACTGCGAATGCTGCTTCAACAACTGCGAGTAATGCTCAATCAACTGCGAATGCTGTAAATAATATATTAACTAATGGTTCTCGTGTGCATTGTTTTGCAGTTACTGATTCTACTAGTGATTCTACTCTAACTGAACATGATAGCGAAACAACGTATTCACAGAAAAATTATATTTTTCCAAGTGTTGATACACAAGGAATTATAATATTTGAGAATACAACAAACATTGATAGACATTTGACCACAACTGGCACTAGTTATGTTATACATAATGAATTTAATAATTATAATAGACTAGAACAGAATTGCCATGTTATTTTTGTTAGTAAAGAAAATAATTTAAATTGGAGAAAGCTTGGAACTATTAGAAAAACCCGATTTATCGACTTAATATAGTATTTATTGAATTTTTCACCTTCCCTCAACCCAACAATACCAATAATTGCTGTAGACTACATAATCCATGAAAGCACGCAAAATAAAACTTCCATGATGGGTCTTGAATATTATATAAAAAACTCGAAATCACATATGTCCAAGACAGGCCCATTATCGTATTTCCGCTTAAATACATTCGCAAAAGGTCATTTCGAATAGTCCGATATCCATGAACACAATATAGGCTAAATAGTAGACAACTATACAAATAAAAATGGTGATGAAATACAGAATTCGGGGTTCGACTTTGCTTCCAATATACATCACACATTACAGAATGTCCTAAAGTTGCCAATGACAACCCAATATGTCCTTTATACAATGCATATGTGGTAGGTAAAATATATACATAACTTGCACCGTGATAATAATGAATAGGAATCATTTTTATTGTATTCTTCTTACTTATTAAATAGATACATCTTTATTCTTTTTCAAAAAGAATATTGAGAGAAATCCAGTCCATATAGTAAGGTAAATTATCAAATGGAAGAACTCATTAAAAAAATGCGAAAGGATCCCGAATTACAGGTTTCGGAAAGTCAAATCGAAGAATGGATTGAAGAAATAACAGACAAAGGGTTCCATTATTTAGAGGGCAAAACCTATGAAATCATTGAAAAAGAAAAAGAAGAGGCATTGCAAGAATATCCATCTACTGTAAAAGAAGCTTGGTTGCAATCCTTAAAGCAATACCGAGTAGTGTATGATATACAAGACGTGGTTCATGGACAATATGCAAGATGGTTATATTGGACGAAAAATCATACACGTATACCAGATGAACCAGTATATGGAAATGCACTTCATCGAGGCGGAACATTAACTCATATACGATTTACGGGAAACGATGTATATTTTCACGTATTGTTTAATCCACAGAAAAATTTCCGTGGTTCTTTTTCTCTCAACTCTACTATTTTATTTCAAAGGATTTCACCTGAAGAACATATGGTTCTCTTATCAGAAGAGGGGGATACATCCCCCTAACCCCCTT
>Ga0209534_10000165_pt1 | contig 78220 bp, 71 predicted proteins | sample COG_07_FD_184751 | JGI IMG/M metagenome (GOLD analysis project Ga0209534, IMG submission 184751) | Pelagic Microbial community sample from North Sea - COGITO 998_met_07 (SPAdes) (version 2) | ecosystem: Environmental > Aquatic > Marine > Neritic zone/Coastal water | place: Helgoland, sampling...
TTGCTCCCCAAATAATAATGTCGTAAGGACGTTCCATATCTTTCTCCCGATGTTTATTGGCGCTTTAGTCAGTTAGCCGCATGGTTCGTGATCCAAGTGTGAAGTTTGCCATAAAACTTACAGCATGAAGGTATCAGCATTTGCCTTATCCAATGACTTTATATGCAATTCACGACATGGAACTACAAACAGATAGGTTGATACTTAGGCAGTGGCAGAGTTCTGATTTGCCGGTATTTGCGCAAATCAATTCAAACAAACTTGCTATGGAGCATTTTCCTAATCAACTGAGCAGATCAGCGAGTGACGATTTGGCTGCAAGGTTGGTAAACGAGATAGCTACATGTGGTTGGGGCATGTGGGCGGTTGAATTGAAAAGCACAAGCACATTTATCGGCTTTGTCGGTTTGAGTACGCCACTCACACAATTTCCTTTTTCACCTTGTGTAGAAATAGGTTGGCGCTTGCACCCAGACAATTGGGGCTACGGGTTCGCTACAGAAGCAGCAAAAAAGGCCCTTGAGTTTGCATTCACCTTCCTTGAGCTAAAGGAAGTTGTCGCAATGACAGCAACTACCAATCACCGCTCCGAAGCCGTGATGCAGAGGTTGGGACTAAAAAATACGAAGAATAATTTTTTCCACCCTAATGTCTCCTTGGACAGCAGAGTTTCAGAGCATTTGCTTTATAAAATTACCCAAGCAGAGTGGCGCAATCCTAACGGGTGAATGGTTCGGCGCCCAGAGGCTGATCTTTTGTTCCTTGCAGATATGTAGTGGTAAATTGTCTTGGCCTAAAACGAAAAACCCAGCAAAAGCTGGGTTTTAAGTAATAGAGTACCTTGTTTAAAACGTACTCGGAGCGTGATTGCTAGGCTCTAGCGAGCATCAGCTGCCTGTTGCTTGGCTGCTCTGCGCTTTTCGATATTGTACATTTCTTTAATGTCCAATCCGCCATCGCCGTTAGTATCTACGGCTTTAAAGCCCTGCACCAACTGCTTCTTCATGCGCTTAGGCAGTTCTTTCCAGCTCAATTTGCCATCTAGATCTTTGTCGATAAACCCAAAGTACTGGGTCAATTGGGCTAAACCTTTGTCGTGTATGGGGGCTTCGGTTGTTTCATTCACCAAGGTATAGCTGAACGCGCCGTAGAGCATTTCGTCCCAGCTCTGTAAACCCCAAGTAACATTTCGCTCTGGGTCTGGATTACTTCTATTAGCGGTAGAGTTGTCATACCAAGTGGTGTGTACCAGTCTAGATCCCGCTTCAATTTGCTTCGGCTCAACCAGCTCGTAAGTACGCTGCCAGTTAAAATCGTAGTTAGGTACTGAAAGCAGTAGTTCCTTGCTGCCGTCTGGCTTGATCAGTTCAAACTTAGAAGCCACGCCTCGGTAGTGTGAGTGCGGGACGAAATCGTGCAGTAGGGCTGGCTTATCAAACTCGAAATATGACACTTCAGGATGCCGGGCGGTATTCGGCGGAATACTGATAGTGGGGTTGATTACTACATCTTGGCGATAAAAGTTCTCTGGCTTCTCGTCATGAAAATATAGACCAATTTTTGAGTTATCTACGGTTTCAAGGCCGTTGGGTGTGTAGTGAATTTGGAAGGTGAATTCACCGCCGGGCGCAATGAATACGCCAGTTTTTGCTGGGAAAATATTAGACTCATTGCCTGGGGCGTAACCAATTAGGTAGTTATCAAAAACGCCGCTATCGCGTTTTGCCTCAGAAGCATCGGCATCAATTGATCCAGCCAAAATGTGGTGCACTACTTCTCTATTGCCTGCGATGACGGTGGCTGATTTTACCCACACGCCTGTATCTAGTGGGTTGGCAAGTCTTGGGAACTTATATTCAACAACACCTGAGGCTGGAATAGTGTATTCGGGCAAATCCAAAATCAGATCAGGCTCGCCCAAAGGCCATTGCACTTGGGCAATAGAAAGGCCCTTTAATGGGTCTTCGCCTTCGCCCCTTGGAGCGCCTGCTTCTATCCAATGTACTAATGTTTGGGTTTGTTCGACGCTTAGTGACTTATCGTTCTTCCATACGCCTACATGTGGGTCCGCGTGCCAAGGCGGCATACGCTTTGTGCGAATAACTTCGCGCATCATGGGAGCAAAGCCCCGCACTAATTCGTAGCTGGACATCGCCCAAGGGCCAATGCCACCTTCAGTGTGACAAACCACGCACTTTTCTTGCAGTAAGGGAGCAATGGTATCTGTATAACTTATCTGGTCGTGGGCACCATTCTTTTCAGCGAAATTGATTAGGCAACCAATTGCATCGCGGCTTGCAACGGCGACTGTGTTACCCGCTATAACATCGCGTATTGCATCGCTGGCATAGTGAGCTGAGGCTTCCTGCTTTTGACGCTCATAAACTTGGCGGTCATTGATAGGGCCACGATATTCAATGTTCCAAGTCTTGGGGTTAATTACCAATACTTCGGCAGTCCGCACGAGGTCTAAGGCTTCGCCGATAAGCTGTGTTTCGTCATGCAGAATAGGTATGTCGATACTGTACTTTTTTGCTTCAGCGGCAATGGCGCTGCGTGTATCTTGCAGGTTTGAGTTGAGCATGAAGAACTTAGCGCCCTGTGACTCAAATTCATCACGCACTTGTTTGTAGTCGCCAATAGCATTGCGCACGATAGGACAGCCGTTGCCTTGAATCATGATAACGATAGCGCTGGCATCTTGGTGATAGTAAAGGTTTTGCGCATCACCGTTGTGGTCTAGCAAGACAAAGTTATCAATTCTCTCGGCATTGGAATTGATGCTAAACATCAGACCTAACACAACCAATGGCGTTGAAAACAAAGTAGATAAGAAACTGCGGTACATATTACTGCTCCGGAAATCCATTAAGGGTTGAATAATACGCCCTTAAATGGCTTGTACAAGGACTCAGATTGCACCTTTGCACCTTTGCACGTTTGCGCTAGGGCAAATCCTACTCACCTTTTTGATTGTGCTGCCACAGCAATGTGCCGCCAGCTACCGCAGCGGGCAGCAAGAAGAAATTCGCCAAAGGAATAGCCATAGCCAAGCTAGTCATGAAACCAAAGCCCATAGATGGGGCCAGATTCCGTTTGAGCTGAGCAAGCGACGCTGTAAAACTCATTTCATGATTGTCAGCAGCATAGTCTGAGAACTGCACCGACATCATCCACGCGCTATAAAGTCCACCAACCAAGGGCGCTAGAAGGTTCACCACGGGAATTAGACTAAGGAGTAGGAGGCCTGCAAGCCTAGGTAAATGGTAACGAAGCTTGCGTAGTTCCCGAGAAATATCTTTAACAAGGTCGTTTGCCATTGATCCGGCAACTTCGTTATGAGGGTGCGTATCTTGGTGTTGCAGCGTATCGGAGGGATTTGTGTGAGCGGAATTTTTCACGTTCGTTGGGCCGGCCTGCGCAATCTCGCTCTCGACTGCCGTTGCTAGTCTGCCGAATAGCGGTGAGGCGACGATGATAGTTATAAAGCTAACTGACCATGCGGATATCAGCGCAAGTAGTAGAAGTAGTGCGGGTACGATTATCCATTCTAGCCACTGTAACCAAGTCGGTAGGTCCGGTGTGGCTGCGGAAATGATGCTCGCGCCAAAGAAGTACAGGGTTACTACCGTAAGTGACAGGCCTATGCCCGCAGGAATCCAAAAGAAACGGCGTAAACGTGGCTTGTTGGCTAGCGCCAAACCCTGAAAGAAAAAACTAACGCCGATAAAGAAACTCATCAGTGCACTGTACACATTTGCGAAAAATCTATGAAGGGCGATAAAGCATTTCTCACAAATACCTACAATTGATTCAGATATGGGTATTATTCTAGCGCTGGGTTGCGTTAGCAGCTTCAGGGCAAAAGTGCGTGTTGCTTTTGTGATGTGGAATATTTGAGTAAAGATAATTAAAGCGGGAGAGCGAGATGGCTGGAGCAATTGCAGGAGATATTCAGGGTATAAATGTGGCGGCAGTTACGGCCTGGATGCAAGCGCATATTGCAGATTTGGCTCTGCCTTTGGAATTTGACTTGATAGCGGGTGGGCACTCGAATCTTACCTACGGCGTGAAAGATGCTCAGGGATGCGTTTACGTACTGCGCCGCCCTCCGTTAGGCCACGTTCTTGAAAGTGCTCATGATATGGGCCGAGAACATAAGATTATTTCTGCATTGAGTAATTCTTCAGTGCCTGTGGCGCAGACGATTGGTCTGTGTACAGATGTTTCAGTGAACGACGCACCCTTCTATGTAATGGAGTACGTTAGCGGACCAGTTTTGCATGATGCTGAGGTTACCCAGGTAATTCCTGATAGTGAGCGGGCTACCCTCGGTGCAAGCGTTATAGAAGTGCTCGCGGCTCTGCATAATATGGATCCTGACCAAGTAGGCTTGGGTGATTTAGGCCGTAAAGAAGCTTACCTGCAGCGCCAGATGAATCGTTGGTCCAAGCAATGGGCCGCCACTGAGACCCATCAAGTGCCGGCTATGGACGAAAGTACGCGTCTGCTTGCCGAGCGTATGCCAGAGCAGGTAGGAGCTACTATTGTTCACGGTGATTATCGGCTGGGCAATATGATAGTAGGTGGGGGTAAGGTGGCCGCGGTATTGGACTGGGAGCTTTGCACCTTGGGTGACCCTTTGGCTGATGTAGGATATTTACTTAATTCTTGGGTGCTGCCGGGTGAGGGTGAAGAAGATGTTGTGCCCACTGCCGCCGGTGGTTTTTGTAGCCGAGAAACCTTGTCTGACCTCTATGCTAAGGCTTCTGGGCGTGATCTGTCTGAGATTAACTATTATCGAGCTTTTTCCCATTGGCGCTTGGCCGCCATTGGTCAAGGTGTCTACAAACGTTACTTGGTCGGAGCCATGGGTGAAAATCGCGATGTCGATTTAGATGCTCAGAAACAGGGCATTACTTTGCGTGCTGAAGCTGCTTTGGAATTTTTGAGTTATTAGATTGAACGCTTAGAAACAAGCTCAGCCCGAACTGAGTTCGGGGTGGCTCGGAGGGCTTGAATAAAAAGGCGCGTCAGACCCAATTGTCTGAAGGCAACTCGACTTCGGGGGAGAAGGACACTGTAAGGAAGGGTGTTTTGAGTTGAGCGCGCGCCTGAAACTGGAATATGCAAGAGATTGTACAGTACAAAACGCATATCGCAAGAGATATTGATCCAAAATCAGACTTTTTGTACAGGTTATGTACGGTTTTGGCTGTTTCTAGCCGATATTTTGAATTGAAGGCGGAATCAGTGGGTGGATAAGCCTTCCGGACGAGGATTTTCTGACTGTAGAGGTCTAGTGGATGATCGTTGGTAAACTGCACTGATTAGTGTGTCTAGTGCGGTCTCTAGTTGTGCCCTAGCTTGGGCTGTTTCTGTTCTAGTCTGTGCGAGGGTGCCTAGGTTGTCGCGTTTATCCGCGCTCCCCTTAACTTCTTCTTCGCCAGCACAGGTCTGCAGGTAGCTCGTTAATGCATTGAGTTGATGTATTTGTTCAACCAAATGCTGAGCGCATTGATTTGGATCCTGATCTTCCGCTGCAATGGCAATCAGCTCCTCGTCGCTAAAGCGACGAGGTGCGCTGACGCCATATAACCTCGGCAGGCCAAACTCATTAATGCAGGTATATTCTATCTCGGCCCAAGACAGCGGCCATTTCAGCGTAGAAACCTGCTGTTCTTGGCAGCGACTTATTTGATTGGCCGTAGCGAACTGATAAAGGGTGATTATCTTTGCGTTGGGTAAGGCTTGCTGGGCTTGGCTAATAGCTTGTTCTGTGAGTACAGGCAGCTGTAAAACCAGTACCTGAGGTGCATCCATTTCACCCGGCGGACTGAGTTGTTCGCCGAGAAATGCATCTAAGTTTGCCCAGCGAGATACAATATCTAAACGCTGACTGCTGCTAACTCTTTGTTCTAATTGCAAAAGATTGGCACCGATTAGGCCAATTTTTGGCGACTGCCCAACCAAATTTTGTGCTTCTGGGATACTTTCGTAACTGCTCGAGCGAACGTCAAGTTGCTCTTCGGTTAAGTTAATAACGCTGGATACGGTTTGCCCTTGATCAATTAAGCGTTTGATTTTCTTAAGTATTTCAAGCTGGTCTTTGCTGTAAAAGCGAGTTTTACCGTCTTTGTAGGCAGGACTGAATTGGTAGCGTCTTTCCCACGCACGCAGGCGCTCAACGGCTATGCCCGTTAAGGATGCGACACTACCTATGCGGTAGTAGTCGTTTGTATTGCCTGAAAGCGTCATGACGATAAATGTACAGGTACAAAGGGTGGACAAGAGTTGCACGAAAGCTTTTCTGTGTCTACCCCTATGTATCTGCCCGTTTTACCAGCGTACAGGCAATTTTACGGTTAGTTTGGGCGAGTTGAGCGATTACTCTACATCTTGATTTTCAGGACCAATCCACATGTGTGGATTCCAAGCTATTTCCCACAAGTGACCGTCTAGATCTGCGAAGTATCCGGAATAGCCGCCCCAAAAAACCATTTCTGGTTGTTTAACCAGTTTGGCACCAATGCTCACAGCTTGTTCAATCAGAGCGTCTACCTGTTGTTTGCTGCTGACATTATGCGCTAGGGCTATTCCGCGAAAGCCACTACCCTGACTAGATACTTGTGCATCCTCCGCCAGCTTGTCCCAAGGATAGAGAGACAGCCAAGTGCCGTTTAGTTCGAAAAATGCAACTTCGTCGTTAAAGGGTGCCAAACGCGGTAGGCCTAAGCCGTCGGCATAGAATTTAATAGAAGCTTCTAGGTCCATCACACCAAGAGAAATCATGCTGATTCTAGATTGCATAACTAACACCCATTGTTTTTAGGTACATCCACTATGCCTGAGAATGTTGCAAACACCGACTACCACTAGTCTGGCCAATGGTCGTTTCATAGATCTATATCAGCTTCCATGATTTGCATTTGACCACTGAAAAATAGCCCTTAGTTACTGTACTTAAGCTCTGTTATTGAACAATAGTTTAGTCAACAATAGAGGCTGTAAATGAGTCATTCTACGAGAGCAAAATGAAAAATAATTTAGGTCTGTTTCTAAGTAAGCGTGCTTTTCTTTCACCGCATCGGGAGGCCTACGTTGAAAGCGACGGGAGCTTAAGGTTGACCTTTAAAGAGCTCAATGCACGCTGCAATCAGCTTGCTAATGCCTTTGCAGAAGCGGGAGTCGAAAAAGGTGAGCGGGTGGGTTTATTGCTCATGAACTCAAGTGAATTCATGGAATCTTATTACGCTCTGGCGAAAATCGGCGCCGTAGTTGTGCCATTGAACTGGCGCTTAGTGGCAGATGAGCTGGAGTTTATTCTCAAGGACAGCGGTACATCGCGGCTCATATTTGATAATGAATTTGTTGATACGGTGGCCGAACTGCATAGCCGTGGTGACAAGACTGATATTAAACAGTGGTTACAAGTCACCGATGGTGATGTGGCGTACTTCGCAGAAAGCTATCGTGGCTTTAGAGATGCAGCTGCCAGTGACGAGCCGGAGGTCACCGCAGCAGACCACGACATGCTATACATAATGTACACCTCAGGTACTACCGGATTGCCTAAGGGCGTTGTACATACTCACCATACCTCTATTTGGGGTTTGCTGAGTATTGCCGCGACAGCGGTTTATCATGATCCAGAACGATATTTAGCTTGCTTGCCTATGTTCCATGTTGGCGCACTCACACCATTGGCAGTGAATGTTTATAGCGGCGTTACTTCTGTTGTGATGCGTTCGTTCGACCCTGTAAAGGCTTGGGAGATTATCGAGCGTGAGAAAATCACCAGCGGTCTTGCAGTACCCGCAATGCTCAATTTTATGCTCCAGGTACCTAATTTTGAACGCTTCGATTATTCCTCGCTGCGCTGGATTATGACGGGTGCTGCACCGGTGCCGCCGGCGTTAACTAAAATTTTCCATGAGATGAATATAGGCATTCAACAGGTTTATGGGTTAACGGAAACCTGTGGCCCAACTTGTTTGATGGATGCGGAGAACGCATTGGCTCGACCCGAATCTACAGGCAAAGCTTTCTTCCATACTGATGTGCGTATCGCAGACGAGCAGGGTAACGATTGTCCTGCAGGCGTTGCCGGTGAAGTATTAGTCCGTGGCGAACACATAATGACAGAGTACTGGAATCGCCCTGAAGCTACGGCCGAGACTATTGTTGACGGTTGGCTGCATACCGGTGATGTCGCGATTATGGATGAAGAGGGATTTGTCTCTATTCAAGATCGCATTAAAGACATGATTATCAGTGGTGGTGAGAATGTTTACCCCGCTGAGATTGAAGGTGCTTTAGCCGAACACCCGGGTATTCGCGAGGCCGCAGTTATTGGCCAGCAAAGCGAGCGCTGGGGGGAGTCACCGTTAGCTATTGTTGTGGTTACGGATGAGGCTCTTACAGCTGGGGACGTTATGGAGTTTTGTCAGGGCAAACTGGCTCGCTTTAAACAGCCCAAGGCTGTTGAATTTGTTAGCGAAATACCGCGCAATCCAAGCGGCAAAATCCTGAAACGGGTGCTGCGAGAACAATTCGATAAAAATGCGTCGGAGTAAATCGGCCAGTCTTAATGAATAGCTTGGCGATTAAGCTGGGCTAACGGCAATATAGTTAACCGTAGGTTGTTAGGAACCTGCATTAGCAGATAAATCTTGGGAGCGGGGATGGAGTTAGAAGAACTTAGGGCGCGATTAAAACCCTTTTGTGAGGCACGCTATCCTTCTCCTGTAGAAATACAGGAAGTTATCACCATGCCCGGTCATGCTGGGTTTGCCTATGGTTTTCGTGTCGCTTGCGCAGGTCAGGTAGATTCGTGGTTTATTCGCTTGCCGCCGCCGGGTGTGAACTGGGTGGGTACGGCAGATGTACTGCGGCAAGTTGCAGTGCTTAATGCGCTGGATGACACAGATGTCCCTCATTGTTCAGTGAAATGGTCCGGGGATGATACCCAATGGTTTGGTAGTCCTTACTTTGTGGTGCCATGGTTGGAGGGCGACGTGATGCGCCTTGGGGTTGATGATTGGGGTTCTAGCCTCAAAGCTGAGCAGATTCATGAGTTTGGTCGGCAAGCTATGTCTTCTTTGGCGGCAGTACACAAAGTTGATATCAGTAAGGTCTCCTATCTAGGTGACCCAGTACCTTTTGCAGATGACGTTACTCGTTGGGATCGTTTCTACGCCAAAGCAGCAGAACCAGAGCGGTTGAAGGACGTTCCCATAGTGCGCCAAAGGTTGCTCGACACAGTACCTCAGGGTGCGCCAATCGGTATTTTTCACGGCGATTTTCAAACTGCAAATTTATTTGCGTCTAAAGATGCACAGCTTCTTGCATTAATTGATTGGGAGCTCACTGGTGTTGGTGCAACTTTGAATGACCTGGGTTGGATTTGTACATTCAGCGACATAGATGCTTGGGTAGAAAATACCGAACGCACTATGTTCCTAACGCCAGATACTCTTATTGATCTATATCAAAACGCCTACGGACAAGAGGTAGAAAATATAAATTGGTACAGGGCGTTAGCAGCATACAAGTTTGCCATTATTAGTGGCTTGAATTTGAGTCTGCACAGGCGCGGCAAGCGCGAAGATGAAGTCTGGGAAACAACAGCTTTGTCGATGAAGCCTCTGATAGATAGGGCATTGGACTTGCTGGCTAGCGAATAGCTGGCACTGTTAAACCGGTTTTTTTTCGCGTAAAGGCAAAGATAGCTTAGCCGCCAACGGTCCAGTTAGAGTTTTGGGCTAGAACTAATGCTGGTCATCTGGACAGGGACCAACTTCAACCTGAATGGTTGAATGCTCAATGTTGTAAACTTGGCGCAGCACTCGCTTAATGTCTTCTATCACCACTTGTATTTGCGACCCTTCATTCACTAGTGCGTGCAGGGTTATTAGCGGCTTTTCTGCAGTTAGCCCCCATGCATGCACATGATGTATCTGAATAACATCGGACACTTCGCTGGCTAGAGTGGTCTTTATCTCGCTCAGGTTGACCCCGTTGGGAACCCCCTCCAAAAGAATGTGCGCGGACTCTTTGACCACGTAGTACGCACCTTTAGTCAGGATCACGACAATAAGCAGTGTCAGAACTGGGTCTGCGTACAACCAACCAAACAAAAGTACTGCAGTTGATGCCAAAATAGCGGCAGTGGAACCGAGTAAATCCCCCAAAACATGCAGGGCGGCGCTGCGAATATTTGTGTTACCGCTGGTGTTGTGAAGCCATCGAAAGGCGATAAGGTTAACGACAAACCCGACGATGGCAACCAATAGTGCGGGGAGTGGCAACATGGCTTCTGGGGAGAATAGTCGAAGGGTTGCCTCAACACTGATCCACACCACAAGTGCTAATAAAGTCAGGCCATTTACGAACGCAGCTAATACTTGGAAGCGGTGATAGCCATAGGACAAGTGTTGATCATATCCGCGCTCGGAAATGTGCGCTGCCCACCATGCTAGGCCTAGTGCCGTGGCATCCAAAAACATGTGCCCCGCGTCTGCAATGAGCACCAAGGCATTGGTCCAGATGCCCACGCCCAATTCCACGACCATAAAAGTAGAAATGAGCAGGAACGCCTTCTTTAACGCCTTTTTGTCGCCGCCGTGATGGTGGTGCCCGTGGCCGTGACTGTGGTCATGACCATGGTTCTCACTATGGCTTTTATTGTGGCTCTCACCATGGCGGCGAGAAGTGGCATCTGTTGCAGTGTGTTCGTTGGTATCGCTCATAAAGAAAGCATAGCAAAGGGTGTGGTGGTCAGCTATTTGCATTTTTTTGGACCGAAGGTTGGCTGGGCAGCATCGTGAAATCAGCCCATTTGCGTGCTCATTGCAGGTCTTTGAGGTAGTCTTTTGGGCAATAGTTTAAAAAGTATAAAGGGAGATTTGCTATGGAAAGAATGCAGCTAGAGTTTGTCGGTCGCGTTGCGGTTTTAAAGTTTAACCACCCAGAGGTTATGAACGCCATGGGCGGTCAAATGCTTAGAGATTTTGCTGACGCTGTGGCCCAGATTAAAGCTAAGGGTAGCGATGTACGTTGCCTTTTGTTAAGTGGCAACGGCCGCGCATTTTGTGCTGGTGCAAATCTTCAAGACGACGATGCGGATCGCAAATCCGGTGAGGCTGGATCTAGCCTTCGCAATAGCTACCACCCATTGATGTTCGAACTACGCGGTTTAGAAATGCCAATGGTCACCGCAATTAACGGAGCCGCAGCGGGCGTAGGCATGAGTTTTGCCATGATGGGCGACATTGTTTGCGCTTCTAAGAACGCTTTCTTCTTACAAGCCTTTGCCCGCATCGGTCTAATTCCAGATGGCGGCGCTACCTTCTTATTGCCCCGTATGATTGGCTGGGGTCGGGCCATGGAGCTGTCCATGTTGGCCGAACGTTTAGGTGCAGAACAAGCCCAAGAGTGGGGTTTGGTCAACCGCCTGTTTGAAGACGGTGACAGCTTAGACAAAGGCGCTTTGGAAGTGGCCCAACGCTTAGCAAACGGACCACGCTCGTTGACGCTTATTCGCAAAGCCTACTGGCAGACCTGGTCTAATTCTTATGAACAACAGTTAGAGCTGGAAGCACAATTGCAAAACGAAGCCGGCAAATCTGCAGATTTTCGAGAAGGTGTTTCCGCATTTTTGCAAAAACGCGATGCGCAGTTTAAAGGGCAGTAACTATTCAGCGGCAAAATCAGTTAGACATAGCAAAAAATATAGGGAGAGAAAATGTCATTAGCAGGAAGAGTGGCTTTGGTCACAGGCGGTGGTCGTGGTGTTGGTCGCGGTATTGCATTAGCGTTGGCTGCAGACGGCGCAACGGTAGCAGTCAATTATCGTCGCGATGCTGATTCTGCCCAAGAAGTGGTTGATCAGATTGTTGCCGCGGGTGGCACGGCGAAAGCTTATGCGGCATCGGTAGATGACTATGATCAAGACGCAGAAATGGTGGCCGCAATTGAAGCCGACTTTGGCGGCATTAGTATTTTGATCAACAATGCCGGTATAGCCAGTCGTGGACAAGCTGTAGTAGATACGCAGCCTGCTGAAATGCGCAGGGTGATAGCCACTCACGCCTTTGGACCGCATTATTTGGCTGGCCTTGTTATTCCCAAAATGCGTGAGCAAGAACGGGGCGATATCATAATGATATCCAGTGTAGCCACGCGTTCATTAGGCAGTCATGGTGCGCCCTACAATATGGGTAAGACAGCGATGGAAGCTTTGGCCTATACCTTGGCTAAAGAAGAGCGTGCTCACGGTATTCGCGTCAACATAGTCGCGCCTGGATTAGTGGATACCGATATGGGCCAACGCTTAATTAACGCGGTACAAGGCGTAGAAGATATTCGCACCTTAGATGAAAGCATGCCCTTTGGTCGAGTGTGCCAGCCAGAAGACGTGGCGAACGTTGTACGTTTCTTGGTTGGTGAGCAAAATTCGTACTTAACCGGCGAGCGTTTGTATTGCGATGGTGGGGGACAAGCGTTAGGTCGTGTGTAACTAACATTCAGCAAAATGCCCGGTAGGGTTGGTATGCCTTACCGGGCATTTTTCGTTTATTCGCTGCTTTTTGCTGCTGGGTTGCCATCGGGTAACAGACGACATAACAATGCGCCAGCAATGACAAAGTAAATTACAAAATACAGCATGTGATACGCCACCCAATTCAGAGGTTGGAGCCACCACACTACTTCGCTGCCATTGATCAACAGCGTAGCTAACACGCCGGTTATAACAGCCACCTGCATTCGTTCACTTCTGCCGCTGACTTTGCCGAGAATCAAGGCTAACAAATACGCTGAAGCCAGATTGATTAGAAACCCGATAAATAAATCTAATGGCTCGCCTTCTGCGCTAGGTGAGTGATCAATACTCAGTAACACCGCAGGTCCTTTTGCCAAGTTTTCTGCAAATTCGCTGCCCGGGCCGGGAATGAGGTATGCGCCGCTGTCTGGAAAAAGTCTAGCGACGCCTTGTTGCGTGACCTGTTCATTCTTCACTTTGTTTAGAGCTGTATATGGGAGAGGGTTTACTGCCCAATAAAGAAACCCATAAAGAAAAAGTACAACGGCGGTGATGAGTACTGCGGAAATAGTTTTGTTCACAAGTGGTCTCCTGTCCTCTAAAAGTTGAGACGCTAAGATTAGGAATTTCAGTTAGAGAATGGCCAACTTGACTAGATCAGCGGTAGAAAAAATTCTTCAGAGGGTGTTGATGAGGGGTGTGTTCGGGAGTTTTTCGGTTAGTTACTCAACGCCAAGATATGTGCTGTGGCACTGTTGGCTAATGCGTCAAGATGATAACCACCTTCTAGTGTGGATATAACTCGCCCCTGTGAATACTGGTTTGCGGTTGCAGTAATAAGATTGGTGATCCAAATAAAGTCTTCTTCAAGTAAGTTTAAACCTGCTAGTGGATCCAGTTGGTGTGCATCGAAGCCAGCGGAAACAAATATGAGATCAGGTTTGTGCTGTTCTAGCGCGGGTAGCCAACTTGTTTCAATAGCCCGTCTGAAGTCGCTGCCATTGCTGCCTTCAGACAGAGGCGTATTAACGATATTTGCTCTATCGGTATCTGCATGGCGATTTGGGTAAAAGGGGTGTTGGAAGCTGGAGCAGACTAGTACTTCTGGGCGGTCTTTAAATATGTCTACAGTGCCGTTGCCATGGTGGACGTCGAAATCGAGAATAGCCACCCGTTCTATTTCTGGGTGTTCTAATGCCGCAACTGCACCTATTGCTACACTATTGAAGATACAAAACCCCATGGCGCTGTCTATTTCTGCGTGATGGCCAGGAGGCCTAACCGCGCAAAATACTCGAGAATCTTCATTGGCTAATACAGCGTCTACACCACTGCATAGCGCACCGGCAGCGAGGATGGCTGCGTTGCGACTTTTTGGCCCCAGCCACGTGTCCGGGTCCAAGGGTACAACACCTTCTTCAGGTGACATCTGTTGAATAAAATCCAAGTGTGCTTTGGGGTGCACGGCTAGTAGCCTAGCGGGAGATGCTTCACTAGGTGTTGCAAAGTTTAGATCTTGGCTAAGCCCTATATTGTCCCAGTGCGCGAGTAGATGGTTGAGTCGCTCCGGGCATTCGGCGTGACCGGCTGTTACTTGGTGGTTTTGGTACTCAGGGTGACTATAGATAATCAATTTACTGTCCTTTGCTGCAAACCCTACTGCCAGATGGACTGAAAATTGAGGGATCATAGTGATGTCTTGAAGTTAGTGTAGCGCCATAACCCTTATGAGGGCGAACAAAAATGCCAGGGAATATAGTCATCAGTATGGCTGGGGACAAAATGCGTTTACTATAGTCACAGTTAACCTTAGGGGCATTGTGTGCTGACATTGTTGTTATTTTTACGTACCGGCGTGGCATTGTCTTTGGGTCTGTTTGTTTGGACTATCACTACGGATCTGTTCTCAGGTTTACCGACTATGCTGGCTCTTTTGGGTCCGGTGTGGCTCGGCGGTATGTGTGGTGGATTCGTTTGTATGCTCTTCTCACCTCAGCAGGGCCTTTCAATAGCCCTCGTAGCGGGGGTGCTCATGGCGTTTGGCTTTGTTTTGGTTAGGCATGGTTATATGGGCATTGCACTGGGTACAAATACATTTGTCACACTCTGGCCTATGTGGTTTCCGCCAGCCTATTACCTAGGTGCCTACAGCTATATTCTTGTCCTGCGTCGGGGCAAGTGAAGTGAAACAGTAATAAGAAAATATATGTCCAATTTTGCACAAGAAATGGCACGGCTTATTCAGCCGGGTCAACGTATTTATGTAGCGGGCAGCAGTAACGAACCCACGGGTCTGTTAAATGCGTTAGCGACAATTGAGTTGCCAGAAAATTTGGAATTTATTCAGTTCCCGCTGCCTGGATTGAACGCGACAGATTTTACCGCTTGGAATACCACGACATCGTTGACGACATTTTTTATGACTGCAACGCTTGCGAAAGCTGATCAGTCGCGGGTGAATTATCTGCCTATGCAGATGCGCGCTGTATTTGATTACCTGACGCACAACGTGGACGTATATCTACTTCAGGTTGCCAAAGATGCCAACGGAGTGCTGCGGCTAGGGCCGAATGTAGATTTTCATGCGGGCGTCATGCAGTCTGCAAAGGTCATTATTGCAGAGTTAAATTCTGCTTTTGTAGCGCCGACTACCGCCACTCAAGTTGATCCAACACAGATCGACTATTTGTTTAATAGCGACAGGTCTTTGACGGCAATGCCTACACCGAAGATTGATGACGCTGCGCTGAAGATTGGCGCTTTGGTCGCTCAGTTGGTAGCGGATGGTGATTGTTTGCAAACAGGCATAGGCGCCATTCCTGCGGCCATACTCGCTCAGCTAAAAGATAAAAATGACCTAGGTTTGCATGGTGGTCTGATTGATGACGGCGGCATGGCGCTTATTCAAGCCGGGAACATCACAGGCGCAGTAAAAGCCATTGATAGAAACCAGCACATCACCGGCATGGCGTTGGGTAGTGCTGGCTTAATTGACTGGCTTAGTCGTTCTGGCGACGTGTGTTTTCGTGGTGCGGATTACACTCACGAAGTGCAGGTTATTAGCCAGTTAGAAAATTTTGTTTCTATTAACTCTGCTGTAGAAGTGGACTTATTTGGTCAAGTGAATGCAGAGGTGGCAGGAGGTCGGCAGATTTCCGGCACCGGCGGTTCTGTTGATTTTATGCGTGCCGCGAAGTCATCTAAAGGCGGTCGCTCCATTGTCGCCATGAATGCAACTGCAAGGGGCGGTAGTGTTTCGCGTATCGTGCCGAAGGTTGAAATGGTTACTGCCTTGCGTACAGATGTTGACATAGTGGTTACTGAGTTCGGAGCAGCGCACTTGAAAAATCTGCCTAACAGGGCAAGAGCGCAAGCTTTGATCGATATTGCCGCGCCAGAGTTTCGGCAGCAACTAAGAGATCAACTCTCCTAGCATATCCCCCCAACTGATGATTATTCGGGTGCCTCTGGCTTGTTTTCTATTCCTAGGGTCAGCAAAAAGAAAGCGTACTCTTCAGCCAATTCCTTTAGCGCGGTGAAGCGACCCGATTGACCGCCATGGCCTGCGCCCATATTGGTTTTTAACACCAATACGTTTTCGTTAGTCTTAACGTGACGCAGCTTAGCGACCCATTTTGCTGGTTCCCAATAGGTCACTCTGGGGTCGTTTAATCCCGCAGTGACCATGATTGGGGGGTAGTCTTGGGCACTGACCTGATCATAGGGTGAGTAAGATTGAATAAATGAGAATGCCTCGGCGTCGTCAATTGGATTACCCCATTCTGGCCATTCCATTGGTGTGAGCGGCAGGTCTGCGTCAAGCATGGTATTAAGTACATCCACAAAAGGTACGTGGGCGGCCACGCTACCAAAAAGCTCTGGGGCCTGATTAACAACTGCACCCATTAGCTCGCCCCCTGCGCTGCCGCCACCAATGGCAATACGCCCTGGGGCTACATACCGGGTTTCTATCAAGTGTTTTGCGCAATCGACAAAGTCGTTGAACGTATTGGTGCGCTGTTCTAGTTTACCTTGGGTATACCAGTGATAACCCAAATCATCGCCGCCCCGAATATGTGCGATGGCAAAGGTAAAGCCTCTATCGAGTAAGGAAATAATATTGCTGGAGAATGCTGGTGGAATTGCATGGCCGTAGGCACCGTAGCCATAAAGATAGAGTGGCGCACTGCCGTCCACGGGCGTGTCGTGGCGCTGCACCAAACTTATTGGCACTTGAGTGCCATCACGGGCAGTGGCCATTAGCCGACGTGTAACGAAATTTTTCGCCTCATATCCGCCGGGTACCTGCTGCACTTTGCGTTGTTGTAAAACTCTAGTTTCTAAGTCGTAATCGTAAACGGTATTTGGTGTAACCATAGACGTATAGCCCAGGCGTAAGAATTTTGCGCCGTAGTCTGCGTTGGTACCAAAACCCAAAGAGTAAGATTCTTCGGGCATTTCGATGAGATGACTTTCGCCGTTTTGCGCCACCACCATCATTTGGTCTAGACCGTCTATTCTTGCCTCAACAAATAGATGCTCTCTAAATACCAAGTGATTTGTTAGATATGTGCGCTCGTCGCCAGCAAGGATGTTTTGCCAATTGGCAGGATCTAGTCGGGTTGACGGCTTGCCAGCTGAGTCGTCAAGTGCCAGTTGATACAAATCAAAGTTAGCCTGACGTAGATTGCTTCTGATCAACAGTCGGCCCGATTGAGCGTCGTCTCCTTGATGATCTGCATAATATTCGTGGGCAGTTGAGCGTTGGCTGATGAGCTGCGGTGTAGCCAGTAGGTTGGTTCTAGGCACGTACCTAACTTCTGTAGTGACATGATCACCAGAGTGTAAGAACACTAATTGCTGGCTTTGACTTAAATCTGCACTGAGGAAAAACGACTCATCAGTTTCTTCAAACACTACAGCGTCATCTGCCGCTGGGTCAGCGGTGTGCAAGTTGCGCATCAGTGCCTTATTGGGCCGCCATTGATCGTTGACGATTAGATAAATAAAGCCATCACTATTCGCGTTCCATACCGGTTCACCTGCGCAGTTTTCAATACTCTTTGTCAGGGCCTCGCCACTAGCTATCTGTATTGTGTGTAGCTGGTAACGCTCACTGCCATTGGTATCCACACTGTAGGCTAGCTTCTGTCCATCCGGACTCACAGACAGTGCACCCAAGCGGAAGTACTCATGACCTTCAGCAAGGGTGTTCTCGTCCAATAGTGTTTGCCATTGGACATTCTGATCAGTTAGTGGCGTTAGAGATTCGCTGCGATACCACGTGCGATATTGCGCGCCTTTGGCAAAGCGCCATTGATAGCTAAAGTTGTTTTCGACAAAGGGTACGCTTTCATCCTGTTCTGGCTTGCGCGCCTTGAGCTCTTCGAAGAGGGTATTCACCAACCCGCTGTGTGGGGCAAAAAATTCGTCAAAGTACGCGTTCTCATCATTGAGATATTGCAGAATTTCGCTGTCATTGACTTTGGGGTATTCAGGGTCCTTGAGCCACGCATAGGGATCCTCTACAACATAGTTGTGTAGGGCAAAAGTTTGCGGGCGGCGCTGTGCTTTTGGAGGATTTGCAGGGCCTGAAACGGCATTGGTTCGGGTCATTATTAAACTACCAAGATATGCTCTAGAGGTGTCGGTCCCACCATGTGCAGTGGGCCCTAGTCGAGGTGTAGATGGTACGGCAATTTGTTGAGCAATTGCGCCGTAATTTACTGTTATGCGCTAGGGTTTTTCTTATGCTTTTGGGATGAATTGTGCCAACTAGTTGTACAGCTAGCCCTTTACCGCCAAGATTAACGCTATTAGGTAGCTGTCGTAAAATAATCAGGAGATGCAACGTGGCACATATCCCGCCGTTAGATTTTGATGAGTTAGAAGAATTGAAACCAGTAATGGCGATGTCCGAGGCGACTATGGGTTTTGTACCTAATAGCATGCGCACAATGGCCCACATGCGTCAGCTGCCGGTAGCTTTTTCAATATTATTTGGCACGGTAATGGGCGGTGATACGAAGGCGCTGTTAGAAAACATGCTCAAGGTGGTGCCGGAGCAAAATACCCCTGAAGAAAATCTGCCGCCGGCATTACTGCAACTTATCGCGTTCACTGTCAGCGTCAGCGCGGGGTGTATTTATTGCCAAGCGCATACCGGACACAACAGTAAACGTATGAGTGACGAACCCGACGCTCAAGGTGAGAAGCTTTTGCAGGTGCTTAATTATGCTGAGGCGGATTGTTTCAGTGACGCCGAGCGTGCGGTGGTAGGTTTGGCTTTGGCAGCAGGGCAGGTGCCTAATGGTGCGGAGCAAAGTCATTTCGATGCATTGAAAGCGCATTTTAGTCACCGGCAAATCGCGCAAATAGTGGCGGTGATTTCCACCTTTGGTTTTCTTAATCGTTGGAATGACACTGTGGCTACAGCATTAGAAGACGTACCTATTGCCTTTGGTGAAAGCCATTTGCAAGAAACTGGCTGGGCATTGGGTAAACATCAAAGCTAGCTATGTGCGGACGTCTCAATATTAAAGCCGGTGAGTTAACCCAGATGTTGCTGGAGTTTCTTAATGAAATTTATCCTGGCGAAGACAATTTCAATGCAGCACCCACTGAGAGTATTCCTGTTTTGCATACAAACGATTCGGGTGAAGTACAAATCACTCCAATGCGTTGGTGGTTAACTCCCTCTTGGGCAAGAGAGCCGAGTACCCAATACAGTATGTTTAATGCAAAGTCGGAAACTGCTGGGTCTAGTCCTGCTTTTCGCGGGCCGTATGCAAATAGGCGCTGCGTTGTTCCAGTGAGTGGCTTCTATGAATGGTGCCGCCAGCAGGGACAAAAAGTACCTTACCTAATTCAAGGGCAGCAGGAACAACCTCTGCTACTTGCTGGGTTGTGGGATAGTTGGTCACCAAGAGGAGGTGCTGGAGAAGTCGCCAGCCTTCTAAGTTTTACTCTTTTAACTACTGCTGCCCATGAAGAAATGCAGGCAATTCATCATCGTCAGCCTATATTTTTGACGGTAGAACAGGCTAAATCTTGGCTAGATATGAGCATTCCCACCGTGCAGCTTGAACCATTATTTGCCTCTAAGTTGCCTGTTCCCCTGAATGGCAATCCGGTTTCAACCTGGGTGAATAGTGCTCGGAATAAGGACGCGCGCTGTTATCAGGTTATTGGCCCGGTGTTGCAGATACAGGCCACGCATTAACGCATACAGCCACAGGGCGGCTAAAAATCCCAAAACGAAACAAGTATTTTAACGGAGACGGCATTGATTCTTAAACGAGGCGATTGGATAGGCAAAGGTAGTATTTTAGTTGACGGTGCGACATTGGGCGTAGGCCTCGAGCTAGCACTAAAGATTGTCGATGATGATGACGGCTTTACGATAACTGGTGATGTGTCTGGTGGCGGCCAAGGTCCGATTTCAATTCGTATTGCGCCTAACGATGTTGGTACCTACGTAATAGATGCGCGAATCCTCAAAGCAGCATTGGACGGTATCGCAAAACTTGAGAGTGAGCCAAATTTGGCTTTGGTGTGGAACGAGGCGCAAACTCAGTCAGGTACCGTGGCATTGTTTCATGTAGATACAGGTATTGGTTGTCGTGGTTTCTTTCGTGAAAACGATAATGCTGTTACTTGGGAAATACTTGTTCAGCCAAAGCAAGAAGTAGTTTCAGGTGAAAACATTGTTTCTTTTAGGCCGCGGCGATAGCAGGTTTACTCGACAGTTTGAGAAAATTGTCGGCACTAGTTTGAGCTAAGATCAGCTAGGAGCAGTCCGTATTGTTCTTGGCTGGTTTGCAAAACCGAACGCTTACTGACTTTTTGGAACTTTAGGTATCGTCCCAGTGCATAGTCGCTAAGACAAATCAGCGTGTAGGCGACTAACTGCAGGTCTAATTGCTCGCGTAAATGACCCATACCTTGGGCCATCTGCAGCAGTCCGTGGGTTCTCTCGTAGATGCGTGGATCTAGTATTCTGATCAGTGAGGCTTCTTCTGTTTCTTGATTGTGCGCACCACTGTCTAAGTTAGCGTACATATTGTTGGCGACAAATTGCCAGGTTGCCATGCCGGAATTCTCCAAGTGATCTAAGCGGAGAGTGTCGATTACCCCGAATGCCTGAAGTAGGTCAGCTTCGTAGTTTTTTACTACTAGATCTAACTGCGCGCTTAATGGCTTTGCCCCCTCTCTCAGCGCGTCAGCGTAAATTTGTCCCTGGGTTGGGTAATGGTTATATAGCGATTGATAGCTGATGCCTGCTTCGGCAGCAATTTGCCTGCTAGAAATTGCTTGGATACTTTGGCTGGCTAACAACGATTGGCTGGCTTCGATAATGCGATTTCTAACCAATACTTTATTCTGTTGCCTGGTGGGCATGGCCTAGGGTTTTACCGGCGGATTACTTTCCACCATGTTCAAGGCTATTGCATCGGGTATTTGCATTGACTGCTCATAGACCCCTGGAGGGTAGTTGCTCATGTGCGGACCTGTAGAATCGTTTATGGCAGGTTGCGCAATACTGCCTTGGCTGTCAGCGAAGGCGCTAGGATTTTTGTAGCGGTCCAGCTCTTCCTTAGAAATGCCGGCTAGATCTACGACCTCTGGGTCAATCCAAAGCTCGTTGTTAATTGGTTCTGCCGAATAAGAAAGCTCCAAAGACAAGTTTTCTAGGCCTGCAAAGTACATGCTTACGCACATGCCGTGATCTAGCGGCCCAAGCACAGGCACACCTTTCGAGCGCAGACGGTCACGCATGGCCATAAGCTCTTGGTGATTTTCTACCTTGAAGGCCAAGTGTTGCATCGTGCCCGCTGCAGAGTTGGCACCCGGATTACCCGCGTGAGTGGTACCCAGCTGTGTTGGAATATTTGGTATGTCTGGATTGGAGACAAAGGCTAGTGAGCTTTCATCGTTCAGTCGTAAAAAGCCGTGCCACGTGTTTTCCACGCCGTGCATCCAGTACAGTGCCTGTAACTGCATGCCCATTTTATCAGTGAAGAATTCTATTTGACCCTTCATGTCCGATGTACAGATGGCCAAGTGATGGAGTCCTTCCACTTTGTTTGGGTTAGTTTGCTCTTTCATTGGTCTTCCTTTGGTCTTCCTTTGACTGTTCTTTCACTTTTTGACCTGCTTTTTTACTGTTTATAACAACGCTGAGTGCATCGTAACCATACAATTTATTCATAGTGCTGCCACCTGCTCGTTTTGCGGCTCTATTACGTGCCCAAGCAGCAATGCCTTTAAGGTGAAAAACCTTTGCATTACGCCTGGATAATTGTTGAATCATGGCTGTGCGCTTCTTGCGTAGTTTTTCATACTGCAAAAATGCAGCTGTTGGATTTTCTGTCTGATGTAAACATTTGGCTATTACTGCCGCGTCTTCAATGGCCATGGCCGCGCCCTGTGCCATAAAAGGTAGCGTAGGGTGGCAGGCATCGCCTAGCAGGGTAATTTTTCCAACACTCCATTGGGGCAACGGTGGACGGTCAAATAGTCCCCACTTAAAGAGGCCACCTTTGTCCACATTTGCTAACAGGGTGTTTATGGTGGGGTGCCAGTCCGCAAATTCTGCGGCTAAGGCGGTGAAGTCGCCTTTAATGCTCCAAGACTCTTCCTGCCAATCATTAGATTCTACAACGCATACGCAGTTGACCATGGTGCCGCCGCGCACATAGTAGTGAACGAAATGTTTTCCTGGTCCCCACCAAGCTGTTGCGGCAGGTTGAATAAGGCCTTTGGGTAAGCTACTGGTGGGTACTAGTGCGCGCCAGGCCACATTGCCGGTAAATGTTGGTGATGCTGAACCGAAAAGGGTTTCTCTGACTTTGGAATGAATACCGTCAGCTCCGATGAGGCAGCCGCCGGAGTAAGTGGCTTTGTTGACTAAAACGCTGACACCGTCTTCACTTTGCTCGATAGAGTCTATGCGGCAGCCAAGATTTAGCTGGATTAGGGGGTGTGTTTTGGCGGCATCTACCAACAGGTTGAGCAGGTCGCTGCGATGGAAGTGATAGTAGGGTGCGCCAAAGGCTTGCTCTGCGGCTTTACCCAGACTAGTTTCGGAAATAATTTTGCCGTTATGCCAATGTCTGAACTGGGTATATTGCGGCAGGAAGCCCTGATCCGCTAATTCTTGACTCAGACCTAGAGAGCGTAATACTCGCGAGCAGTTTGGGCTCAGCTGGATACCCGCACCAACATCAGAAAACTCCTGAGCCTGTTCAAACAAGATTACGGGTATTTGCCGCTGAGCCAGTGCAAGAGCGGTTGTAACACCACCAATGCCCCCGCCAGCTATGAGTACAGGATCTTTATCCAATGCGGCGTGCCACTTGCTGGGCGACCTTGCCCCAAGCAATGCTGCTAATTAGACGCAGTTTTAGCATCTTTTGATGAACCGCCTCAGACTTCAATGGGCTCTGCGCTTATGTTTGCAGCAATTGCGTTAGCTTTTTTCGCCGCTACCAAGTCAGGCACAATTTCATCCAATTCGCTCATGCTCCAAACGCCAGTTTTCTTTTGAAATTGTTTGATGATTTTGGGCTGCTGCATTATCGAAACCCCACCACGACCGGTATGGAATATCTCTCCCGTAATGCCTGCAGCTTCTTCGCCAGCGATCCATGCACAGATGGGTGCAATATGCTGAGGGCCACCTGAGGCCATATCATCTTCTTCCACTTTTTCGCCGCGATTTTCACGCAGCGGAATAGTCATGCGAGTTAACGCGCCTGGTGAAATGGTGTTACTGGTGCAGCCGTACTTGGCGAGCTCTAGTGCCATAACCCTTGAAAATCCTGCAATACCGGCTTTCGCTGCCGCATAGTTTGCTTGGCCAAAGTTACCAAATAGCCCAGATACGCTGGAGAAGTTGATGATTCTGCAACCGGTACGATTCTCTGCTCTGATGTAATTTGCAAACGGGCGTGTGCAGCAGTAGTGACCCTTTAGATGCACAGCTATAACTGCGTCCCAATCGGCCTCACTCATTTTAAAGATGGTTCTATCGCGCAAAATGCCAGCGTTGTTGACCAATATATCCATGCCGCCAAAATTATCTAATGCGCATTGAGTCAAGGCTTCGCCCCCTGCAACGTCGGCCACTGAGTCTGTATTTGAGGCGGCTTCGCCACCTGCTGCGCGGATTTCTGCTACCACATCGTCGGCGATCATCGCGGTACCTGTGCCGTCGGTATTACCGCCAAGGTCGTTTACGACAATTTTCGCACCTTGAGATGCCATTAGTAGGGCGATTTCTCGACCAATCCCTCTGCCTGCTCCTGTTACGACTGCAACTTTCCCCTCTAATCGACCCATGTTTTTCTCCTTTGCCCAGCAAATCATTAACTTCTACTGAGGCTTTTTCATTTTGGCTTAGCTCTAGAATGAGCATATCAATTGAGTTCCCACTCTACCTAAGATAGTAATACACGCTTTGAAGTAAGAACAAATCTCCAAGGCGGAATAAAATGTCGAATAACCAGCATGATCTAAGCACTCACCACGACCAGTATGGTCTTGCCACTGCCGATATGGTGAATGAAGTATTTGCACAAGGTGTGCAACGCGGGGTGCTGCTGATGCGCCACTCGGCTCGAGAATATCGTCGAGGAATACACGACCTTGAAAATCCGCTGACAGACCATGGTCGTGGATTGGCGAAAAAACTAGGGAAAAATTTGTCCCCAGACATTAACTGCCGTGCCTATGCCAGTCCCCCTCACCGCTGCATAGAGACCGGTGAGTGTGTATTAACTGGTATGAATGCTCGCGGACAAACTTCTGGCTTGGAAGATGCCGGCTTGCCAAAGGTTAGACCTTTGGAAGCGCTTGGAGTGTTTTATGCCTTGGATCAAATTCGTATGTGGAAGGGTCTGCGTTCTGCGGGTGGTTTGGCCGGTTATATTCAAACTTGGTTTGACGGCGAGATTGCCCCAGACGTCATGATGCGCCCGCGACAAGCCGTGGCTATGGTTTTGGAGGTGATGCTGGGTAAGTTAGACGCTGAGCCCACGGAGGCTGGCGTAAAGCAATTGGACTTGTGTGTGACCCATGATATGACCGTTTATACCGTGCGCCACGGTGCCGGTTTGGAATCGTTATCTGCAGCACCGGTGGATTTTTTGGATGGTCTACTGCTTTATCGTCAAGACGACGTACTAATGCTGCAAAGTCACTATGGCAGTTGTGTCCAAGTGACCGAACAGATGCTCAGCGGTTGAGAGGGTACGCTTAAGGTCTAATGCTGGAGTCTGTTTTAAATGGTGACCGGCATTTAGCCAGTCATTTCTTCTAGTTCAATCCACCGCTCGGTTGCGGCTTCTAGGTCGGCCTGAACTTGTGCAACCTCGCTTAATAGTGGCTCTGTCTCACTAAAGGGTTTGTCGTAAAAACTCGGGTCAGCCATAGCCGTTTGCAGGGCCTCCAGTTTTTGCTCCAACTCTTCGATTGTCTTGGGCAACTGGTCAAGTTCGCGTTGTAATTTATAGCTAAGTTTTACTTTGCTTTTAGGCGCAGTGGGCTGGCTGCTAGACGTAGTCGTGGCCTCAGATAATTCCGGTTGGTCGGGTATGTCCGGTGTGTCGTTAATGTTGAGTGACTTGCCGCGTGCTGCCCAATCACTGTAGCCGCCTTGATATTCCACCACATTGCCGTCGCCTTCAAAGACCAGGGTACTGGTCACTACGTTATCCATAAAGTCACGGTCGTGACTGACGATAATCAGGGTGCCGTCGTATTCAACCAATTTTTCTTCCAAGACTTCCAACATTTCTATGTCAAGGTCGTTGGTGGGCTCGTCCAAGACTAAAAAGTTATTCGACTGAGTAAATAGTTTAGCCAACAGAACTCTGTTGCACTCGCCACCAGATAAGCGGCTGACTGGTGTCATGGCGCGGGCAGGGGTGAAGAGGAAGTTCTTTAGATAACCTACTACATGACGGTCTACGCCATTTATGGTGATATTGTCTTTACCTTCGCCTACATTCCAAGCAACGCTTTTGTCCCATTCCAGTTCTTGTCGCACTTGGTCGAAGTAACCGATGGTTAGGTTGGTGCCGACTTTGGAACTGCCGGTGTCAGGAGTCAGCTGACCCAAAAGTATTTTCAGTAGCGTTGATTTACCAACGCCATTGTTGCCAATGATGCCAATACGATCACCGCGCATAACGCGTAAGTTGAAATCTTGTAGTAGTTCGTTGCCGCCATAACCGTGGGTAACGTTCTTTGCTTCAATGACTTTTTTGCCTGAACCATCTGCGCTGGAAATTTCTATCTTAGCTTTGCCCTGCTGATTTAGACGTTTGCTGCGTTCTCGACGCATGGCTTCCAGTGCACGTACTCTGCCTTCGTTGCGAGTTCGTCGCGCTTTAATGCCTTGTCTAATCCATGTTTCTTCTTGGGCCAGGCGCTTGTCGAACAGGGCGTTGCGTGTTTCCTCTTCTTCGTTGGCTTGTTCTTTGAGTTGCAGGTAGTTGTTGTAATCTCCAGGCCAAGAAATTATTTGCCCGCGATCGATTTCTACAATTCGGGTGGCTAAACGCTGCAAAAATGCACGGTCGTGAGTGATGAATATAACGCTGCCTTGGTAGCCGCGCACTTCGTGTTCTAGCCATTCGATAGTTGATATATCTAAATGGTTGGTGGGTTCGTCTAAAAGCAATAAGTCTGGTTTACATACCAGTGCTCGAGCCAATGCTACTCTGCGTCGCCATCCACCAGATAACTCCGACATATAGGAATCTCGCGGTAAGCCGAGTTGGGTGATAATTGCATCTACCTGTTGTTCAGGTTGCCACCCGCCGAGGGTGTCGATCCTCGATTGCATGGTCTCGAGTTCTTCTAGGTCTTTATTGGTGACCGCTGTGGCGCTGATTTCGCTGAAACGCTCGATCAGTTCAATGAGTTCACCAAGGCCCTGTTGAACCACTTCTAATACGGTTAAATTTTCTGCTGCAGGCAGTTGCTGTTCGAGCACGCTGACGGTCAAATTTTCGCGGCGGTGCATAACACCGCTGTCGGGTGGCACGTCGCCGAGGATGATTTTCAATAAAGTTGATTTGCCTGCTCCGTTGCGACCAATGAGGCACACACGCTCACCGGGCTCAATTGAGAAATTGGCATCGGTCAGTAGTGGGTAGTCACCAAAATGGATATTTAGGTTGTCACAGCGAAGTAGCGTCATATTTGTCGAGTGCGGGCCAAATTAATAGCGCGGCAGTATATCTGTGGAATGTGTCGATAACTGCAAAAACTTACAATCAAGGGCAGATTTTCTGCTGGGTCGACTGGATCTGAATCAGATGGGGTCTAGTTTTGCTCTAAAAGCGGTGATGTAAATGATCCGACTTTACAAAGCCTGTTGTAACCAGGACGCGCAACTTTGAGGTACTACGTTTTCGATCAATACTTCGTTGCAACCTTGAAACACAGCAAACTTCTTCAATGCTTGAGCTAATGCGCGGCAGACCTGTTTTTGTGCTTTTGATTCAGCCTCGATAAATGCAGCATTTACGCGCAGGGTTTGCTCTGCTCGTAAAGCTTTACAGTCAATTCTGCCCACCATTTGGTCTTTGTATAGAAGTGGCAGTGAGAAGTAACCGTAGCGGCGTTTCGCTGCGGGTACATAGCATTCAATTTGATAGTCGAAGGCAAAGATGTCGATGAGGCGTTTGCGTTGAATGGTTAAGTTGTCAAAAGGCGAAAGGATCTTTAAATTCGGGTCCGCTTTGGGCAGCGGTCTATCCATAAAATCTATGGACGCCAAATATTGTTCGCCGTTGGGTAGCATCATTTGCACAAGCTCTTTGCGGGCGAGTTTTGCATCGATTTGCGTCTTAATTTCTGTACGTAATTGAGGGTCTCGCCTTCCATAGGCAAAGTTCTTTAGTTGCACGATGCCATGACTTGCAAATTGTTCTTTGACCAAGTGTGTTGCCCATTCTTTTGCAGAGGGGGTCGTAGTATTGATGTCTTTGGGCAAAATGCGGTCAGTTAGATCGTAAGTTTTTTGAAAGTTTTTGCGCGAGGAGATCATTAGATCGCCCTCTAAGTAGAGCACTTCTATAGCTTGCTTAGCAGGCTTCCAGTCCCACCATCCGGTTTTTTTGCGCCGGTTGTCTTCAAGGTCTTTGGAGCTTAGTGGCCCTTCCGCTTCGATGCGCTTGAGAATGTCGCCCATTAGTTTTCGGTCTTTGGCGCGTCGTTTACGTAGCAATCCGTCCCTCACAGATTTTTTGTCTGGCAGGGAAAAGCGAAAGTCTTGCATGGGCAAGTAGGAGGCTGCATGAGCCCAGTACTCGTAAATTTTGCCGCTTTCCAGCAGCTCGTTGCTCATATCTGGGGTGAAGTTAGGTATTCGTGAAAACCAAGTGTGGTTGTGTGCCCGTTCAATCACGCTAATGCTGTCTAATTGAATATAGCCAAGGTGCTCTATGGCTGCGAGAGCGCCTTGTTTTGCGTTGCCAAAAGGCTGGTTGTTCAACAGACCTTGAGCGCCAAGTACTAAGCGACGCACCTTTCGAATGTCTGTTGGTTGCTTAATCTCGATCATTTGAAAAACGGCCTTTGACTGATGTTTGCGCGGACAATAGTTATGGGCTTTAGCGGGTAACATTGTCAACGTTTGCTAAACGGTTTATCTACCCGATTAACGGTACCCCGTTAGCATATGCGGCGGCGGGTGCTGTTTTAACTGGAGGGAATTCTTGCCGCAGCGTCATGGTTTAGTCACAATCAGGGCCTTTCAGTCCTGCTCATGTTTAGGAATTTTAAGATGAAATTATCCTTGTCGCGTTTGTTCAACGCCCTAAGTTTTACAGCCCTAATTTTTGTTCCTCTGGTTCACTCGGTGGCACCCAAAGCTGAAGTTTCCGAGCGTGGCATGGTGGCCTCTCGATCTGCTTGGGCATCTCAAGTAGGCGCTGAAATTCTCGATCAAGGGGGTAACGCTATTGATGCGGCGGTAGCGGTGGGGTTTGCGTTAGCGGTGACCTATCCATCAGCCGGTAATCTGGCCGGTGGGGGCTTTATGGTCATTCATCTAAACGACGGCACTGTAATTACTAATGACCATCGTGAAAAGGCACCCGGAGCCGCCACTAAGGACATGTTTTTAGATGCTAGTGGCGAGGTTGTAAAGGGGCTGTCAACAAAGTCCCATCTTGCCGTAGGCGTGCCAGGTAGCGTTGCAGGTCTGCTTAGCGTGTTGGAAAGATACGGCACCATGGACCGTAAGCAGGTTATTCAACCGGCGATTGATTTAGCCGCCAACGGGATTTTGCTGGATAGAGATTTGGCAGAGGCATTTGCGCGCAGGCAAAAAGATTTTGCGCCGTATGAGGCCAGTCGCGCTGTGTTTTCCAATGACGGCGAGCTTTATGAAATTGGTGATCGTTGGGTGCAAAGCGATCTTGCCCAAACCCTAATTCGTATTCGGGATGGCGGTAGAGACGGTTTCTACAAAGGGCGAACCGCAGATCTGCTTGTGGCGGAAATGCAGTCTGGTAATGGCCTGATTACTCATCAAGACCTTGAAGATTACGAACCTCGCTGGCGCGAAGCTATACGCGGCACCTATAAAGGCTATGAGATTATCTCTATGCCGCCGCCATCTTCTGGCGGTATTTTACTTGTACAAATGCTGAATATGCTCGAGGACTATGACTTAGGGGACATGGGCTTTGGTAGTTCTGAAGCCATTCATTTGATGATTGAAGCCGAGCGCAGGGCCTACGCGGATCGCGCTCAACACTTGGGTGACGCGGACTTCTACTCCGTACCAGTGACACAGTTGACTAGTAAGGCCTATGCCAAGAAAAGGTTCGCTGACTTTAATCCGTCGAAAGCTAGTCTTAGTGAGAATATCGAATCCGGCAAGGTGCCTTACGAAAGTTTGGAGACCACCCATGCATCCATAATGGACGGAATGGGTAATGCGGTGTCGTATACCACCACATTGAATTTGTCCTATGGCACTAAAATAGTCGCTCGCGGCACGGGTATGCTTTTGAATAACGAGATGGACGATTTCTCTGCCAAAGAAAACGCCCCTAACTTTTATGGTCTTATTGGACGTCGCGCCAATTCCATCGAACCAGGTAAGCGCATGCTTAGCTCCATGACGCCAACCATTGTGCGTAAGGATGGTAAGCCGATATTAGTCACCGGCTCGCCCGGAGGCAGCACAATTATCACAACTACCATGCAAGTAATTTTGAATGTGATCGAGCATAAGATGTCTCTGTCAGACGCCGTATCTAGCCCACGCTTTCATCATCAGTGGTTGCCCACCCGCGTTATGCATGAGCGCTTTGCGTTCTCTCCTGATACCCGGCGATCATTACAAAGCAGGGGACACAATGAACTGGTGCCGCTACCACCGCGCTACGCATTGGGTGATGCAAATTCCGTTATGCAGGGGGAAAAAGGTATTGAAGGCATGGCGGATCCGCGTAATGCGGGCGCAGCAGTAGGCGCGGCTTTAGTTGCTCCATTGGTAGAATCGCAAGCCGCAACAAAATAACCTTCTACTCAAGTTGATAATAAATCGGCAGGAGATGTTATGAGTTCCATACGAGAAACAGCGCGAACGGTTATTTTTGAGGCTGATACCCCAGCGGGTAGATTTTTCGATGTGCTGCTGATTATCGCAATACTCCTCAGCGTCATAGTTGTGATGTTAGATTCTATAGCCGAGCTAAGTAGTCAATATGGTCAAATTTTCTACGCGCTTGAATGGGCGTTCACGTTAATTTTCCTGGTTGAATACTGCTTTCGACTTTGGTGTATAGAAAAGCCTTGGGCTTACGTTCGCAGTTTTTACGGTGTGGTTGATCTGTTCGGTTTTTTGCCAACGTTGTTAAGTTTATGGTTTGTGGGTGCTCAGTACTTCCTAGTCATTCGGGTACTGCGCGTGCTGAGAGTCTTCCGTGTGCTAAAAATGGCACGTTATGTAGGTGAGGCAGAGCTGATTGCTCAGGCATTAACAGCTAGTCGGCGTAAAATTATTGTTTTCATAGCCTGTACTTTAGCGTTGATGATGGTATTCGGCTCGTTTATGTACTTGGTCGAGGGCCAAATCAATCCTGGCTTTGCCAGTATTCCTCATAGTATCTACTGGGCGGTGGCAACCATGACTACGGTAGGTTATGGCGATATTGTCCCTATCACTGGTCTTGGTCAGGCGGTTGCAAGCTTAATTATGATTATGGGCTACGGTATTATTGCGGTTCCCACAGGTATTGTGACGCTAGAGCTGAATGAAGCGAATAGACGTCAGGCGAATACCAAAACTTGTGGCGATTGCTCCGCAGAAGGACACTCTCGAGAAGCCAGTTATTGTTGGCGTTGTGGCGCTAACCTTTATCGGCGCAAGTCTGCGGTGGAAGAAGGCGATCCAATGACGAGTATTGATTGACCTGCGAGGTCGTTTAGCAACCTATTTCTGAGATTCTTTCTCGGGCGAATATCGTGTGGTTACTTCGACAGCTATTGCGCTAGCAAACATCTATCCTAGCCTCAGCTAGCTGTTGCTTTAACTCAGGCTTTCCTCGGTCTTACTACCCTCCACCACCCCCGGCGAAAATATGTGCGCGTCTATTCGATGGGTGATGGTGAAATCTGCACTGGTCATTTCATCTAACATTTGTGTATGTGCATCATCGAACTTTTTAATCTCGGCTTCGCTCAGTGATGCACCTACTCCTCGCGAGGCGCGTATGCGCCCGCGCCAACTTTCCCGGGTAAAAGGGGTTTCTACATCGTAGTAAAAGTAACCACTGTAATGGAACGTGGGCTGCATGCCTGGATAGTCGGGTAGAGTTCTACCGTTGTAGCCGTGGGCTTGCCATTTGGGGTTGTGGGCTAATATCAACTGCTCGCTGGCTTTTGCTATGGCGCTGACTTGCGGCAACCAGGAAAAATGTGAGACTACCAATTTCCCATTGGGTTTTAACATCCTCAAGATAGCTGGTAGCGCGGTATGCAGATCAAAGTATAAGAAGCATTGATTCGCTGTAATGATGTCAAAACTGTTGTCGGCGAAAGAGGTGGATTCCGCGGATGCGACAGCGAAGTTGATATGCAAGTTTTCTCTGTCAGCTAATGTTTTGGCCATTCTTATCTGGAATTCGGAAATGTCCGTGGCCCAAACCTCGCAACCTTGCCGCGCCATTTGCAGCGCTATTACACCTGTACCTGTGCCCAGATCGAGGATTTTTTGTTCAGGCAAGCCAATCTCCAGTGCAATTAGCTTTTGGTAAAAGCTTGCAGGCGGTCCTGGTCGGTGCCGAGCATAGTCTCTGGAGGTTTTACCCCAGTCAATGTACTTGCCGTCATCGATATTCTTTGGCTTTGACTCATTTGGCATATCAAACATAACGGTTCCTAGGCAGTTGGCACCAATAAGTAGGCTAGCTGTGACCAGCCCCTGTTCTTCTGTAGGGCCCTAGATCTTGTGAAATGTTCCAGGCGTCGTCTTACTTTTGCTGCCGTACGGAGGGCGCTGGTAGATATGCGGTAGAAAAATACATGTTGTCTATAGCTCGTCTGTAGGAGGCCGCGTAAACAAGTTTTTTGCCCCTCGTAGCGGTTTGTGTGCAGCTTGGTCGTGTACACAAGCAGGTATATAAAAAATGCTTCGATTCGCGTATAATTTGCGCCGCTTTGGACTGTCTAAGAGTCCGCCAATTTTGTGCAATAGAGGAGTAATCATACTGTGCTTGAAGCCTATCGAGCCCACGTCAGTGAGCGAGCCGAACAGGGTGTTCCACCCAAACCTTTAGATCCAGTAATGACCGCTGATTTGGTTGAGTTACTGAAGTCTCCCCCAGCTGGCGAAGAAGAATTTCTTCTTGATTTGATTGCGAACCGTGTACCACCGGGTGTGGACGAAGCGGCCTACGTAAAAGCGGGTTTTCTTAGCGCCATAGTTTCAGGCGAAGCTACGTCGCCACTAATTGACGCTGCAGCGGCTGTTGCTTTATTGGGCAACATGCACGGTGGTTATAACGTCGCCACACTGGTCGGTTTACTAGATAATCCGGCGCTTTCCGCGCAGGCTGCTGAGCAGCTTAAATCCACTATTTTGGTCTTTGATGCCTTTCATGATGTGGCTGCAAAGGCAGATGCTGGTAATGCAGACGCTAAAGGCGTGATGCAAAGCTGGGCAGATGCTGAATGGTTTACCAGCAATGATGCTGTGCCAGAAAGTATTAAGGCGGTGGTTTTTAAGGTCACTGGTGAAACCAATACCGATGACCTGTCTCCAGCGCAAGATGCATGGTCGCGTCCAGATATCCCACTGCACGCCCGAGCAATGTACAAAATGACTCGAGATGGTTTGACGCCTGAAGATCACGGTAACACTGGCCCAATGGCGCAGATCGAAGCAATGCGCAATCATGAACTCCCGGTTGCCTTTGTCGGCGATGTGATGGGTACTGGTTCGTCGAGAAAATCTGCTACCAACTCAGTGCTTTGGTACTTTGGTGAAGACATGCCCGGCGTGCCTAATAAGCGTTCCGGCGGAATTTGTATTGGCGGCAACGTTGCTCCAATTTTCTTCAACACCATGGAAGATGCTGGCGCGCTGGTTTTTGAAGCGCCAGTAGATAAGCTTGGGTTTGGCGACATTATTGAGATTCGTCCATACGACGGCAAAATCTTGAGTGAATCGGGTGAAGTTTTATCTGAGTTTGAACACAAGTCAGATGTCATTCTCGATGAAGTGCGTGCTGATGGTCGTATTAACCTGATTATTGGCCGGGGCTTAACTCAACGCACTCGCGAACATATGGGGCTTGCGCCTTCGGAGGTTTTCCGTCGTCCAGAAGATGTTGCTGCGTCAACCAAGGGCTACACGTTAGCGCAGAAGATGGTGGGTAAAGCTTGTGGTGTGGAAGGTGTGCGCGCTGGCACTTATTGCGAGCCGAAGATGACCACAGTGGGTTCTCAAGACACAACGGGGCCTATGACTCGTGACGAGCTTAAAGACTTGGCTTGCCTTGGTTTCTCAACAGACCTAGTCATGCAGTCTTTTTGCCATACAGCGGCTTATCCTAAGCCGGTTGACATCGACACCCAGCACAGTCTGCCTGACTTCATTATGAACCGTGGTGGCGTATCACTGCGTCCGGGCGATGGCATTATCCACAGCTGGTTAAACCGTATGTTGTTGCCTGATACCGTAGGTACCGGCGGCGATTCGCATACGCGTTTCCCAATGGGTATTTCTTTCCCTGGTGGTTCAGGTTTGGTGGCATTTGCCGCTGCAACGGGGGTTATGCCGCTAGACATGCCAGAGTCTGTTTTGGTGCGCTTTAAAGGTGAAATGCAACCGGGCATTACGCTACGTGATCTAGTCCATGCGATTCCTTACTACGGCATCAAGGAAGGTTTATTAACGGTTGAGAAGAAGAATAAGAAGAATTTCTTCTCAGGTCGTATATTGGAAATTGAAGGTATTAACTCGCTCACTGTTGAGCAAGCCTTTGAGCTTTCAGATGCCTCCGCCGAGCGATCTGCTGCGGGTTGTACCATTAAGCTTGGTGAGGACTCAGTTGCCGAATACTTACGGTCTAACGCAACCTTGCTGCGCTGGATGATTGCTGAAGGCTACGGCGATGTGCGTACCCTTGAGCGTCGCGTGCAGAAAATGGAAGAGTGGCTTGCCAATCCTACATTGATGAGTGCCGATGCTGATGCGGAATACGCGGCAGTGATTGAAATCGACCTAGCAGACATTAAGGAACCTATCGTTTGCTGTCCAAACGACCCAGATGATGCTCGTTTGCTGTCAGATGTTGCCGGTGACAGTGTTGACGAGATCTTTATTGGTTCTTGTATGACCAATATTGGTCACTTCCGTGCAGCAGGTAAATTGCTGGATGAAGCCGATGCAGTGAACACGCGCTTTTGGATTTGCCCGCCTACTCGTATGGACGCCCATACGTTGATGGAAGAGGGTTATTACAACATCTACGGTAAAGTTGGTGCGCGTACGGAAATGCCTGGGTGTTCATTGTGTATGGGTAACCAAGCACGGGTGTTAGCCGGTGCAACGGTGATCTCCACCTCTACTCGAAACTTCCCAAATCGCCTTGGCGATGGTGCAAATGTTTATTTGGCTTCGGCTGAACTAGCATCTGTGGGCGGTATATTGGGGCGTCTGCCAACGCCAGCGGAGTATATGGAATACGCATCCAAGATCGACTCTATGTCGGCTGAAGTTTATAGATATATGAACTTTGATCAGATTGAGTCATTCCACAAAGCTGCCGAGCAGGGCAAGATGATTGCCGCTCAGCAAATTGTAGAAGTAACCTAATACCTATCTAACTCGATAGGAAAGTAGGATCATCGGGTCAGTGGCTGCCGCATGGTAGCCGCTCTGTTTGGTTAAACAGTCAGCAACGCGGCTCGCCGCCCAACTTCCAGCTGGTAATGCCAAGTACTTTGTTCATGTGCCTTCATTTACTTGCCCTCCATCAGACACACAAATTAGTGGTTATGCTTTTGCGCTAAACTAGTTTGTTGTTGTAAACGGAACTTTCTATGTCGAACGCCACCAAGATTGAACTCCCTCAAAGTGTTGTATTTGATATGGACGGTACGTTGTTAGATACCGAGACTCCGGCCCGCCAAGCGTTTTCCACAGCCATTGTCACCATTGGCTATGACTATGACGCAGATACTTATGATCGCTGCATTGGTACCAGTCAGGTAGGTACACAGGAAATTCTAGAAGAAGTCTACGGCGCGCAATTCAATACGGCTCAATTGTATGAGCGTTGGACGAAGGCGTTCCATTTGCTGACGCAAAATAACCCCATTCAAACTAAGCCCGGTATTCGGCAGGTACTGGAAGCGTTACATGCGCATGGTGTACCTATGGCAGTAGCGACCTCTAACCAGCGCAAGGCTTGCGAAGGCGCTCTGTCCACCGCAGGCGTGGCTAAATATTTCCAGCATTATGTCTGTGCAGGAGAGACTCAAAATTCTAAGCCTGCGCCAGACCCGTATTTAGCGGCGATAGCTCACTTGAATGCAGACCCAATGTTGTCATGGGGTATTGAGGATTCTGATATTGGAACATTGGCGGCGGTTAGAGCCGGCTTAAAGGTTTTTCAGATACCCGACCAGCTGCCGCCTAGTGTGGCAACCCAAGCTTTGGGGCATAAAATTCTTTCCAGTGCGGAAGAGTTATTGGCCTTTATTTAGAGGCGGGTTTTTTGCGCAAAGTATCTCCATTGCGCCTCTAGTGCCATTGCCGGTGGCAAACATCAGCTGGTGTTTGGCGTACTAAAATGTGCTGCTAGGTTTAAGCTGAGCTGGATTAATTTTGTTGAAGACAAACCGAGCTGAGGCCCGGTTTTTACGAAAAATATCAGATCAATCTCTAGTATGAGATCAGGCCAAAATTTTAGTCTGCACTTATGCCAACAATTTGCGACGGTGTGAGCTCTAGCGCGTTAGCTACTCTATTGAAGAATGCTACTTCATGATCACTCACTCGGCCGTCAGCATGAATCACACTTTCTAGCGCGCGGATGGTTTCTATGCGAGCCGTGGTTGTGAGCTTACGCGAACACTTAGTCAGGTAACGCTCCAATGGTGCGGCCTCGTAGATTTTCGAGTGAGCGGCTACTCGGACATTGGCGTTAGTGAATTTTGTGCCGGTATATTTAAGTAAAACTTCTTTGACCTTGTCCACTTCAACATCTTTGATGTTTGTGTCTGACGCTGTTGCGCGTGCGAGAGTCATTAGCATGACTTCTTGAGCCAATATTTTTTGCTCTGGTCTGGTTAACGCTTTGCCGCCAAATAGTTTTTTGACGCCGGCTAGTTTAACGATGCTCATTAACAAGTTCCCAAATAACTAAAATCAGCGGTTAGTATAACTGAATCTGGCTTGGGTTCACCGTATTATAATTGTATAGCGCTACTAGATTTGGCGTTACTTGATTAGTTTAGGCTAGTATAAAGCGAAGAACGAACAGGAAAAATTAGGAATAGCACATTAATGACCATCAACAATAAGTCGACAAAATTAACTTTAGTAATGTGGCTCGCCTGGACATTGATGGCGGCGCTTTTACCAACAACCAGCTACGCGGAATATGAAACTCCTAAAACCTTCTTTGGCGACCCAGACCTGCAAGGTACATGGACCAATGCCACGTTAACGGCGCTACAACGCCCAGATGAATTTGCAAGCCTAGTAGTATCGGCCGAGCGCGAGCGCGAAGTGACACAAAGCCGCGAAGACCTGTATCAAGATATTGATAATCCTGATAAAGCCGATGGCAAATTAAGCAGCGGCGGGGACGTTGGTGGCTACAATACCTTTTGGTTTGACGAAGGCGACCGTATGGCGCGAGTGGATGGCGAGATTCGTTCTTCGCTCATCGTCTACCCTGAAGACGGTAAAATTCCATATCGCGCTTCGGCCTATTGGTCTATGGCAAAAAAATTCAGCCAAATGATGTTTCGTTATGATGGTCCTGAACTGCGTCCCTTGGGCGAGCGTTGCATTGTTGGTTTTGGTTCCACTGGCGGGCCACCAATGCTACCTGTTTTGTACAACAATAATTATCAGATTGTGCAAAATAAAGATACAGTGATTATTTTGGTTGAGATGAACCATGACGCGCGCACTGTGCGGATGAATAGTCAGCATCCGCCGTCACATGTAAAGAAATGGCTTGGTGATTCTATTGGTTGGTGGGAAGGCGATACTCTAGTGGTTGAAACCACTAACTTTCATCCTGGGCAAAGCGCACGAGCGGGTATTCGCAATCAATTGATTAGCTCGGATGCGCTAAAAGTAACAGAGCGTTTTACTCGGGTGTCTGATCAACAAATTAAATACGAGTTTACGATGGATGACCCGGCAGTTTACTCCGAGGTTTGGCGTGCCGAGATGCCTATGCGTAAAAGTACCGATACGATTTACGAATATGCATGTCACGAGGGTAATTATGCTATGCCCGGTATTTTGGCTGGGGCCAGACTAGCTGAAGAGGAAGGACGTGCAGGCGGTTTTATGCAAACCCTAGCAAATTGGATTGGTGATTATTAACGCACACTTTTGCTAAATTTTTACTTTCTCGCAATGACGATACTGTTGTTGCTGATAGAGGGTATTAGGTGAAGTGTTTGTTAAGATAAAGTTTTTGTGGCCCAAAGCTCGTTAGCGTTGGGCTAAAGGGTTGTCGCTACGCATGGATTTTTCGCTACTTTACTTTTTTATTCCCGTGTTTTTTGTTGTCTCTATTACCCCTGGTTTATGTATGACTTTGGCGTTGACCATGGGTATGAGTATTGGCTTGGGCAATACCATGAAAATGATGGTTGGCGAACTCAGTGGCGTGCTGCTTGTAGCTACAGTGGTGGTGGTAGGCGGCGGTGGCCTTATGGCTGCTAACCCAATGCTGCTGGTGGTTTTCAAATATGTGGGCGGCGCCTACCTGCTTTTTGTTGGGCTGCAAATGATGCGCTCTCGGGGGGTTATGGCGGTAAAGCCAGATGGCTCAGTGTCCTTTGATTTAGACTTTTTTAGTTTGGCCGGACAAGGATTTATAACGGCGGTAGCCAACCCCAAGGGCTGGGCCTTTTTCCTCGCCATGACCCCCGGATTTATAAACTACGATGTTGATCTAGGTCCGCAAATGACTGCGTTGGTGAGTATTATTCTGATTATAGAATTCACATCATTGATGCTCTATGCCGCAGGTGGGCAGGTGTTGGGTAAACTGTTACTCAACAGTGATAACGTGCTGTTACTTAACCGGGTAGCGGGGGCGTTAATGATGTGTGTAGGTATTTGGTTAGCAACGAGCTAACTGACTCTAGGGCTTTTTGTCCGGTGTGTTGAACAGAGCTTGCAACTTTGCTTTGACGCTTTCTTCGACACTTAAGGGCTGTTCCGAAGGCTCGTCTGCATTGTCATTACCGCCACTTTCAGCGGCAACCTCCTGAGTACCAAACAGTGCATCTAACGCTGCCTTAGCGTCTCCACTTGATGTCCGTTCACTTGGCTTAAACGCATTACTATCCGCAAGCCAAAACTCGCAGAAGTTTGCGTTTGTCTTTTGTATCGGTGGTTCTGCTCTATCATCGGCACAGCGCGTGGCATTTTTGGGGTCGTAGTGAATACATAGTCGACAGCAGTGCAAGTCTTCAAAACAACTGGGGCATTGGTTGTGTCGAGATATGGGTTGGGGTAGAGCCGCAAGATTTGCACCGCAATTCCAACATGCTAGGTTAGTCATTTGCTTTACTGCCTTTTTTGTTGCCTTGCATTGCTGTCTATTTGGCGTAGGCCCAAGTGCTGATCAGGTGGTGGGCTATGGCTTGTGGGCCGGGTACGCGTAAGTCTGCATTATTGCCTTCAAGTCCGGCTTTGACATCTGCACGGCTAAACCACGCTACGTCAGCCATCTCAGTAGGATCAATGACGATATTGTGATCCAAGGCAATACCGTGGCAGCCGATCATGAGCGATGAAGGAAAAGGCCAAGGTTGCGATGAATGATATTCCACACCACCCACTTGTATGCCCGCTTCCTCAAATACCTCGCGCCTTACAGCCTCTTCTAAAGATTCTCCCTGATCTACAAAGCCGGCTAGGGCTGAGTAAAAATTACTTTTGGCCATGCGCCCTTGAGATTTACCTAACAAACATCTGTCGCCGTCTATCTCGTCTTGAATAAGCATGATGGCTACCGGATCTGTACGCGGAAATATATGCCGCTCACATTGGTCGCAATGCCGTACCATGCCGCCGCGTCCCATACGTGTGGGTTGGGCGCATTGAGCGCAAAATGGATTGCGTTTATGCCAATCAAGTAGCGCACGTGCTTGGCTGACAATGCCTGCTTCTGCAACGCTCAGCGTACTTGCAGCAACTCGGCAATCAGTAAAAGTGAACGTTTCGGTATGGGTATCAGCTTCCAACATATTCACAGCAAAGTGCGGCGTGTCATCTAGTACGCCGAGAAAAACTGAACTAGCAGGTTGTTCAGCTAGCTGAGCATGCGTACACCACTGCAGGCCTCCGGCATCGGTTAGAGCAACTTTAAGCTTTTGGAACGGTAGGTACTTTGCCGCTTTAGAATTGGCTAGCGTGTTTAAGGTTTCTTCATCGCGGCGTAAGTGCTGGCTTCTATCCAGTGGATTGCCGGCAAAAGTGTGGGTAAAGTTTTCATAATTTTTTTGCATATGCAGATACTAGCAATGTTGCATCGGTTCATCAGCCTTTGTGGGTATTGATACGCGTGTAAGCGGCAGGTCTTGCGTTATGAGAGCAGTACTTTAGATTGTCGCGTAGAATAAATTTGTGGTGATTTATCCTTCACCCTCAGTACTCACTTAGAGTGGGTTGGCGCAAAACAAAATAGGGGTGAGAAATCATGATTGAACGTATTCCGTTTGGTAGCACAGGTCACACAAGCAGTAGAGCCATCTTCGGCGCCGCTGCGCTGGGCGCAATGAACCAGGCTCGGGCAGACAAGACCATTGCCAAAGTTGTGGAAGCTGGCTTGAATCACTTTGATGTGGCTGCCAGTTATGGAGATGCCGAACTGCGTCTAGCGCCATGGTTAAAAGACAATCGTCAAAGCGTATTTTTAGCGACCAAAACCGGGCATCGCACCTACGCCCCAGCCAAAGAGCAATTGCACGCCTCTTTAGAGCGTATGGGGGTAGATCATGTTGACTTAATCCAGATGCATAACTTGACCAAAGAAAATGAGTGGGAAGTAGCTATGGGGCCTGGTGGCGCGTTAGAGGCTTTGATTGAAGCGCGTAATGAAGGCTTGGTGCGCAATATTGGTGTTACCGGACATGGTACCTACGCACCTGCAATGCATATGCGTAGTTTGGAAACCTATGCCTTTGATTCGATTTTGGTGCCGTACAGTTACGCGATGATGTGTGTGCCTCAATATGCTGCAGACTTTGAAAGTCTATATCAGATGTGCCAAACCCGAGGTGTAGCTATGCAAACTATAAAGGCCATTGCCGCGCGCCGTTGGAAAGACGAAGACACTGAAAAGAAATTTAGTTGGTATCGTCCAATCACTGATGCACAGGCTATGAAGCGAGCCATAGACTTTGTTTTAGTGCGTGATGGACTGTTCGTGAATACCAGTAGTGACGCAACATTGATAGATGTAGTACTGGACTGCATGGCGGCGCCAGTTGCAGCAGTGGACGTTGACGCCTTGGCAGCGGATGCACAAAACCTCGGTATTGAACCGCTGTTTGTGCGAGATGTGTCGGATGATGTATTGCTAGAATCATAAGAGCGCGTGGGTACACAAGTTTAGATAGAATCAGTAAAAGTTTTGCGAGAGATAGAATGAGTGATTGGAAAGTAACCCGGTTGGCAGGTGCTTTAGGAGCAGAGGTTTCTGGATTCAATTTGGCCGGTGCTAGTGGTCAGGATATTGATAAGATCAAAGCGCTGCTGCTTGAGCATAAAGTTTTGTTTTTCCCAGGGCAGTCTATTGAGATTGACGAGCACGTTGCCTTGGGGCGGCAGTTTGGTCAGATTGAATCTCACCCCAATTTGAAGAATCCGTTTACCCAGCATCCTGAAGTTTTTGAACTGGCAGCCACTCATGGTGGAGTAGCCGATGAGTGGCATACGGATATCACCTTTCAAGAATCGCCCTCGAAGATGTCTATTTTACACATGGTGAAATGTCCGGAGGTAGGCGGCGATACTATGTGGACCAGTTTAAGCCAAGCGTATGACGAATTGTCCCCGCCCATGCAGAGTCTTTGTGAGGGCCTAACAGCTCTGCATGACGCGCACCCGCATAATCGCCCTCAAGATATGGCTGTGCATCCTGTGGTGAGAGTGCATCCAGATACAGGTGCAAAAGCTCTATACGTGAATGAGCACTTCACTCGGCGTATTGTAGAAATGAATGCAACGGAAAGTCGCGTGATGTTGGATTATCTAACCGAGTGGGTAAAGAACCCCAGATTTACGGTGCGTTATAAGTGGACCCCGGGGACCATAGCTTTTTGGGACAATCGCTGCACCCAGCATTTTGTGCTTAATGATTTTGAAGGTGAGCGCATTATTCAACGGGTCACGGTAATGGGTGATGAGGTCTGGGCAGCGCAGGAGCCTAAGTGGGAGCCTTGGGTCAGAGATGGCCGAGCGTCGGCCACTACGCGACTAGATCGCCAACTTAACTCGTACATGAAAGCGAAGAGGGCGAAACTAGAAGCCATTGAATAAGGTAGCGGTGCCTCAGTGGGGACTATGAATGTTTACTACCTGAATTTGTTCAGGTTGTAGCCCTTCATTTAGCGAACCTGAGCGAAAACCGCCCATATCCATTGCGATAAAGCGGTAACCTAGGTCTTTGATTCGCTTTTCAATGTCTGCGTGATGGCGAATAGCCAGTGGAAACTCTTCCGGCAATATTTCCAATCGCGCCACTTCACCGTGGTGGCGCACCCGATATTGACTAAAACCAACGTCAGCCAATACATCCTCCGCAGCTTCTACTTGAGCTAAAAGAATTTGATCAATTGCTGTGCCGTAAGGAAATCTACTGGACAAGCAAGCGGCCTGTGGCTTGTCTGCGTTTTCTAGACCTAGTTCGTGAGCTAGAGCGCGAATATCGGCTTTATGAAATCCTGCCTCAACCAATGGCGATTTTACATTGTAGTCGTCGGCGGCAATAAGTCCCGGGCGGTGATCACCAAGATCGTCTAGGTTTGTGCCATTGAGTACAAAGGCATAGTTTTGCGCACTGGCAATTTGAGCGAGCTCTGTATAGAGCGATGTTTTGCAGTAAAAACAGCGGTTGGTGGGGTTGGCGCGATAGTCTGATTTGCTCAGCTCGTCTGTGACAATCACCTGATGGGCTATCCCCCAATCGTCCCCCAGTTTTTTCGACAGCTCTAAATCTGTGCGCTTTAAACTGGCAGAGCCAGAAGTAACGGCTAACGCGTTCTCGCCCAATACTTGACCGGCAACAAAGGCGACTAATGAACTGTCTATGCCGCCAGAAAAAGCGACTATAACGCGGCTATAGCTGCGGATGGTGTCCTGCAGTGCCTGATATTTGCTAGCTAATTCTGCGTCCATAATTTTTCTCGATTCAATTTGCTCTGTACATCTACAGCCGGTTAATCCGATTGGCTAAGAAACCTGCACCAAAGCCGTTATCTATATTCACTACGCTAACACCAGATGCGCAACTGGTCAGCATTCCTAGCATGGCAGCCACGCCCTCGAACGCCGCGCCATAGCCGACACTGGTAGGCACTGCTATGACGGGCTTGTCGACTAGACCGCCCACTACGCTGGGCAGTGCACCTTCCATGCCGGCAACCACCACAAGTACTCTGGCCCGCCTTAGATCTGGTACTCGAGCTAAAAGTCTATGTAGTCCTGCTACACCTACGTCATAAATTCGTTCAACACGGTTGCCAAAGAACTCTGCGGTTTGCGCCGCTTCCTCAGCTACTGCCATATCAGATGTGCCTGCGCTGACCACCGCAATTGTATGCTCGGAGGTTACTACTGGTTCGCCATGCCACCAAAGTAGCTGGGATTGAGGGTCATAGTGGACGTTATCCGGAAGGCCGGTCAGGAGAGCATGATTGTCCGCGGTCAATCTAGTGACTAAGACGTTCGAATTTTGCTCAACCATGTTTGCAACAATGTCTGAGATTTGGCTTGGGCTCTTGCCCGCTCCGAATATCACCTCTGCTGCGCCAGTGCGGTTTTGTCTGTCTGTATCAATAACTGTATGACCCAGATCTTGAAAATACTCTCCACGCAGCAGCTCCTGAGCTTCATCGTTAGAGATCGAGCCGCTTTTGAATTTTTCCAAAATGTCATTTACAGCCATTGTTAACCTCTTACCGATTGCAGAGTAGTTAGGATGAGCATTTTATATGGCCTCAAATAAGCCCGCTGCTCCCATGCCTTTACCAATGCACATTGAAACTATGCCGTACTTTTTGTTGCGGCGTTTAAGCTCTCTGAGCAAGCCGCCGGTTAAACGTGCACCGGTCATGCCAAAAGGGTGACCAATGGCAATGGAGCCACCGTTAACGTTGTAAATGTCAGGGTCAATGCCAAGCCGATCTCTGGAGTATAAGCATTGGCTGGCAAAGGCTTCGTTGAGTTCTACTAAATCTATATCGTTGAGGCTAAGGCCCTTGTACTGAAGTAGTTTTGGAATGGCGAACACCGGGCCTATGCCCATTTCGTCCGGCTCGCATCCCGCTGCGGCAAAACCACGGAAGTAGCCCATGGGTATTACACCTAACTCAACCGCTTTTTTCTCAGTCATTAAAAGTACCATTGAGGCGCCGTCTGAGAGCTGTGATGAATTGCCAGCAGTAACGCTGCCACCTTCCTCAAAAGCAGCGCCGAGTTTGGCTAAGCCTTCTAAGGTGGTGTTAGCACGGTTGCACTCATCTTTATCAACGGTGCCTTCAACCACCATGGTAGCTTTGGATTCTTTGTCGACAACTTTTTCCCACTGCACGGTCATTGGCGCTATTTCATCTTTGATATAGCCCGCCGCCTCTGCTGCCGCAAAGCGTTGTTGACTGCTCAGTGCATAGGCATCTTGGGCTTCTCTGGTCACTTGATAACGTCTTGCCACCACCTCGGCTGTATTGCCCATAGCCATGTACATATCAGGCTTTTCGCTCATTAGGCGTGGGTTTTCTGCAAATTCTCCCGGTGTGCCGCGGCTCAGACCGGTAATAGACTCTACGCCACCAGCCAGCATAATTTCAGCGCAGCCGCTGTTCAGTTGGGTTGCCGCAAAAGCAATGGAATTCAGGCCTGAGGAGCAAGCGCGGCTGATGGTGGTGGCCGGTACAGTAATGGGTAACTGGGATAACGCCACTGCGTGCCTGGCTACATTGCCAGACTGTTCACCTATTTGGCGTCCGCATCCTAGTATCACATCGTCCACTTGAGCAGGGTCTAATTGAGGGTTGCGAGCAAGGAGCGCGTCAATACAGTGCGCTGCTAGATCATCTGAGCGTGTCATATTGAACGTACCGCGGTGGGATTTAGCCAACCCAGTGCGTATGCAATCTACAATGACTATATTTTCCATCCGCCTTTCCCCTAAAACGTTCTAGGGGAAAACCATAGCCGAATTAGCTAGTTTGAACCAACGATCTTTGCTTCTTTGAGCGTTGCGATTTCGGCTTCGCTAAAGCCTGATAGCGCCAAGATTTCATCGGTATGTTGACCAATCAATGGTGCTGGGCCTTGTGGCTTTACATCAGCTGTCGCAAATCTCATGGGAATGTTTACCGTGGTATAAGAACCATGCTCAGGGTGTTCGATTTTTGGAAACATGCCAATTTCCACCGCATGTGGGTCTTGGGGTACTTCATGTAAGCCCATTACCGGTCCCCAAATCAGCCCAGCGTTATCGAATATTTTGCCCCATTCGTCGCGGCCTTTCTTTGCCAGTTCAGCATCGAACAGATCAATGAGCGCGCCCATATTTTTGTAACGGGACGACGGATCAACAAAGCGCTCATCGCTTACGAGTTGCTCTAAGCCCAGACACTTTGCTACCCGCGGCCAATAGGCGGCGTCAGGCATCATGTTGAAGACTACCCAATTGCCGTCGCCACAGGGAAAGCGGTTTGCGCAAATGGCCAGCATTTGGTGGCGTGGTCGGCGTCGTACTGGCGCGTGATCCATGGCAGTTACCGAATAGTCGGTGGCCTGAGTCCACACGGCGGTTTCGTATAACGATGTTTCAACCACTTGGCCCTTACCAGTTTTCTCTGCCATGCGCAGTGCACCAAGGATGGCGCCCACCATTGCTAGGCCAGTGGTGTGATCGCCTTGGGCGGGGCGCGCCATTGGTACTACCCCGTCGTCGCCTTCTCGTGATGAATCATATAAACCTGAGCGTCCAAAAAATGCGGTCACATCGTAGCCCGGCCGCCATGCGTCCGGACCAGTGGTGCCGTAGCCCGTTAGGGTGGCGTGTACTAGCTGTGGATTGATCTTAAACATTGCCTCAGGGCCGAGGCCGAATTTCTCTTGGCGCGCAGCCAATAGGTTGCACATAAAGATGTCTGCTTTGGCTGCGAGTTTGCGCACCAGTTCTGCACCTTCTGGTTGATCTAGCGCAATGGCAATAGATTGCTTGCCGCGGTTATCTACATCAAATTGAAAATCGTAACCTTGTAAGCCCTCCGCGATGTCTGGGTTTTTTACTGGGCGACCCATTTGCCGCATTGGGTCACCAGACAGCGGCTCAATCTTAATGACCGTAGCGCCCATATCCGCTAATACCGCGCCGGCGCTTGGTGCAGCCATCCAGTTATCAATTTCTAAAATTACGATGTCATCAAGGGGTGCTGCCATGGCCGGTCTCTATAAATACGAAGCATGGATTACAACTAAGGGGGCTGCACTGTGCAAGCACTTATATGGATTCCGGAGGATTTCGCGATAATTTTTCGCTAGTTTTAGGACTAAATATGCTCTGGATCCAAAATTTTCAGCATCCGTTTCAGTGCAAAATGCCTATAGCTTTGTCGAATTAGCGCCTCAATTTCGTCCAGATCCATTTCTTCATGTATATCTAATTCGATCCAACCATTGACCCCCGTGTACTTGGGAATCTTGAAGCGCGAATCAAATGTATAGGTTGCTTGATGATCCACCCCCACCCATGTGCTTAACTTCATCCGATCACTGCGAAAGTACAGTGTGCAAAAAGTTTTTTTCCCAGCTCTAAAGCTAGGCTGACCGAACTGGTCGCCTTGTACTGTTTCCGGAAGGCTTAGGCAGTAGTCGGCTACGTCTTGAAGATGCCGGGCCGGGGTTGGCATGGCAAAAGGATCAAGCTCTTGCAAGGGCAAAGTCTGGGTTGGTGGCTTTATTTCGATAGGCGCACCAAGCTGGGAGAGCAATTTCTTAGGCGCTCTATGGGCATATGCACGCTGCACCAGTTTAGCCACGGTTAACCAACTCAGTTCCTTATCAAGGTCTACACCTAACCAACCAGCAGGCCCTACATAGGGCGGAATGTAGAAATGCTCTGGCTCACTTTGGGTATAATACTCTTGGTCCCCTGGAGGTGAATTGAGCCAAATACCAACATGCCCATCGCCATGGTGGTTGACCACAAAGATGGCAAAGACCTTTTTACTTACCCTGAAATTGGGGTTGCCTCTGCTGGAGACCTCGTCGCTCTCAGGCAGGCTTAGGCATATTTCTCGAAGCGCATCGCGGATGTTTTTCCCCATTTGGTGTTCTCCAGAGTTCGGCTATTTGGCCAGGATGCAATCCCACCGAGATTCTCAAGGTGGCTCGTGTTAGAATAAGGTCTTTCCAGTCGCGGTTAAACTTTTGCAAGAATCCAATCGAGCCAACGGTTCTCAATCGACGACAGGTGCGAAATATTTCTACGGCTGGCGCATGGTACTTGTGGCTTTTTGCGTGGATTTTGTCGCAGTCGGCTTCTTCTTTTACTCCTACGGTGTGTTCTTTAAAGCCATCGCTGAAGACTTTGGCGGATCGCGCTTGGGTATCGCATTTGGCCTTACGGTAACCAACATAGTTGGCGCTATCGCCGCTCCTTATGTTGGTCGCGCTTTAGACAAATACCCTCTAAAACATGTAATGGGTGTAGGCGCCGCCTTTATGGCCGTGGGCTTCCTTGGCCTATCCTTTGTCCGTAATCCCATCGAATTTTATTTGGTACTTGGCGTATTTGTTGGCTTTGGTGCGAGCAGTATGGGCAGCTTAGCGACGAGTAAACTGGTAGCTAATTGGTTTGATCGGCGCAGAGGTACTGCTCTTGGGATTGCCGCGGCGGGGGTATCTTTATCGGGGGTCATCATGCCCTACATCAGCGCAGAGTTAATTAATAATTACGGCTGGCGCGAAGGCTTTTTAGTTTATGGTTTGTTTACGCTACTTGTAGTGCTGCCCATGGTGCTGCGATTTGTCGTCTCGCGGCCCGAAGACATTGGTATGCGTCCAGACGGCGCAATGCCTGTAGTGATCAATAAAGCATCTGGTTCGGAGCTACCCAAGCCGCGCTTGGCAATGCGCGATGTATTTCGTGAACATAATTTCTGGGTAATTGTGCTGACCTTCTCTTTGATGTTTTGCTGCATGGGTGCAACGCTCACTCATATGATCCCTCGCTTAACTGACAACGGTTATACCTTGGTTCAGGCCTCGCTGGTGATGTCTCTCTGTGCGGGCTTTGGTGTCGTTGGAAAACTCAGCTTTGGATGGTTAGGCGACCGCCTATCAATGCGCAAGGTCATGTCCATTGTCATCTTTATGCAGTTCACAGGTCAGTTGCTGATGTATCTTTCTGTGGATTTAGTGATCTTTGCGATAGGTGCGTCGATATTTGGTTATGGAGTGGGTGGCGTAGTGCCTATGCACGGAGCAACAGTTGGCAAGACCTTTGGGCGGGACCGATTTGGCGCAATCTTAGGTTTAATGCGACCTGCAATGTTACCTATTCAGATTCTTGGGGTGCCGTTTGCAGGCTGGGTATATGACGTAACAGGCTCTTACGCCAATGCCTTTGAAGCCTTTTTGGTAATTTACCTTTTGGCAGCCTGTGCCTTATCTTTTTATCGCCAACCCCAAAACGCAGTGCAGTAAGGGACCGCTGGCCTTAGAAGTAAGGGACCGCTGGCCTTAGAAGTAACTGGCTTTGAGCAGTTGAATTTGTATCTCATCATCGCTCTCACAATGAATTCTCACAGCATCTGCTAGCACATGATCGGCGATATAGGGTTCAAAGCTAACGCGGTTAAACGGCGCAATGTCCATAATTTCTAGGTCTACCGAATAACCCTGCACTACAGGCAAAACGGTTATAGCATCTGCTTTGGGTAGGAGTTCGTCTAACTCTTGGGCCAGCGCTTGTTGGCTATCCCTTGTCGTATAAACACCTTTAACTAGATACCTCAGTTGGCATTGAAGTCTTTCGCTTCCGCCATTTGCGCGCTCTGTCAATCCTGACTCCAAATCTTACTCGCTAAAAATTAGCCTGCAGCAATTCAAGTGGCCGTCGACAGCCATATTTAAGGTGGGCATTAAACCAGCAACTCTCTAAGGCAAGCAACGAAAGATTGGTCGGTGGTGCAAGTATGTTCGGATTTTCCGGAACAGATTGCTGTGTTTGGGCCTGAGCAACTATTCGTAATCAAGACGAGCGACTTAGCGTTGCCTGCTATCTGTAAGTTAGAGCAATGTAGTGAAAATTGCTTTCATGGGTGCGTTTACGGATAGGAAAACAGCACTTGTTTGCCCCGACCTATTGGGCGTAATGTTCGGTGGAGGGTTATTGAGGAGATGCGTCTTGATAAATAGAAGTGGGAGCAATACTTGGTTAAGCCGCTTGGCAATAGTGTTGGGGGTAATAGTGTCGCCATTGGGCTTTACAGATAACAGTTTGACCGTTGAAGAAGTAAACGACGGGTGGGAGCTGCTGTTTAATGGCAAGGATATGGATCAATGGCGCAATTTCAAAAAGCCAGGTCTGAGCCCAAAGTGGATAGTTGAGAACGGCACTATGAAGCTTTCTGGACCAGGCGGTGGCGATGTACTGACCAAAAAGTCATACACAAATTTTGATCTTCGCTTGGAATGGAAAATCTCAATTGGCGGCAATAGCGGTATTTTTATTTTGGTTGATGAAACTGGCGATAAAATTTATTCCCATGCGCCCGAGATTCAAATTCTAGACAACGAGCGACATTCGGATAATAAAATAGATTCCCATCGCTCAGGATCGCTCTACGACATGGTGGCGTCTCACCCGTCTTCGCATAAGCCTGCTGGTGAGTGGAATCAGGTGCGTATTGTGTTTCATGATCGTTTTTTGCGGGTTTGGCAGAACGGTGTGATGACGGTGACCATATCTCTAGACAGTACTACATGGGAATCGCTGCTGGCAGATAGCAAATTCGGACATCCTTTTTATAGCCTGTTTGGTGATTGGGAGGGTTTTGCCGAGGCGGATTATGGTCATATTGGTTTGCAGGACCATGGCGATCCTGTTGCTTTTAAAAATATCAAAATTAGGCAGCTTTAATATGAGTGATCTTAACTATGATGTTGTTGTAGTTGGCTCTGGCGCGGGCGGTGCAATGGCAGCCTACGTGTTGGCTAACGCAGGTAAACGAGTCTTGATGCTAGAGGCGGGGCGCGATTATGACCCGGTTAAAGAAACGCCAATGTTTCAAACTGCGACTGATGCACCTTTACTTGGCGCACCTACACCTGACAAAGATTTTGGCTATTTTGATGCAACAGTAGATGGCGGTTGGTCTGTGCCTGGTGAGCCGTTCACGACGGCTGAAGGTACAGAGTTCAAATGGTGGCGCTCACGAATGTTAGGGGGACGAACAAATCATTGGGGGCGTTTTTCGCTGCGTTTTAGTGAACATGACTTCAAAGCAAAAAGCCGCGATGGATTGGGTGCGGATTGGCCCTTTGAATATGCGGAAATTGCGCCTTGGTATGATAAAACGGAAGAGTTGGTAGGTATTTGTGGCACAAATACTGGGTTAGATGATATGCCCGATTCGGCGCCCGGCGTTTTGCAGCCGCCACCCAAGCCTAGAGTCCCTGAACTATTGTTAGCAGCAGCTGCGAAAAAATTAGGTATTAACGCTGCGCCTATGCATCGTGCAGTATTGACGCGGCCCAAAGACATTCGCTCTGCGTGCTTTTACGCGACCAACTGTGGTCGTGGTTGCTCTATAGGCGCTGCGTTTCAAACCACAACATCATTGCTCCCTTTGGCGCGGGCTACGGGTAATTTAGAAATAATTACTGACGCAATGGTCAAGTCCGTAGAAATCGATGAACAGGGTAGAGCCAAAGCTGTAACTTATATTGATAAGACTACTGTTGTAGAGCGTCAGATTGCTGCACCAGTTGTCGTTTTGGCTGCGAGTGCCTGTGAGTCAGCGCGTATCTTATTGAACTCTAAGAGTGAACGTTTTCCCACAGGGCTGGCAAATACCAGTGGTCAGGTGGGTAAGAATCTTATGGACTCTACCGGCGCAAGCTTGTCCGCCGTAATTCCCGCGCTGAAAGGTCGGCCTATCTACAATGAGGACGGTCACACTGCAAATCATCTATACATTCCTTGGTGGGGCCACAAAGCTCACGCTAATAACGAGTTGGATTTTCCTCGCGGTTATCATTTTGAAGTGGGTGGCGGATTTCAAGCGCCCGGAACTTATTATCCGCAAAGCCTTCAGGGTTATGGCTCTGAGCTGAAGCAGCAAGCCAAGCTTGATTATGGTTCCGGTGTCAATTTGTCGTTGCGCGGAGAAATGCTGCCTAACGAAAACTGTTATATGGAAGTGGATGAAACGGTTAAGGATAAATGGGGTATTCCAGTGGTTAAATTCCATTGGCAATGGTCAGAGCATGAGTTGAAGCAAGTCAAACACGGGTTGGAAACCGCTCAGGCGATCTTTCGCGAAATGGGCGCTGATGTTTCTGCAAGCCTGCCAGCGCCAGAAGATGCCATTAAGAAGGGCGGTGAAATTATTCACGAGGTGGGTGTTACGCGTATGGGAAGCTCTCCAGAAGACTCAGTATGTAATGAGTGGGGTCAGACTTGGGACTGTGAAAACGTTTTTGTCATGGATGGTGGTGTGTTCGCATCTAATCCGCATAAGAACTGCACTTTGACGATTATGACTTTAGCCATGCGCAATGCTTCGTGGCTTGCGACACAATTAGATAAGGGGGCAATCTAAATGTTGGAATCTACACCGTTTATTAAGACTCACTCACTGTCTACTGAGTCTTCGAAGGCTGAAGCGCTTTCTGCCGGGCTGAGTCGTCGGCAAACCCTTAAATGGATGGGCGTCGTTGCCGCTGGAGTTACGTTACCCATGCTTAGTGGCTGTGAAGACGTTGCTATATCTGCAGTTAAAATGGCGGGGCATTGGCCTGACTTGAAGCTACCGAAAATTACCGGTGAAGGTTATGGTCAAGACCCTAATTTGATTTCGCCGCTAACCTCGCCTTGGCCGCTAACCATGAGCAAAAAGCAGCTCCATCTTGCGGCCCAGGTTTGCGACATTTTGTACCCTCGCGATGGCGACACGCCTTCTGCCTCAGAACTGAAGGTGCCTGATTTACTTGACGAATGGGTTAGTGCGCCGTATCCAAACAATCAAGCTGATAGGCAGGAATTGCTGCCTGCTTTGGTATGGCTCGATGAAGAGTCTGGTCGCCGTTTTGGCAAAAGTTTTACCGACATATCAAAAACCAAGCAGTTTTCTATTGTAGACGATATCGCTTATAAGGAAGCTGAAAGTGATCCGCGATATTTGTATATGGCAAATGTTTTTGACGGGCTAAGGACGCTAGTGACCATCGCATACTTTGCCTCTCCCGAGGGCACGAAGGACTTAGGCTATATCGGTAATATACCTATTGCTGGTGATTATCCTGGACCCACGCCAGAAGCAATAGCGCATTTAGATACGATTTTAGATGAGCTTGGCTTAACAGAGTACGCGTACTCTTAGCGACTTATATTATATGTTAGTCGTCTGACTGTTTGACCGGCTCTGACAAAGTTTGGGGGTTGCAGCAGTTTTGGCCCGAGCGATAGAAGGTGTCTATCGTCTCAGTCTTACTCCCTGCCTCCTGTTTGCAGCGACCTCTGCAATACTTTTTTGATGGCAATTTCGGGCAGCTCGTCTTTATCTCTGAAATTTATACACCCCTGGCCGGTTCTTATTGCTGGGTAAGCGTTTCTAAAGTTTTGAATGTTCTCGCGCTCACAGGTGTAAAGAGATATGTAGAATTTTTGGCTTGCCATAGCCACCCACTGATCGCCTACATGATAGGTAGGCATTTTGTAGTGCATGTCTATGACCGCCTCTGGCGCTACCTCTAAAATCATTTGCTGTAGTGTGAGTATACGTTCGCGTCTGTGCGAGGTAAGAGAGTCAATATAGCTTTGTGGTTGGTTGTCCATTTTTGTAGGCACGGTTTTTTTTGTGTTGGCAGGAGCTTCCCAATATTGCTCAACCAAGACTAAGCCTCACTAATAGGCGGTAGTATTTGCTAGATTAACGGCAATTTCTAATATCCCACACGGACTTATACTCGCGGCAACCGAATAACCATTTGTTACTCGCCAGCGGTTTTGCTGTACCTAACAAAGGAATCTTTCCGATTATCTCCGCCCCGGTACCACTGGGCTTAATCGTCTCTTGGACATGCCCAAAGACCGGCATATTCTCTATTTAGGTAAAAGCTCGCAATAGAGAAAGAAAGTGTTAGTTACAGGTTCATGTTTGTGTGGAGGCGTTGGTTATCAACTTGAGGATGACGGTGCCTTGATAATAAGTCATTGTCACTGCGGTATGTGCCGCAAAGCGTCTGGTGCCGCCTTTGCTACTTTCCTTATGGTTACCCTTGCGGATTTTCAGTGGACTAAAGGTGAGCGGCTAATTGCTCGGTATGAATCCTCCACCGCAATATATAGATGTCACTGTAATAACTGTGGATCGCCAATGCCGCTGCAAGATCCCCATCTGTCATTGATGGCAGTGCCCGTTGGCTCACTTGATGCCCAGCCGCCCAGCTTAGGCCATGTAGAAACTTTCACAGCGGATGCGGTGTCTTTCTTTAAGGACGGGATACAAGAGAATTTGAGCTTTACGCTGGACGGGCCGTCAGACGCGGATACAGAGCTCGGAGCTGGACATAGGACAGAAACCTGCGACGTCGACCATTTAGCAGTTTTGAGCTTTTCTCAGCGCGAGTCCAAAGCCTATTGGAATAATTTTTTACACAAGATAAATGTGCGGCGAGATCAGTTGGGCTTAGATCTTTTCCCTGCAGACTATTTGCAGCAGATAGCCCAGCGAGGAGATATCGAGTGAATTTGAATCAAGTAACTGTGCCTGTGATTGATATGCATGAGGCCACAGCTTTCTATAGAAAAATGGGCTTTTTGCAGATTGTCGACACTCCACATTATGCACGGTTTGCAAGTCAGCACGGCGGGGGTACGTTTTCACTGAGGCTGAGTAAGCAGAGAATGGTCAACCCAACGGTAATTTATTTCGAGCATGAACAGTTAGACCAGCTATTTGGTGAGCTGTTGGGGAAGGGTTTTATTTTTGAACAAGAACCCACTGACATGAGCTATCTTTGGCGCGAAGCTATTTTGAATGATCCGTCTGGCAACAAGATCATTCTCTATTGGGCGGGTGAGAATAGACTTAATCCGCCTTGGAAAGTGGCGCAGGCTGAAGATCAGTAGGCTGCTGGCGAGGCATGCTCGCCAATTTTTGTTAGGCAGTTCGAGGTGCTAATAGTTAGGCGGTAATAGCTAGAAGTATTTTCTTGCCCTAAGTCGTGATCAACAATTTTTCCATTCGGGCGCACGTTTTTCTAAAAACGCGTTCACGCCTTCTGCTTGATCTTCTGTAGCAAATAGATCAACAAATTTTTGCCGTTCGTACGGCAGTGCGTCTCCAACGGCGTTGTCCCGAGCTTGGTGAATAAGTTCTTTGCAGTAGGTTACTGCGATAGGACTTTGCTGGGCTACTTGCTCAGCGAGTTTCAATGCTCGTTCCTTAGCTTCGCCCTTAGCAACTACTTCCTCCACTAACCCTATACGCTCAGCAGTTTCCGCGTTTATACGTTCACCACAGAGGATCATTTTCTTCGCCCAACCTTCGCCAACCAACCATGATAAACGCTGGGTTCCACCGGCACAGGGCAAGAGGCCTACCTTGGGTTCCGGTAGTGCTAGTTGGGCTTGAGTCTCGGCAATGCGAATGTCACACGCAAGGCAAGCTTCTAGGCCGCCGCCCATTGCAAAACCGTTGATTGCCGCAATAGACACGCCGCGAAAATTGGCCAAGCACTCAAAGCCTTTACCAAAAAATTCAGCCATTGAGCGGGCGTTTTCCGGATCGCCGTCAGCGAACAGGTTAAGGTCCGCGCCAGCAGAAAAGAATTTTTCTCCTGCACCAGTAATGACTAGGGCAAAGATGCTTTTTTCTGCATTGAGTTGTTCAATTAAATTTTCTAATGCTGGCAGACTCTCCGTGTCCCAAGTGTTCGCTCCGGGATTGTTAATGGTGATTAACGCTGTGTGCTGAATGATTTCAACTTGTAGTTTATCGGATGAACTGGATATCACTGAATAACCTCCAAAGCGCCGGCCATAAGCATTTTACGTGCAATGATGACCCGCATAATTTGATTTGTACCTTCCAAAATTTGATGCACGCGAGTGTCGCGCACATAGCGTTCCATTGGGTATTCCTTTAAATAGCCGTAACCGCCAAACAGCTGTAAGGCGTCATTACAAATACGAAACCCCGCATCTGTTGCGAAGCGTTTAGCCATGGCGCAATAAGTGCCCGCTTGACCGTCCTCTGTGTCCAATTTATGTGCCGCGAGCCGAACCATTTGCCGCGCCGCTACCAACTCTGTAAGCATGTCAGCTAGGGTGAATTGGGTGGCCTGAAAATCTGCTATTGAATTGCCAAATTGATTACGTTGCTGAGTGTATTGGGTTGCGTCATTGATGGCCTGCTGGGCAGTGCCAACGCTGCAAATGGCTATGTTAATACGACCACCGTCTAGACCGTCCATGGCAATAGCAAAACCTTGGCCTTCCTCGCCCAGCCGATTTTCTACCGGGACTCGCACATTATCAAAGTTTATTGCCCGTGTGGGTTGCGCATTCCAGCCCATCTTTTTTTCGTTTTTGCCAAACGAGACGCCCTTAGTGTCTGCCGGGATAAGTAGTGCAGTAATGCCTTTATGACCGGGTTCGCCGGTTCTTAGCATCACTACTAAAACGTCAGTTTCTCCAGCGCCGGAGATAAATGATTTACTGCCGTTGACGATATATTCGTTGCCGTCGCGCTCGGCCTTGGTACGCAGTGATGCTGCATCGGAGCCAGCCCCCGGTTCGGTTAGGCAGTAAGAGGCAAGTTTCGTACCCATCACTAAGTCCGTACACCAGGTATCAATAACACTGGGTTGGCAATAGCGTCCGACCATGCTGGTGGCCATATTATGAATGGACAAGTACGCGGCGGTAGTGGTGCAGCCCTTTGCCAATTCCTCAACAATTAGACTGGCGTCTAGTCTGGATAAGGCTAAACCACCGGCGTTTTCCGGCGTATACATACCCATAAAACCCAGATCACCAGCTTGCTTGAGCGCGTCTTTAGGGAAAAAACTGTCTTCATCCCATTTTGCTGCATTGGGAGCGAGCACTGTATTAGAGAAAGCTTGCGCAGTATCTACAAAGCCTTGCTGTTCGTCGGATAGAGAAAAATCCATGTGCCACCACGTTTGAGTTGTTATTTAGAGAGTAATTGGTCAGCCACTCTGTCAGTTGGTCTAGGCCCGCTGACGGAGTAAATTATGGTAAATCAGCCAACCAATCAAGGTTTCATCTAAACGCTCAAGAGGGTAGGGCTTGCCTGTCGCGTATTAGCGTAGGGGGCTTTGCGAACCAAAAACACAGGCCGCCACTAAGAGAGCAAAGAGCAATTATCGTGAAGGCTAATTCGTAGTTGCCGTATAGATCGTAGAGTACGCCACCCGCAATGGGACCAGCCGTCATGCCGAGCATGACGATAAGTGAGGAGATTCCCATAATGGTGCCGAAGGATTTAGGACCAAAATAGTCAGCGCGTAGAGCGACCATGAGTGGTCCGCGGACACCCCATGAAAGGCCATGGAGGATAGTGAAGGCGAGTACCCAGCTAAAGTTAGTTGCGTAAGTTACCGCCAGTAAGCCTAGACAATGTCCGACCATACAAATTGTACAAATAATGCGTTTGTCATACCGATCGCCTAAGTAACCGCCTAAGAAAAGGCCGGCAGTCTGTATGCCGGTCATTAACGCAAAGACAAAACCTGCTTCCACAGGCGTGTATTCTAAGCTGCGGGTTAGGTGTGGTATTAAATGCGCAAGCATTGCTGAAACGGTCAGCAGGGATAAACCGTGCCCTGCCGAGATCATCCAAAAGGAGGGCTCTTTTACCGCTTGGCGCCAAGTCAGACTGATTTGCATCACACGACTATTGTCGCTTTCAAATTCGTCATTGTTGGTATCACTTTTGCTGGGGATGCCGTCGGGAATCTCACCATAATCCTCGGGTCGGTGGCGAACGACTGAGACTAGTGGTAAGCCTAGTACCAACACCATGATGCCAGAATAGAGTGCCATATCGCGCCAGCCGAAGGCCTCTAGTCCCATCATGACAAAAGGTACGCACAACCCGCCAAATGAAAATCCCAGCTGTGACCATGCAATGGCTTTGGCACGGTGTAGGTCGAACCAACTGACAATAGACACCATTAAAGTGGCAAAGCCGCCTAAGCTAGAGCCTAAGGCAATGAGAATAAACGCCACAAAGTACGTGGTAATGGAATTTACTTGGCTGAATACAAAGAAGCCGCAGCCAAAAATCAGCGTACCTATGACCAGAATGCGGCGCGGCCCATATTTGTCTACCAGCCATCCCTGTAATGGCCCCAGTAAGCCGCTCTCCAGGCGTGTCAGAGCAAAGGCCAGTGATAGGATGGACATGCTCCAGCCAAATTCTTCTTGCAGGTGTAGCGTGTAGCCGCCGTAGGAGTGCATCCATGTCAGAGCGGCAAGCCACTGTACACCGGCGCAGGCGGCGACAATCCACCAGCCGTAGAAGACCTTACCACCTGGACGAAATAGGGTATTCATCCGTGGTTTCATTTGAGCAAAACGTTGAAACATCGGAGCATCATACGTGATCCATACTCAGCACTGATACAATTAACCCAACACTCAGCGAATAACCGTCTATGAATAATTCCCAGTTCCAGCGTTCAATGGCTTCCCAAGGTTTGGTTTTGTCTGGTGGTGGGGCACGTGCGGCTTATCAAGTGGGTTGTCTGCGGCAGTTGTCTAGATCTATGCCTGAATATCATCCGCAAATTTTAACCGGAGTCTCGGCAGGAGCGATTAATGCTGTGCATTTGGCTGCTTATCAAGGTTCCTGGCGTGACAATGTAGAAAGTCTGAACTTAATTTGGCGCAGTCTAAGTACTTCGCAAGTGTATGAAACCGGCCTGAGTAAGCTGGCTAAACGAGCTATGCACTGGGGCTTGCGATTAGCCAGCGGTGGTAAATTAGGCGCCCTAGATATTCGTGGCATGGTTGATAACCGACCGTTGGAGCGTTTTTTACTAGCCAACCTGCGCAACAATGAAGGAAGAGTAGGTGGTATTGCAGATAATTTGCAGGCCGGTGTGCTGCAGGCGCTCGCTATTATCAGTACCCATTATGCGGACGGTCGGTCTGTTGCGTGGGTGGAATCAAACGCCGCAAAAACGCACATGGGTAGCCAAGTAGCCGCTGTGCCGACAAATATAACGATTAAACATATTATGGCCTCCGCTGCGTTGCCGCTATTTTTCCCCGCGATTGCTCTGGATGGTCAATGGCACGGTGATGGCGGTGTGCGTTTGGCCGCGCCATTGTCACCCGCAATGCATTTGGGTGCCAAACGTATACTGGCAGTATCCCCCCGCGCTCGGCCGTTACATCTCCCTCCTTCAGATGTTGCCCAGAACTATCCGTCTCCGGCTCAGGTTGCAGGAGTTATGCTCAATGCGATTTTTCTTGATTTGCTCGATTACGATGCCATTCAAATGGAGCGCATCAATAAATTGTTGGTGAATTTACCAGAAGCGCATTGGGGTACTTATAACCCCGTTGATGTAATGGTGCTCAGGCCGCAGCAAGACCTAGGGCATGTCGCCCGAGATCACGAGGTTGAAATGCCCAAAGCATTTCGTTTCTTTAAGGGTGGTTTTGCAGGGAAGAATGAGCCCAGTGGGGATGCGCTGAGTATGGTCAACTTTGAGCCCGATTATATTGGCGCGCTAATAGACCTTGGAGAGCAAGATACTGCGCAGAGAATGGATGAAATCAGTGCCTTTCTGCGCGGTAGTGCAGAATTTGTCTCCGGCGCAGGTACTAGCAGTCTTTATCAACCAAAGTAGTTGGTTTGTATATGTACGCTACTTAGGTAAATTGTTTTGACAGTTCGCGTAGTAAGTAATGGTGCCAGGCCAGTCTGAAAATATGCCGCGCACGCCGACCTGCTGCGCGAGCACATCTATTACCTCGAGCATCTTCCCTGGCTTATCCATAATCGGTGCTATGTTCGCATAGAGCCAGTTCTTGGGGTCAATTGGATCACCAGATTCCATTGTCCATGTGATGATCTCTAGCCCAGCTTGCTTGGCATATTTTGCGTAGTTGCTTGGCTCTAAATCGCCCGAGTCATTGAGTTGAATCAACATTGGAATTGGTGGGCTGATGATATTGATACCCTGACCTTTGATGGCCTGCATTTCTTCTAGGCTGGTGGTGAAATTCTTTTGCCTGCCCCGAGGGTCTAGCCAAACAGTTTGCTTGGCGAACTGAGGGTGTGCCTTAATCCAGTATTGAACATCTTTGATACTAAATGACTGTGGCAATACGCGTGCCGGATCAATACCAAGCTCGGAATATTCTAAGAGCATTTTATCGGCATAAGCATGTTGGTCAAAACCCGGTGCGAAGGGCATTGGTACCTCGGGTCTCTTTAACTCTGGAGTGAATTTTCGTCCCAGCTCATCAATCAAGGCGATACTTTCTTTGTGACTGACCACAGTACCGCAGCTCATAGGCGAATCTACAACAGGACTTTGCAGTGGCGCCAAATATTCAGCAACGGTGTTAGCCTGAGGGTTACGCCGATCAGGTCGAGCACACAGAGTTTTGAATTCTTTTAAGGTGATATCGCTGGTGCAGCATTGGGCGTTTGCAGTGCTGTTGTTAGTTGCAGCCGTGAAAGGCACTCTGCAGCTTGCCGCCAGTTCTGTTTGGAGGATATTAGTGCTGGTGGCAAGATCACACTGGGAGTGTCGGCACACAAGTTCTAGGTCTTTGGTAAAGGTCACATCACATTCAATGACACCAGCGCCTTGGGTAGCGGCGGCAATATAGCCTTCACGACTATGCTCTGGATAACCCAATGGTGCACCACGGTGTGCGATAGAAAAGTCTGTGGAATAAAAAGGCCCGCTTGCGCAACTTTGTAGCTGGCTTTGCAGCGGGCCTGGGAGCAAATCTTTGCTGAGGTCCAACGCCCGGGTGGTCGTGTCTATATTTGCTTCAGTTGCGCCGGCTCCAATGGCCATAAATAGGTTCGCGGCTAGGCATAGCGATAAACGTCTAAAGCATAATTTAGCTGACATTGGCTTGAGTGTAGTTTGCCTTTTGCTCATTTTCTCTATGGCTGGGTTGGGTTGCTCTAAGATAGCATGTCATCGCTGTCAGAATGACTACCTGTTTTCACTGAGATACCTATTTTTTATTAAATTGCTTATGACTAAAACTTTGATTTTACAGAGCGCACCGGCGCTGCGCGCTCAATGGCTAGACACTTGCTTAGCTAGTGTTGAAGCATGGGCGACTCAGGCTAACTATGCTTATCGCTTTATAGGCGACGAGCTATTTGACCCAGTCCCTGTATGGTATTTGGAAAAGGTAGCAGGGCGTATGCCCATTGCCGCAGATCTAGGGCGACTGCTGTGGATTAAGCAGCTCTTGGATAAAGGCGAAGCAGATACCGTGGTTTGGTTAGATGCCGATGTCTTAGTATTTGCCCCAGCCCTGTTGGAGATAAAGCCTTCGAGTTCTTGCGTGTTTGGGCAAGAGTTGTGGATTCAAAAAAATGTCGCTAAAGGTGTCGCGAAGGGTGGTAAGACCAAGTGGCAAGGGCGTAAAAATGTACATAATGCCCTGGCGACCTTTACTAAAGGTTGTCCGGTTTTACCGTTTTTGATTGAGGTTATTCTGCGCATGATGAAACGGGTGGACCCAGATTTTATAGCGCCGCAAATGATGGGTCCCAAACTACTTTCAAACCTCCACAGCCTGGCTGATTTTGAGTTAATGCCTGCCGTTGGAGCGCTGTCGCCTGATGTCATTTTAGATCTAGCAGGCCATGCAGGGTTGCGCCATGGGGGTAGACGCGTTGCGCAAGCAAGTGCTTTACAGACCTTGCTAGGCCTACAAACTGAACCATTATTAGCAGCCAATTTATGTTCCTCGCTGCTTGCTGAATTGTCGCCAGATGCACAGACACAGCAAGAGTTGATGATGACCGCTATCACTGCGTTGAAGGCTCACCCTGAAGGTTTGGCGCTTTAAGTGTTAGCTGTTGGCGTTTACTACTCTTTGCCGCCATACTTTGGGGTGTCCCAAACTGGCTGATTTTAGGGCCGAGTTGAACAACCGCATTATTCATTAGAAGGAAAATTACTATGTCAGATTCAGAACTACAAAATGGTCTTGCCACGCTAACCGCGACAATAGGCGTAGCATCAGAGCCAACAGATTGGTACGAGATCACACAAGAGCGCGTCAACATGTTTGCCGATGCGACATTAGATCAGCAGTGGATTCACATTGATCCAGAACGTGCGAAAGATGGTCCATTCGGTGCTGCTATTGCTCACGGCCAATTAACGCTGTCGATTATGAGTTTTTTGCCTGGTGGTCAAGGTGTTGGTTTGCCGGCGTTAGACGGTATGAAGCTGGGCATTAACTATGGCTGGAACAAAGTACGTTTTATGTCACCTGTTCAAGTAGGCGCGAAGATCCGTACGCGGGGTAAGGTAATCTCCGTTGAAGAAAAGGGCGGCATGCTTGAAGTAGTCAACGAAATGACCGTAGAAATTGAAGGCACTGAAAAGCCAGCTTGTGTTGCGCAAAGCGTATTGCGGGTAGTTTTTTAGGTCTAAATTTTAAGATAAGGTTTCAGGCAGTTGTGAGAGTCTAAACCAGATCAGTTGCGGGGCGGTCCTAGGGCTGCTTCGCTTTCTTTCCTTTCCTTTCTTGTCTCACAGCCTGTTTGTTTAATGCACTCTTCAGTTTGTGCATTTTAGTTGCCCCTCATATCCTGCTGACTTACTCCACCAACACTTTGCCGTTTGATTTTCTCGGTCGTGTCTGGCTGGATAATGCATGTGGTCTAAACTTGGAGTAGAACTAATGGATATAGGAATTTGCGCAGCGTCGCATATTGGTGACATTGATTATGTGGTTCGCGCTGAAGAACTTGGTTTTAGTCATGCTTGGATGGCTGACTCACAAATGCTCTGGTCAGATTGTTTTGCCACCCTAGCACTGGTTGCTGATCGTACTTCTCGCATCAATATCGGTACGGGAGTAGCAATATCCGGAACCCGTCCAGCACCCGTAAATGCAGCCGGCATCGCCACAATCAATGCTCTTGCACCAGGGCGTACATTTTTCGGTGTGGGCGCGGGTAATACAGCGCGTCGAATTATGGGGCTGGCGCCGCAAAGGATCGCTGAATTCGAAACTTACCTACAAACTTTAGCGCCGTTACTCCGAGGTGAAGAAGCCATTTATCACCACGATGGTCAGGAAATACCCATTAGGCACGTTATGCCGGATAAAGGCTTTGTTAATTTTGACGACCCAATACCTCTTTATGTTTCAGGTTTTGGGCCCAAATCTTTGGCTCTTGCGGGTCAGTATGGCCATGGTGCGGTTATGGGCGCTGCCTCGTCATCTGCGGTCACGGGCAGCTGGCATAGTCTCAATGAGGGCGCAGCTCGGGTGAATAAAACCCTAGCACCGGGTGGTGACTACTACACTACTGCGCTGACAACTATGGTGGTACTGGAACCGGGTGAGGCTGCCGATTCGCCGCGGGTAAAGGCTGAATGCGGAGCTATGGCTATGGCGAGCGTGCACTATGCCTATGATCAGTTTCGTAACTTCGGCCATCAACCGCCGAATTTTCTGGCAGAAATATGGCAGGACTACACAACATTACTTGAAACCTATCCTGCGGAGCGCAGGCACCAGCGCATCCATGCGGGGCACAACTGCTGGGTTCTCGAGGAAGAAGAGAAATTTCTTACACCGAAGGTTTTGCAGTCCTCCAGCATGATTGGAACCCAAGACCAACTCATTGAAAGGCTACAAGTTTTAGCAGCCGCTGGCCTGAATCAGGTTATGATTTTGCCTAATTTTGACACGCGTTTTGATGTCATTGAAAAGGTCGCCAAAGATATCATTCCTTACGTTTAGAAGACTTTTGTCCAGCGTGTATGGACATAATGTTATGCAACGATGGAGTAAATCAGGCACTATATCTGCCATGTTTACATATCTAAATCCTGAAATTCGTCGGCGCTTAATAGAACAAGAAAAGCTAGTTAGGGTAAATTCTGACGGCCAAATTATTGACGTCTCAAGCCCTGAACATCCCGGTGAGCTTGCAGTCAACGTGATGGGCCCCATTCCCATGCCAATGTCCTTGCCCGGTGTAGAAATCACTGTGCAGTGGTATGCCGCGGTGCGTAGTACTGAGCTCCAAGGAGTGGAGAGTTTGGCGTCAGATTTGATGGCTCGCGGCGGTCAGCATTTGTTTGCTCATTTGGTCTCTCCACTGGCAGTGAACAGCGTACTTGTTGTTGGCGAACCAAAAGAAAATCCATTGGTGCGGGTGCACAGTAACTGTTTAACGGGGGATGTGTTTGGCTCCCAGCGTTGTGATTGCGGGCCTCAACTTGCCGAATCCATTGCACGCATTAGCGAAGACCCAGCGGGTGGCTATTTGGTCTATATGGCCGGTCACGAAGGCAGAGGAATCGGTTTGTGGGCGAAAGCGGCAACCTATCTCTTGCAAGACAGCGGTGAAGACACTTATGAGGCGAACCGTTCTTTGGGTTTGCCAGATGATTGCCGAGACTTCAGTGATGCTGCCATTTTGTTAAAACATTTTGTGGGCCAAAAGCCTTTCCGTTTGTTGACTAATAATCCAAAGAAAATAGCGGACCTTGCAGAGCACGGTCTGCATCAAGTCACCCGTGAAAAACATGTGACCGGTGTTGGTCAGTGGAACAAGCGTTATTTGCATGCAAAGCAAAGCTGGGGTCATGGCCTAGACGACGAGGATCTTCAATCAGGAGGTTAGTGCATGAGAATTTTGCTGTTGATCTGCGGTTATATAACGTTGTTGGGCTGTCAGCCTAGTCAGCAAGGCGGCCAAAGCCAGAGATCATTAGAGTCTGGAGCGCACCAACAGCAAAGCTCAGTTAAGCAAGCGCCTGGAAAAGAGGCGCAAAGAGAACATCTAGCCCCCACCGAACTGTCCGGATCAACGCTGGCGGGGATACGTATCAACCAAATCCAATTTGTTGGTAGCCACAACAGCTACAAGCAAGCCATGCCAAATGGTTTCATAAAGCAGTTGATGCAAGTTAATCCAGCATTAGTAGAGAGCCTTGAGTATCAGCATGTCCCTTTGGCCCAGCAACTTGACCTAGGTATTCGTAAGCTTGAGTTAGATGTTTTTTATGTCGCAGATGAAAGTCAATTTTTGGTCGGTCATGTCCAACAAATTGATATGAATAGCAATTGTGCCACGCTGCGTATTTGCCTCAATCAAGTCAGGGCTTGGTCGCAGAACAACCCAACTCACGGGCCTTTATGGATTAGTTTCAACGCTAAGGACGGATATATTCTCGGCTTACCGTCACCTGAGGCGTTCACCCCGGAAGCCTTTGCTCTGATGGATTCTGTTGTTGAAGAGGTTCTGGGTGATAAACTTATCCGCCCACAAGAAATAATCGATTTGCAGTGGCCCTTGCTAGAAGAGGCAAGAGGGAAATTCATTTTGATTCTGGACGAGGGCGGCACTAAGCGTGATATGTATTATGACGGCTGGCAGCAACGCCCAATGTTTACTAATGCCCCAGAGGGCCATCCGGCTGCGGCAATCATGATTGTTAATGAGCCGGTTGAGCAGTTTGATGAGATTCAAAGGCTAGTTGCAGCAGGATATATGGTGCGTACTCGCGCAGATGCTGATACCCGTGAGGCTCGAGAAAATGATACAAGTCGCAGGGATGCCGCTTTTGCCAGTGGCGCTCAGGCGGTGAGCACTGACTATTATTTGCCCGCCACGCACTTTGGTAATGACTATCAAGTGATTTTGCCCAAGGCCGTAATATGTAATCCGGTTACGGCTCCGGCAGATTGTCGGGTTTCTGAGTAGCGGCTCGCCAACAAGGTGAAGAATGATGAGTAAAAAGGTATGTCTAATCACTGGTGTCGGACCGGGCACTGGTACTGCGCTAGTAAGGCGCTTTAGCGAGTTGTATGAGGTTGCCATGCTCGCTCGAGATGGCGCACGGCTAGAAGCCCTAGCTGAGGAAATTAAAGGGGCCCATAGCTACCCCTGTGATGTCAGCAACACCGATCAATTGCAGCAAACTTTGTCTTCCATCGTGGCAGATTTAGGTGCGCCTACTGTGGTCATTCACAATGCTGTCGGCGGTGCATTCGGTAACTTTTTAGATATTGATCCTCAGGTGCTTGAGCGCAACTTTCAGGTTAACACCATGGCTTTATTACACCTTGCTCAGAGTACTGCGCCAGCAATGATTGCGGCAGGAGAGGGTGCAATTGTTTGTACAGGTAATACCTCCGCATTTCGTGGTTCCGCAAATTTCGCCGGATTCGCACCAACTAAAGCTGCCCAACGTATTCTGGCCGAGGCTATGGCGCGTGATTTAGGTCCCAAGGGTGTGCATGTTGCTTACGTGGCTATTGATGCGGTTATTGATTTAGCATGGACTCGCCACCGCTATCCGGACAAAGAGGATGGATTCTTTTGTCAGCCAGCGGATATAGCCGAGGAGTGCTATCGCTTAGCGCATCAAAATAGATCGGCTTGGTCTTTTTCCTCGGTTATTAGACCGTATGGTGAGACTTGGTAGGCGCAGCAAGGTTTAGGGGAAGAAGAATATGGACGGTATACACGACCTAGGCGGCAAACAGGGTTTTGGTAATGTTGAACTAGACGCTTCATCAATCGAGAAACGTCATATTCATGGCTTCAATGAGCGTTGGCACGCGGCTGTGTTTACCATTATGAACAGTCTTTTTGCGCATGGCGCGGCAGCAAATACGGATCATTTTCGTCATTCGGTTGAACGCATAGACCCCATCAACTATCTGAGTGATGGCTATTATGGTCGCTGGCTTGGCGGCGCTGAAACCATGTTGGTAGAAGCTGGGCTGCTGACCCAAGACGAGGTTAATAATAGAGTTCTCAGTAAAGGCCATAAAGTTGCAGAGCCCATAGCGGCGCGACCCGCAGAGCAGTCCCCAACCTTTGCGCCGCGTTCTGCAGCGTACCATCCGACTGCCCAGCGTGAACCTTTAGCAAACCCAATTTTTGCTATCGGTGACAATGTAGTAGCGCATAGTTTAGGGGGCACAGGGCACACACGCCTTCCTAGTTATGTTCGTGGTATATCTGGCCAGATAATTGCCGCTCATGGTGCTTGGGTGTTTCCAGATGCCAACGCACATGGTCATGGCGAAGCCCCGAAACACTTGTACACAGTGCGTTACCAAGGCGCAGACTTATGGGGTCCCAATGCGGAAGAGGGTGTGGTGCTCAACATTGACCTTTTTGAACCTTATTTAGAATTAGCTCAATAGCTAGTCGATTAAAGGCGGATAACTACTACTACCCAAAATTAGGGGTGAGAAATGAGTGAAAAATCAGCGGCTATTAGAGCTGAAGCGTTAGAAAGTTTATTGGTTGAGAAGGGTTTGTTGGACGCTGCTCGCATTGACGATGTGCTCACTTTATACAACGAGCGAGTGGGGCCTATGAACGGCGCTATGCTGGTGGCTAAGGCTTGGCGAGATGTTGAATTTAAGCAGCAACTGCTGGCCGATGGCACTGCGGCCATTGCGCAATTTGCTTTTGAAGGTGGCCAAGTGGATAAATTGGTGGTGGTGGAAAATACTGCCGAGGTGCATAACGTTGTGGTGTGCACGCTGTGCTCTTGCTATCCCTGGGCCGTGTTAGGTCTGCCACCCAAGTGGTACAAAGACCCTGCTTACCGGTCCCGTGTGGTGCGCGAACCCAGAGCGGTGTTAACAGATTTTGGCACCCATTTGCCTGCCGAGCAGGAGGTCCGTGTTTGGGATTCTTCTGCTGAGGTGCGCTATATGGTGTTGCCTGTCCAGCCCAAGGGCTGGGAGACACTCAGCGAGGACGAGCTGGTCAATAAGATTACTCGCGACAGCATGATTGGTGTTGAAGTCTTAGCTGAGGTTGCAGAGTAGTTTATGAAGAATAGTACTCCCTCGGAAACCAGCGCCAGCCAAGAACTGCCGCTGCCGGAAAACTTGCAGCCGCCCATGGCCAATGGTGAGGTGATTTTTGACGCGCCTTGGCAGGGCCGAATATTTGCCATGGCGGTTGCGTTAAGCGAACAAGGGGTGTTTGCTTGGGCGGAGTTTCAGCAGAGTCTTATTGACGCCATTGGGTTGTTCGATGCTAAAGCTGATGCATCTGTTGAGGCTGAGCAATATCAATATTTTGATCACTTTCAACTGGCACTTGAGAATCTGTTGGCACAAAAGGGCGTTGTGTTGAACGCGGCCCTAAATGAGCGGGAGCAGGCTTTTGCGGATCGACCTCATGGGCATGATCATGCTCACGACCACGACCATTCTCATGACCACTGATCTATTCGCTGCCTAGGCTGCCGCTACCAGAGCGTCCTCACTCGAATACCCACATAGGTGCTCTTACGCAAAGTCAGAGCAAAAAAAAGCCCGCGGTTCTCAAGGAACAGCGGGCTTCTTATTTTTCGCCGCCTTACTTTAAGTAAGAGGCTGAAAGACCCTACTTGTTTACCAACTTATCGTCGATAGCAGTGTAAGGCTGGCCTTCGTACTTACGTACTTCATTACGGCCTACAACCATGTGATGCACTTCATCAGGTCCGTCTGCAAGGCGCAGGGTACGCTGGCTGGTATACATACGAGCTAGTGGTGTCCACTGAGATACACCGGTTGCACCGTGAATCTGGATCGCTTGGTCGATAATGTTACAAACCTTCTCGGGCACCATTGCTTTAATCGCACTTACATAGTTACGAGCTTCTTTGTTGCCCAAGGTATCCATAGCTTTAGCAGCCTGAAGTACCATTAAGCGGCATGCATCTATTTCAATACGTGCACGAGAAACTAGCTCAATATTCTTACCCAATTGGATAATTGGACGACCAAACGCGTGACGAGTGGTAGAGCGACGAATCATCAATTCTAGAGCGCGTTCTGCTACACCGATGGAGCGCATGCAGTGATGGATTCTACCTGGTCCAAGACGAACCTGAGAAATTTCAAAACCACGACCTTCGCCAAGTAGCATGTTCTCTTTAGGAACACGTACGTTGTCAAAGTGAATGTGCATGTGACCGTGAGGTGCATCGTCATGACCAAATACTTCCATGCCGTCAAGGATGTTTACACCCTTAGCATCGATAGGTACGAGGATTTGCGACTGCTGCTTGTGAGCAGGTGCGTCAGGACTAGTTTTAACCATGGTGATCATGATCTTGCAGCGTGGGTCGCCAGCGCCAGAAATATAGTACTTCTCGCCGTTGATTACCCATTCGTCACCATCAAGTACAGCTTGAGTGCCAATGTTCTTAGCATCTGAAGATGGCACACCAGGTTCTGTCATCGCAAAAGCTGAGCGGATTTCGCCGTTTAACAAAGGCTTTAACCACTGTTCTTTTTGCTCAGGAGTACCAACACGTTCGAGTACTTCCATGTTGCCGGTGTCAGGCGCACTACAGTTCAGAGTTTCTGAAGCCAGTGGGCTTTTACCTAGTTCATTAGCAATAAAGGCATAGTCCAAGTTAGAAAGACCTTCGCCGGTGTCTGCATCAGGAAGGAAGAAGTTCCACAGACCTGAATCCTTGGCTTTTTGCTTTACTGTTTCTAGTAATTCTAGCTGACCTTCACCGTAGCCCCAGTGTTCTTTGCGGCCTTCACCTAAGCGAAAATATTCTTCGGTGATTGGATCAACATTTTCTTTAATGTGCTTCTTTACCGCGTCTAAAAGAGGTTGAGCTTCTTCGGACATGGTCAGATCAAAAAGATCTGGATTTTCAAGGACAGCTTCTGTCATCTGTATTTCTCCAATGTGTTTTCTGTTTTGCTGATCGACTATAACTTAAGTGTGTAATGCATGGCATTACTAAGTGAAAGCATGGGTTATTTGTCTATGCTTTTCTAACTTATTTCTAATATTAGTTTCAGTGTAGAACTGTTGTCGTGGTCTAGAGCCCTCCACCCTAAGCTCTTCGAGACTCCTGCAGTGTAGCGTCATTTGTAGTCGGCAGACCACCCTTTAACCACAATTGTGCTGCGTTTTTTTGCGCCAAAAAGTCCTCCACGATCAGATATAAGCATGGCACCAATAACAGGGTGATAAATGTTGCGAACAATACGCCCCATGCTAATGAGATCGCCATAGGTAGAAAGGGTGCTGTAGCCGGTGTGCTGGTAGACATTAGTGGTATTAGTCCAATAAATGTTGTCACCGATGTCAAAAGAATCGGACGGAAGCGGATTGCAGTGGCTTCTAGTATTGCTTCCACCATATCCACGCCCTCACGCCGTTTGCGGTTGGCATAGTCCACGAGGACTAGGGAGGCGTTGACCACCACTCCGGACAAAGCAACGATGCCAAGGGCTGAGAAAAACATCAGCTGCTCGTTGAGTAAAAAGTGTCCAACAATGGCGCCCACCGCGCCAAATGGAATAACACTCATAATTACTAATGGCTGTAGATAGCTGCGCAGTGGTATGGCCAAAAGCCCGTAGATGACGACCAGCGAAAATAGCGAACCAATGGCTAAACCGCCCAGCGCGTCAGCGCGCTCCTCTTGTTCACCACCTAGCTCAACATCAATGTTTGGATAGCGCTTGCGAAATTCTGGAATTAGCTCTTCACGAATTGCTGCGCTGACCTCTTCCGGTGAAACAATGGATCTGTTGACGTCGGCACTGACCACAACCTGGCGGCGACCGTTTTTGCGATTGATTTTAGAATAACCGCGGCTAACGTCGAAGCGGGCTACGGAATAAAAAGGCACTTGATTGCCATCTGGCGTACGAATGTACATATCTTCTAAATTACCCAGAGACTTTCTCTCACTTTCTGGGAAGCGCACCATGACACGGATGTCGTCTTGGCCGCGCTGAACACGTTGGGCCTCAGACCCATAAAAAGAGCTTCGCACTTGTAGGGCTAAATCTCGTAGGGTTAAGCCAAGGTTGCGCGCTTCGGGCAATAACTCTAGTTGTATTTCCTGCTTTCCCGAGCGAAAGGAATCAGCAATGTCGAATACACCGGTAAAACGTGAAAGCTGTGCTTTCATATCCTCAGCGGCTCTGCGTAACTCGTCTACATCGTCGCCATTGAGCTGATATTCAATAGGTGCGCCGGCAGAGTAGTTGTCTGCATCGAAGCTGAGTTTCACTACCCCTGGAATACTTCCTGCATATTCGCGCCACCGATTAGCTATGGTTTTAGCGCTGACATAGTTGCGCTCTTTCAAAGGCGCAAGATCGATGACAATTTCTGCAATATTGCTGCGCCCTGCGCCTTGGGGTTCGCCCGGGCCGTTACGATCGACTTTTTGCCCAACACTGCTTAAGGCGTTTCTTACCAGTGGTGATGTTAAGCCCAATTCTTCGGACATCTCTATATTCAGGCGCCGACTTGCCTCTTCGATTTTGCGTGCAACTTTAAGAGTTGTTTCAGCGGCGATGCCCTCTGGCATTTCGATACCGGCATAAACACGGTCACCCTCAATAGCTGGGAAAAAACCAAACACTGCGCGGCCACTGGCTATGAGCGCCAAAGCGAGTATGAGCACGCCTAGGCATATCGCAGCCGTGGCATAACGCCAGCTAATTGTCTTTCGCACAAATGGCATGTAGTAGTTATTCGAAAAGCGCTCCAGTCCGTCCGCTAAGCTGCCTTGGAATTTGTTCCACTTAATCGCTGCTTTTAACTTTGGCTCTGTACGGTCGCGGTTGGCGAGGTGAGAGGGTAAAATCAGCTGGGATTCGATGACGCTGCAAATCAGCGCAAATATTACCACCCAGCCTATGGGTGCGAAGAAGTTCGCCATGCGGCCTTCTACCAGAATTAAAGGTAGGAATGCGGCGATGGTGGTTAATACGCCAAATATCACCGGTACACTCACTTCCCAGGTGCCATCTATTGCAGCATCAATGGGTGACTTGCCCATTTGTTCGTGTCCATAGACTCTTTCACCAACAACAATGGCGTCATCAACCACAATGCCCAAAACCAAAATAAACCCCATAACAGTCATAGTGGAAATGGTGATGTCGGTGAATGGCAGTGCGCCCAAGGTGCCTAACAGTGCTACTGGAATGCCTATGGCTACCCACATAGCTAAGCGGAACTGGAGGAACAAGGCCAAAATAATTAGAACTAATAATAATCCACCGCCAGCGTTACGCGCCAATACGGACATACGTTCACTGAGCTCTAAGGATGTGTTGATCCACACATCTGTAGATACGCCAGGTGGCAGGCTACTCTGGAATTTTTCTACAACTTTCTTCGTATCAGCGGCAATTTTGATCAAATCTTCTTTGCCCACCTGAGAGACGTTGACCATTACTGCGCGCTTACCATTGAACTCTGCGAGTAAATCGCCCTCTTCAAAGGTGTCGCGGATGTTAGATATTTCTTCCAAAGTGACACGCGTGCCATCTTTTTGTGTCAGCACTACGACGTCAGCAAACTCTTCGCCCCAATAAGCTTGGCCGGTTGTGCGGATTAATATTTCGCCGCCACTGCTTTTAATTGTGCCGCCGGGCATATCTAGCGAACTGGTGCGGATGGCGTTGGACACTTGCTCTAGGTTTAGGCCGTAGGCGCGCAGGTTTTGTTCTGGTACTTCAACGGAAATTTCATAGGGCCGAATGTACTCAACACCAACTTGGGAAATGCCAGGTACTTGGGCTATTTTATCTCTGAGGGTACGAGCAACTTCTTTAAGATCTCGCTCTTTAGTGTCACCACTTATCGCTACCTGTACCACTTTGCGGGACAGCGCAAGCTTAGAGACAATGGGCTTTTCGGTTTCTACGGGGAAGCTGTTGATACTGTCAACCAAACTCTTGATCTCATTCAGAGCCAAAATTTCGTCAGCGTCTTGAATAAGCTCTGCCATAACAGAACAAATACCCTCGGTAGCGGTCACGTGGATCTTATCGACGCCCTCGACGCCTTCGATAGCTTCTTCTATGCGTATGCAAACAGCTTTTTCAACTTCTACTGGCGCGGCGCCGAGATAAGGCACGGTAATGCTAACGGCCTTAATGTCGAAGTTAGGAAACTCTTCTTGATTAGTAGTCAGCGCGCCAAAGGTGCCACCTAGCAGCAGCAGCACCATCAGTAGATTGGCTGCAACTGGGTTGTGGGCGAACCACCTTATCGCAGTTTGCATTTAGGAACTGCTCCCAGCCAAGTTGACGCTAACCGGAATAACGCTCATACCTTCAATTGCCGTTTGCAGCGTTGAGACACAAACACGCTCTCCAGCTTTTAGGCCAGAAGCAATGAGAACGTCATCCTGATAAAGGCGGAGCGGTGTTATGGAGCGGAAACGCAACTTGTCATTGGCATCTACTATGAGTACTTGATTGTCGTTACGTAGGGCTGAGCGGGGTAGTACTACAACATCTTTTGCTGCTAAACCTTGTATTTCCGCGTTCAGGAATAGGCCCACTGATATTGGGTTGAGTGGCTGATCATTAGTCACACGTGCGACTAATTGAACCATGCGGCTAGACACATCGATCTCTGCTTCAGTGCGTACTATCCGGCCTTCCCAAGATAATGCTCGGCCCGCGTATTGCGTGGTTAGAGTAACTTTGGGTTGTAGGTTAGGTTGTAGTGATCCGTTGGGCGAAGCAGGTAGATTTAGGTAGGCCAGTTGTCGGTCAGCTACCGGTAGTCTGATTTCTACGACGTCATTAGCGTATAAAGTTCCAATAGGCTGTCCGCGTGAAACGAACTGACCAATGTCTACGCTTTCAGATCTAACAATGCCACTAAAAGGCGCGCGCAAGGTGGTTCTCTTTAGGTTTTCTTCCGCTTGTTCAAAATTCACTGTTGCGTCTTGGAATGCAGCTTGAGACACGCGGTAAGATTTAAGGGCGTTTTCCAGCATAGATCTGGAGGTCAGTTTGCGCTCGGCCAAACTTCGCAGACGACTGTATTCAAATTTGGCGTGTTCTAATTCCGCTTCGGTCTTACCAAGCGCGGCTCTAGCGCGATCACGACTATTGCGATAATCCAAATCATCTATTTTTGCCAGTTCCTCACCTTTTTTGAAGTAGCCGCCACCGACTAGGTTATTGGACATCCAAGTGATGCGGCCTGAAACCTCGGGTATCAATTGGCTTTCAGTAGACGGCATTGCTGTGCCTTGGGAATGCACTTTAAGCTGTACGCCTTGGAATACTGCATCAATGACGTTAACGCTGACCGGAATTGGCTTTGTTTCGCTGGGTTGCAACACTGGTGCGGTCGCCATAAGGGTTGCTGCCCCAAAGAGAAATACTAGGACAATTGCTGAAGGGATGATTAACGTGCGCATCATAGTGAGGTGGCCTCCTGGCCAAATGTGCTCTGGGCTTGGTTAAATGCAACAACCATGGTTTCCCGATTAAGTTCTGAAAATGCATCGAAAGCCGCGCGAACGGCGGCGAGGTCTCTTTTTTCTAATGCTTGGTCTAGGATTTGTGCGCTCTGAGCGTAGCTTTGTTTATCCACTACGGCGAAGTTGGCGATGGGTTCCATACTTGGGGCAAATTGTTCGAATAAAGTGCGCGCAATAATCTGTAGCGGTAAGTTGTGGCTACTTTGCAGCATCTTTTGCATAAGCTCGATTCGCGCCAATGCATGGGCCTCTTCAGTGAGCTCTTGATTGAAGAATGCTCGTACTAATGCGCGTATTTCTTCTATCTCTTCATCACGCCCCGATTTCAGCAGTTGCTCTGCAGCGATAGATACCAAGCTGCTAATCACCACCAAAATTTGATCGACAAGATGGCGGTCTGGCAGGTCGCCTTGATTTAGAAGGTGGCTAATAACATCTAGGCTGGCTTCGTTTGTTTCTTTGACTCTGGCTCCACCAGGTTGCACATCCACAATGCCCAGTTGGGCTAAGCGTTTCATCGCTTCTCGCACGGCGCCCCTATTAGCGTCAAAGCGTACTGATAAATCTCTTTCTGAAGGCAGGCGTTCGCCCACGCGATAGTGATTCTTGAGGATGTCCCCTATCAGTACGTCAGTAATTTGGTCGTGCTTTGTAGTCATGGGCGTTCGGCTAGGTCTAATCTCAGAAGTCTAAATTTTTTCAATACATGATTGGTAAGACCATATTGGTCAGACCAAGATTCAAGGTAGGCATAATAGGCTGATTATGGGTTTTATCAAGAGTTTTGTTACGTTGAGTAACAAAATTGTTGGCCATATGCGTGAACGGATATGTGAGATTAGACAATCCAGTTAGGCAGCTTTAGTTATGTGGATCTGTACGAGAGGGGCTTGGGCAACGAAATTGTTAGAGAAAGAACCCGCTGGACAGCGAGTTTTGCAAAATTGTTTGGGTTGAATGCGAAGCTGGCATTACCAGCACTCGGGTATGAACAGCGATGGAAATGGTTTTAGGACTCTACGAATGCGCGCTCAATAACGTAATGACCTGGATGCACGTTGCGTGCTTCTTCAAAACCCTCGGCTTCAATCACCTCGACAATTTCTTTGAGCATGCTTGGGCCGCCGCAAATCATAAAGCGATCGTCGGCCACTGTTGGCTTGGGTTGTCCAAGATCCTCGAATAATTTTCCACTGCGCATTAGATCAGTAAGGCGTCCAGTGTTTTTGTAGTTTTCTCTGGTAACGGTTGGGTAGTAGACAAGCTTTTCGCGAACCATTTCACCCATGAATTCGTCATTGGGTAATTCGTTTTCTATGTAGTCTGCGTATGCAAGTTCTGAGACCTCTCGCACGCCGTGAGTCAAAATTACTCGATCAAATTGATCATAAATTTCAGGATCTTTGATAATGCTCATAAAAGGCGCAAGACCGGTGCCAGTGCTGATGAGGTAGAGAAACCTGCCCGGTAGCATGTTGTCTGGTACCAGCGTTCCTGTAGGTTTTTTACCGATCATTACATCGTCGCCGACTTTGAGCTTTTGCAACTTCGCGGTCAGCGGTCCATCAGGCACTTTAATGCTGAAAAATTCTAGCTCGTGTTCGTGATTTGCACTGGCAATACTGTAGGCGCGCAGTAAAGGTCTACCTTCTTCAGCAGGTAGGCCGATCATTACAAAGTGACCATTCTTGAATCTGAAGGATTGGTCTCGAGTTGTACGAAAACTAAATAAAGTATCGTTCCAATGGTGGACGTGGGTTACACGCTCTGTCATTAGTGCTGCCATGAAATTTTCTTCGCGGTAACTGTCTGAGAAATATGAGCGCGGGATTTTAGACGAATTCGCTAATAAAGCGAGGGGCGTTTAGTAACTAGAAGCTATATCGATAGACGAAAATTGTCGTTTTCTAGTCCAGCGGCTTGGTTTCTAGCCGGTATTGTCAGCTCTATGGGTCTGCGCCTGTGATTGGGCTTTAAGGATTTGCCACAAAAGAGTACCCTGCGCGACAGTTGGGAAAGGCAAGCTGTTCTTAGGGCGTTGGCCGTTACCCGTTTATTACCCTATGTAGTGGAGACTCTAATGAAAGCTGTAGTAAAAACTGACGAATATACAATTTACCAACGTCGTGATGAGCGTTACGCCGTAGAAGGCGCGAACAAGAAATCCATCAATGGCGATGAAAAAGCAGCGATCCTGAGTAAACATGAACTCATTAAGGTGACCTTGCCTGCTCCGGTTGAAGAAGTTGTAGAAGAAGTTGAAGAAGTAGCAGCTGAAGCCCCTGCAGAAGAAGCGCCTGCGGCTGAAGAAGCGCCTGCGGCTGAAGAAGCGCCTGCGGCTGATGAAGAACCGAAAGAAGACTAAAGAAAACTAAAGTCTCTTTGGGATTTCATTAGCTATAAGTACTGCCTGTCGCCTGCAAAGACGGCGGGCGTATTGTTCAGCGCCAACCTCTTGCTAGTACACTTCCGATTTACTTGTTGCCTCGCATCGCTTATGTCCTCATGGGAGAACTAGGGTCTTAAACTTGGTCCTTTTCTCGGACATTTATAGCCATTGAGATCCTCCCTGTAGTAGTCACCAATATGGAATGGTAACTTCTCTTCATTAACCGTCAGGCCTATTGTTTTGCAAACCTCGTCAGATAAAGCCCCAGATCTAAAAGTTGTCAGCCCCTTTGAGCCTGCTGGTGATCAGCCCAGCGCCATAGATGCTTTGGTAGAAGGGTTGGAATCTGGGTTAGCGCATCAGACTCTATTGGGCGTGACGGGTTCAGGTAAGACCTTTTCCATTGCAAACGTTATCGCAAGATCTCAGCGTCCAACGCTAATCTTGGCCCCCAATAAAACCCTTGCCGCACAACTGTATGGCGAGTTTAAAGAGTTTTTTCCGCATAACTCGGTGGAATATTTCGTTTCCTACTATGACTATTATCAGCCTGAAGCCTATGTGCCTGCGTCAGATACCTTTATAGAAAAAGACTCGTCCGTGAACGCGCATATTGAGCAGATGCGTTTGAGCGCCACTAAGGCGTTATTGCAGCGCAGTGACGCAATTATTGTAGCTTCAGTGTCTGCTATTTATGGGCTTGGTGATCCCCAGTCTTATTTGCAAATGGTCCTCCACCTAGACCGTGGTGACCGGCTTGAGCAAAGGGAAATTTTGCGCCTCCTGACGGATCTTCAGTACGAGCGTAACGATGTTGTGTTTCAGCGCGGTAACTATCGCGTCAGAGGCGACATCATTGACGTATTTCCTGCTGAGTCAGAAAGAGATGCCTTACGCATCTCTCTGTTCGACGATGAAATAGAAGAACTCTCAATATTCGACCCACTCACTGGCGAAATTTTAAATCGAGTGCCGCGCTACACAGTTTTCCCCAAGTCGCACTATGTAACGCCTCGTGAGCGCATGTTATCTGTACTAGATGACATAAGAGAAGAGTTGAAAGATCGGCTGAAACATCTGAAAGATAACAATAAATTGGTCGAGGCTCAGCGACTGGAGCAAAGGACTCAATTTGATTTAGAAATGATCAAGGAGCTAGGTTACTGCTCTGGTATAGAAAACTACTCTCGGTATTTATCAGGGCGTGGTCCAGGCGAGGCGCCACCGACACTATTTGACTATTTGCCCAGCAATGCACTGTTGGTGATAGATGAGTCCCATGTCACGGTGCCGCAAATTGGCGCCATGTTTAAGGGCGATCGTGCCCGTAAAGAGAACCTGGTTGGCTATGGATTTCGCTTGCCATCCGCCTTAGATAATCGCCCTCTGCGTTTTGAGGAGTGGGAGCGGTTGTCGCCACAAATGATATTTGTTTCTGCCACGCCAGGTAAATATGAAGCGCAGCAAAATGCGCCGATAGTAGAGCAGGTGGTGAGGCCAACTGGTTTGTTAGATCCGCCAGTAGACGTGCGGCCTGCGGGCAACCAAGTAGATGATTTGCTCGGCGAAATTAAGATTGTCATACAGCGCAAAGAGCGGGTTTTAGTCACTACTTTAACCAAACGTATGTCGGAGGATTTAACTGAGTATCTAGATGAGCACGGCATTCGAGTGCGTTACCTACACTCAGATATTGACACCGTTGAGCGCATGGAAATTCTCCGCGACCTACGCCTAGGTGAATTCGATGTGTTGGTGGGTATTAACCTTCTACGTGAAGGGTTAGATATGCCTGAAGTCAGCTTAGTAGCAATTTTGGATGCCGATAAAGAAGGCTTTCTGCGTTCGGAAGGTTCGCTCATTCAAACCATGGGGCGTGCAGCCAGAAACCTCAATGGCAGGGCGATTTTGTATGCAGATAAAATTACCGGATCCATGCAAAGGGCTATGGGGGAAACAGGTCGGCGCCGCGAAAAACAGATTGAGTACAACAAACTCAATGGTATTACTCCCAAGTCCGTGACCAAGAGTATTGCCGACGTTATGGAAGGCGCTCGATCAACCAGTACCGGATCGAAATCTAAGCGGGGCAATAAAGTTCAGCCCATTACCATACCTGATAGTCCAAAGGCGTTAGGTAAGCTAATCACGCAAATGGAAAAGCAAATGCTCAAGCATGCCCAAGACTTAGAATTTGAAGAAGCAGCCCATGTTCGCGACCAGTTACATCAATTGCGAGAAAAACAACTACTCGGTTGATGGGATCTCTTGGGATCAGCGAGGTAAACGTCAGGAGGCTATAAATTTGGCGTGGATGGCTGAATGAGGGTTATTCAGACTAGCCCCCCGTACCCAGCGGCGATATACTCCAGCTCCGCGTAGCAAATACCCATATTCAAGTAGGGTGCCGTTGTGACAAAGTATCTTGGTGAAATGTAGCAATTACATTTACCGCTGCAAATATAGGACCATAGCTCAGTTGGTTAGAGCGCTACCTTGACATGGTAGAGGTCGGCGGTTCGAATCCGCCTGGTCCTACCAAATGAACTGTAAGTCATTGAAAACACTATAGATC
>Ga0209534_10000168_pt1 | contig 77747 bp, 74 predicted proteins | sample COG_07_FD_184751 | JGI IMG/M metagenome (GOLD analysis project Ga0209534, IMG submission 184751) | Pelagic Microbial community sample from North Sea - COGITO 998_met_07 (SPAdes) (version 2) | ecosystem: Environmental > Aquatic > Marine > Neritic zone/Coastal water | place: Helgoland, sampling...
ATCCTAAATCGAATTATGCCGTTCCTGGGATTTATTTTTATGATAACACGGTTGTAGAAATCGCTAAAAACATTAAACCCAGTCACAGGGGCGAATTAGAAATAACAGACGTTAATAAGGAATACCTCAAACAAGGTAAGCTCAGCGTCAGTATTTTAGATAGAGGAACCGCTTGGTTAGATACCGGAACGTTTCAATCGTTAATGCAAGCCTCTCAATTTGTGGAGGTCATTGAGCAGCGCCAAGGCTTAAAAGTAGGCGCTATTGAAGGGGTTGCCTTTGAGATGGGATATATAGACGAGGCACAATTAAAAGCATTAGCAAAACCCTTGTTAAAAAGCGGTTACAGTACAAATTTAATGGAACTTTTGAACATCAAAGAATGAAAGCAATAGAAACAAAACTGAAAGGTTGCTTTATTTTAGACCCCACCGTCTTTAAAGATCTTAGAGGCTATTTTTTTGAAAGCTTCAACCATAATACCTTTAATAAATTAATTGGAAAGACTATTGATTTTGTTCAGGACAATGAATCGTTTTCTTCAAAAGGTACTTTAAGGGGTTTACATTTTCAGTCTGGGGATTATGCGCAAGCAAAACTTGTCAGAGTGGTTCAGGGGAGGGTTTTAGACGTAGTAGTAGATCTTCGAAAAGATTCCCCCACTTATGCAGAGCATTTTTCAATTGAGTTATCAGAAGACAATAAAACTCAACTTTTTGTCCCTAAAGGATTTGCCCATGGGTTTGTAGTGCTTAGTCATACGGCTATCTTTTCTTATAAATGCGACAATTATTATCACCATGCTTCCGAACGAGGCATTCGATATGACGACCCTTTTTTAAGGATCGACTGGAAACTACCTAAAGAGAATCTTATTATCTCAGATAAAGACTTAGTGTTGCCAATGCTTTCAAACACAGCTCTATGATGAATGTGTTGGTAACAGGGAGCAATGGGCAATTAGGAAGTTGTATCAAGGATATTGAAAATCAGTATGAAGGATTAAACTTCATTTATACCGATTATCAAGAACTAGATGTTTGTAACTTGAACGACGTAGAGGGGTTTTTTAAAACAAAACCAAAAATTGATTATTGCATCAATTGTGCGGCTTACACAGCTGTTGATAAGGCAGAAACAGATGTCGAAAAAGCATTTGAAATAAACGCACAGGGTGCAAAAAACTTAGCACTTGTTTGTAATGAACAGGGCGCAATATTGATACATATTTCAACAGATTTTGTGTTTGATGGTGAAAAAAAAGAACCTTACACTGAAACAGATGTTCCCAAGCCAATCAGTGTGTATGGGTCCTCCAAATTGAAAGGTGAAGTTGCGATACAGAAAACATTAAAAACACACTTTATTATAAGAACATCTTGGTTATATTCTGAGCATGGTGCTAATTTTATGAAAACGATGTTAAGGCTTGCCGAAACACGAGACGAAGTTAGTGTAGTATCGGATCAAATAGGCTCGCCAACATACGCAGGAGATTTGGCCTTACTACTATTAGAAATAGTTAATTCTAACACTAAGAGTTTTGGATTATATCACTACAGTAATGAAGGTCAAACAAGCTGGTATGGATTTGCAAAAGCGATCTTTGAGTCTTGTAAAAATTCGGTACGAGTAACTCCAATATCATCTAGTCAGTACCCAACCGCTGCCACACGCCCTAAACACAGTGTTTTGGACACAGCGCGCGCTAAAAAAGTATTTAACAGTATTCCCTACAAGTGGGAAATAAGTTTAAAAAAAGCAATAGAAAACAGATAATACAATGGAACAACAAAAAGTAGCACTTATAACAGGAGTAACGGGGCAGGATGGCGCCTACTTGAGTGAATTTCTTTTGAAAAAAGGATATTTGGTTCACGGTTTAAAACGGAGAGCATCCTTGTTTAATACCGCTCGAATTGATCACCTATACCAAGATCCTCATATAGAAAATCAAAACTTCTTTCTTCATTATGGAGATTTAACAGATAGCACAAACCTTACACGAATTATTAAAGAGGTACAGCCAGATGAAATTTATAACTTAGCAGCGATGAGCCATGTTCAAGTTTCATTTGAAATGCCAGAGTATACCGCCAATGCAGATGGTATTGGAACCTTACGGTTATTGGATGCGATTCGGTTTTTAGGCCTCGAAAAAAAGACCAGAATCTATCAAGCTTCTACTTCAGAATTATATGGGAAGGTTCAAGAAGTTCCACAAACAGAAACCACTCCATTTTATCCAAGAAGCCCTTATGCTGTAGCAAAAATGTATGCCTACTGGATTTCTGTAAATTACAGAGAAGCCTATGGTATTTATGCTTGTAATGGAATTTTATTTAACCATGAATCACCAATAAGAGGCGAAACTTTTGTAACCCGAAAAATCTCTAGAGCTACATCAAAAATAGCCATGGGGTTACAAGATAAAATGTATTTAGGAAATTTAGACGCTCAAAGAGACTGGGGTCATGCTAAAGACTACGTTCGAATGATGTGGATGATTCTACAAGCTGATGAAGCGGAAGACTGGGTAATTGCTACTGGAAAAACGACAAGTGTTAGGGATTTTATCAAAATGTGCTTTCAGCATGTAGGGGTAGAGCTAGAATTTAAAGGTGAAGGAATAGAAGAAAAAGGATATGTAAAATCCTCTAAAAATGAAGCTTATTTATTAGAAATTGGTAAAGAAATTGTGTCCGTAGACCCAAAATACTTCCGACCAACAGAGGTAGAGTTATTAATCGGAGACGCCACTAAAGCCAAAGAAAAGCTTGGGTGGGTTCCCAAATATGATTTACAATATTTAGTCGAAGACATGATGAAAAGCGACTTGAAGCTGATGCAAAAACAACAATATTTGAAGGACGGCGGCTATGCAGTTAAAAATTATTTTGAATAATATATGGATATAAGCTCTAAAATATATGTTGCAGGTCATCGTGGATTAGTCGGAAGCGCAATTATTAAAAACCTCAATTCAAAAGGGTATTTAAATATAGTTACGAAAACACATAGCGAATTAGATCTTACCGATCAAATTGCAGTACAAGATTTTTTTGAAAATCACCAGCCAGAATACGTATTTTTAGCAGCAGCTAAGGTTGGAGGAATAGAAGCAAACAACACTTATCGAGGCGCTTTTATTTATGAAAACATGATGATCCAGAATAATGTGATACATCAAAGCTACGTGCAAGGAGTTAAAAAATTATTATTTTTAGGGAGTACGTGTATTTATCCTAAGGATTGTCCTCAGCCTATGAAAGAGGAGTACCTTTTAACAAACCCGCTAGAGTATACAAATGAACCCTATGCGGTTGCTAAAATTGCTGGGATTAAAATGTGTGAAAGCTATAATTTGCAGTATGGTACGAATTTCATTTCCGTAATGCCTACTAATTTATATGGGCCAAATGATAATTTTGATCTAGAAACATCTCATGTACTGCCTGCGCTTATTCGAAAAATTTATTTAGCAAAATTATTATCTGAATCTAAATTTGACGCCGTTGTTAGCGATTTAAAGGTCGATAATATTGAAGAAGCTAAAACGTATTTAAACGGTTTTGGAGTTTCAGCAGACCGTGTTGAAATATGGGGAACTGGAACTCCAAGACGAGAATTTTTATGGAGCGAAGACATGGCGGATGCTTGTGTGTTTCTAATGCAAAACAGAAATTTCTCGGACACTCACAATGCTACAGAAAAAGAAATTAGAAACACCCATATAAACATAGGAACAGGTCAAGACATCTCTATTAAAGAGTTAGCCGAAACGATAAAAGAAACTGTAGGATTCCAAGGAGAACTATATTTCAATCCGCTAAAACCGGATGGTACGATGGTAAAACTCACGGATGTTTCTAAATTACATAGTTTGGGGTGGAAACACACAGTCGAAATAGAGGCAGGAATTGAAAGAGCATATGGGTGGTATATTGCTAAAAAACAGAATAAATTTAAATAATATGAACAGAATAATTACTCTCTTAATAACATTAGCCTTTATTTTTAATTGCAAAAGTGAGAAGAAAAAGGAGAAAGATCAGGTATCTAGAGCAGTTAAGGTTTCACAATCAATTATTCTTCCAAACTACATTCTTTGGGGTCTAAATAGATTGACTTTAGTAAAGTCTGAACTTGAAGACAGTGAAAAACCGGAATTTTTACTATCACGAACAAGTACTCTTGAAACCGCCTATGCCTCAGTTAATAATATTCCAGTTGAGTCTGGGAATTATTATAGAGCTAGTATTATGGTTAAAAAGGATGATTTAGGAGTAGGAGGGTTTTTTGGGCTGAGAATTATTGGTGATTATCCCAATAGAGTAGACGCTGTATTCGATTTAGAAAATGGTTTATTGAAAGGCGTTGCTGATGTTGGAGAATTTTTTAAAGGAGATGCAAAAATTGAAGATGTAGGCGAAGGTTGGTACAAATGTAGTTTGATAGCAGAAGTTTATTCAAAAAAAATGAAAATAATCTTAGGACCAACTTCAGGATTCGGAAAAACAATTACGTGGGAAGGAACAACTAAAGAGAAGTCTAGTGTATACATAATACCATCTAGTTTAGTTTTAGAAGAATTAGTAATTAATTAAACGAAGACATAACTTTCTCTTTAAACAACTAGGATACGAAGTAGAATTTCAAGAATTGTTAGTTAATTATTTTAGTTTGAGTACCCAAACTAAAAAATAACTAAAAACGAATTTATTACTATTAAAAACCAAACATTGAACATTGAACATCTATGAAAAAAGTTATTTTTTTTGGAAGTGAAGGCTATTTAGGAAGTCATCTAGTGAGTCAGCTGTTTTCGGACAATTATTCGGTGCATGGCTATGATATTCACGAAAACACCAAGCACGAACAACTTCATAATTATCAAAAGATTGATATCACAAATAAAATTGATATTGAACACATCGATTTCGATGTTGATTTTGTTTATTACTTTTCTGGAGTTACAGGCACTGATATTTCTATTGGAAATTACGATACATTTATTGATGTTAATGAAAAAGGATTATTAAACGTTTTAACCACAATCAAGAATAAAGGATTTTCTCCAAAAATAATTTTCCCCTCAACTAGATTAGTTTATAAAGGAGTTGAAAATAAACCTTTAGTTGAAGATGACTCTAAAGAATTTAAAACCATATATGCTTTAAATAAATTTCATAACGAAAATGTATTAAAAATGTTTAAAACTTATTTCAATATTCCTTACACTGTTTTTCGTATATGTGTACCCTATGGAAACCTATTGAGTAAAGATTATTCATACGGAACTATTGGTTTTTTTCTTAAAAAAGCTCAAACCAACCAACCGATAACCCTCTATGGAGACGGTAAACTTAAAAGAACCTTTAGCTTTGTTGGAGATATTTGTAACCAGATAATACAAGCCTCAGAAACCACTAATAGCAATGGCGAGGTATACAACATTGGCGGAGAAACACATTCTTTACTAGAGGCAGCAACGATGGTTGCTAACAAGTTTAATGTCGATGTAGAACACGTAGACTGGCCACCTATGGCGTTAGCACAAGAGAGTGGCGACACGATTTTTAATTCGAATAAAATAGAAAAGATTTATAACCAGAGTTACAATTCATTAACTTCTTGGATAAATAAAATATAAACACATTTAAAATGCATAATATATCTCATCAAAAAGACATTGAACTCCTGTTTTTAAAATCGGCATTGACTATAGAAAACCCATTTAACACTACAGAAGAGATATTGCAGTGGGTTAAAAAGAGAAACGAAGACGTTAGTGTAAACATAAAAAGAATCGGCTTTGATGAGATGGATAATTGGAGCTTGGACAAAACAAGAGGCGCAGTAGTTCATAGTTCAAATAAGTTTTTTTCTATTCAAGGGATTGAGGTCAATACAAATTATGGGCAACTTAAAACCTGGGATCAACCTATAATCAATCAACCCGAAATAGGATATTTGGGATTTGTTACTAAAATATTTACTGGAGTTTTATATTTTTTAGTTCAAACAAAAATAGAGCCAGGAAATGTAAATTATGTACAGTTATCGCCAACAATTCAGGCAACTAAAAGTAATTACACACAAGTTCATGGGGGTAAAACGCCTAGTTATTTAGAATGTTTTGTTAACGCTAAAAACGATGAAATTTTATTAGACCAGCTTCAGTCAGAACAAGGCGCCAGGTTTTTAAAGAAACGAAACCGAAACATTATTATAAAAACAGAAAAAAAAATTGAAATTCTAAAAGATTTTAAGTGGCTCACCTTGGGGCAAATAAAACTGTTAATGAAACAGGACAATATTATTAATATGGATACTCGTACCGTTATTTCGGGGATATCATTTGGAAACTATTCAAAAAGCACATCAAATTTTCATACGGTCATGAATGCTAAGGTTGACACTATTGAAAATAAGCTATTAACATCGGCTTTAGTTAATGACCAATCTTTGTTTTCTTTTAATCAAATCATATATTGGTTAACCGCACAAAAAGTTAAGTATGAGTTATCCGTAAGTAATAAATCTTTAATGAATTTACAAGATTGGAATATTACAGATCGCTCTATATCACATAAAGACAATCGTTTTTTTAAGGTTATTGGGGTAAATGTTGAAATTGGAAATAGAGAGGTTACATCATGGCATCAACCATTGGTTAAACCATGTGATGAAGGTATTTGTGCTTTTATTATTAAGGAAATAGAAGGGGTCGTTCACTTTTTGGTTCAAGCCAAACTAGAGGCAGGAAATTTTGATATTGTTGAAATAGCGCCAACAGTGCAATGTAGTAGTGTGTATTCTGAAAATGAAGAAGGCCAGAACAACATTCCGTTTTTGAAAGAGGTTTTAATTGCTAAACAAGAACAGGTAATTTTTGACACAAACCAATCGGAAGAAGGGGGGCGTTTTTACAGAGAACAAAACAGGAATATTATTGTTAAGATGAATGACGATTTTTCAAATGAAGTCCCCGAAAATTATACTTGGCTAACATTGAATCAGTTAAAGAAATTCATTGTGTTTAATAACTACGTGAACATACAAGCTCGAAGCTTGGTGGCAGCATTATCTTATAATAACTAAAAAAATAAATTATGAATTGGGGAATACTTGGGTGTGCCAATATAGCAATATCGTCTGTAGTACCAGCGATTTTAAGAACAGATACAAGTGCTAGGATTACGTTTTCTAGCAGAGATGAACAAAAGTCTAAATCCTCAGCAAAACAATTCAATTGCAACTATGTTGTTGGTTATGAAACCTTGTTAAGTATAGAAAACATTGAAGCGGTTTATATTCCTTTACCAACCGGTTTACATTTTGAATGGGTGAAAAAAGCAATACAAGCAGGAAAGCACGTGCTAGTAGAAAAGTCTGCTACAAACAATTATGCTGAGGCGAAAGAAATTATAGCGCTAGCTAAAAAACACCATGTTGCAGTTGTTGAAAATTTTCAATTTCAGCACCACTCTCAACATCAATATGTTTTTGATTTAATGAGTACAGGACAAATAGGGGAAATAAGAGCTTTTAGGTGCTCTTTTGGCTTCCCCCCTTTTTCAGAAGACACAAATATTAGGTACAATAAAGAACTGGGCGGAGGGGCGCTCTTAGACGCTGGCGCTTATGTGTTAAAAGCCACTTCTTTTATGATGGGTGAGGGGTTTGAAGTTAAATCAGCGTTTCTGAAAAATAATGATCAGTTTAATGTTGATTGGTTTGGCGGTGCATTTTTAGTTAATAAAGACAAAGGTATATTTTCTGAAGTTGCATTTGGATTTGATAATTTTTATCAGTGTAATTATGAAATTTGGGGGAGTAAAGGAAAAATCACCTCAACACGAGCCTTTACGGCCAAGGCGGATTTTAACCCAACAATAATTTTAGAAAAACAAGGTTATAAAGAAGAAATTGAACAGCCAAAAGATGACCATTTTGGTAATATGATTTCTCACTTTATGAAAATCATAGCCAAAAAATTATTCAATTTTGAATGGGAAAACATACGTGTTCAGGCAAAATTAATCGAAGACGTTCGTCAATTTAGTACACTATAAAAACGTCCTAAATTATAATTTAGATATTTATTTATGAGCAAAGACTATATTATATTACAAACTGTAGCTCCAGACTATAGAAGAAAATTGTATGACTACATAAAGCAGGAGTTTGGGGACTCATTCGCTGTATATGCAGGTCTAGACTATTTTGAAACAACGGTAAAAACAGACACTAATATAGTTAGCTTCAAACAAATTAAAAACAACTTTTTTCTTAATCGGGCATTTTTAATTCAAACAGGGATGTGGAAAGATGTAATCAATTGTCACATACTCGTAATGGAAATGAATCCTAGAATACTTTCCAATTGGGGAACTTTATTGGTAAGAAAAATTCTCAACAAAAAAACAATTCTGTGGGGGCATGCATGGCCTAGATCTGGGAGTAAAAGTAAAACAGACAAACTTCGAAAAATAATGCGAGATATGGGCGACAGTATCATTGTGTATACAAAATCTCAAAAAGAAGAGCTTGTCCTTGCTCAGCCTCATTTAAAAGTGAATTATGCGCCTAATGCATTATATTTTAAAGATGAAATGAATGTTTGCGCAAAGGAAACTTCTGAAAGCATACACGATTTAATTTATGTAGGGCGCCTAACGGATTTAAAAAAACCTAAACTATTGTTACAAGCTTTTCATAAAGCTATTCCTCATTTAGATGAAGATGTTAACTTAGTTTTTGTGGGAGATGGCGAAGAAAAAAAAGGACTAGAAACATACGTAATTGAAAACAAGTTGGAACACAGAGTTGTTTTAACAGGTCACGTGTCAGACTACTCTAAATTAGCAGAGCTTTACTCTAAAGCTCTATTTAGCGTATCACCAGGTTATATCGGCTTATCAGTAACACAAAGTTTTGGTTTTGGGGTTCCCATGATAGTATCTAAAGACGAAAATCATTCGCCAGAAATCGAGGCGGTTAATGAAAAAGAAAATGCACTTTTTTTTCAAACAGACAATTTAGAAAACTTCAAGGATGTTATTTTACAAGTTTTTAAAGACAAAGAAAACTGGATTAAAAGGCGTCAACATATTTGTGAAAATTGTAAAGAACAATACTCAATAAATGCTATGGGGGACACATTTATCAAACTTTTCCACGAAAAATAAATAATGCGTACACATAAAAAAAATAGTAAAATCTTGCTTATTGGCCCTCTTTCGCCACCCGTTACGGGGTGCAGTGTTGTGAATGATTTAGTTTTAGAAAAATTAAATCAAGAACAAGGTTTTAGTGTAAACTGTATTAATAGAGCTTATCCAGAGTTTAATGAGGCTATTGGAGAATTCTCATTTAAAAAAGTTTTTTTTTATGTTAGCCAGTATATTCAAGCTTTTAAAATAGTTAAAACCGACATCACCTATGTGGCCATTGGTTTAACTTTTTTTGGAGTTTTAAAAGACGCACCATTCATTTTATTTTCTAAACTTATAGGCAAACAAGTTGTTATTCATGTACATGGCAATTATTTAAAAACACAGTATGCATTGCTTTCTGGGGTTAAAAAAAAGATGTTTCACTTTATTTTATCAAGAGCAAATAAAGGGATTGTGTCTTCAAAATTGCTAAAGGATAATCTAACACCATTTTTAAAAGCTGACAAGATTTTCTGGATGCCTTATTTTGTCGAAAAAACATTAAAAGACTTTACGGAAAAAGAGGCAGTAAATACAAACGGATTAAATATTTTATATCTTAGTAATTTAATGGAAGGCAAGGGCGTTTTCGATGTATTTGAAGCGTTAAAAATATTAAATAAAAAAGAGGTTCCCTATAAAGCTAAAATTGTTGGCGGCATAGACTTAGAAAATAAAAACAAAGTATTTGATTATATAAACTCAAACCCTAATATAGAGTATTCCAAGCCCATTAGAGGTCAAGAAAAAATTGATGCTTATCTTGCTTCGAATGTGTTTGTTTTGCCTACATACTACAAGATGGAAGGACAACCTATAGCTTTGTTAGAAGCGATGTTAACAGGTCATATTATTATTACAACAGACCATGCAGGTATTTTAGACATTTGCACCGAGAAAAACGGATACATAGTGAATAAAAAAGACCCAAGACACATTGCAGAAAAACTTGAGTATATTGCAAATAATTTAGAGAACTTTACAAATATGATGGTTCATAATCATGTTTATGCTAAAACGAATTATAAGCCTGAAGACTTTATTAGTCGGTTAACAACTATCTTAAGAAAATAATTATGACAAGTAACGTTTTTTTCATGCGACATTTTCTTTTTTCAACTCTTGTATTATTAGCTTTTTCTTGTGCTAATGATGAAGAGTCTGAATGTAGCGACCTACACAAAGGCGATGTAACAATAACAAGTCAGATAGAATTAAATAACTTTGGACGTTGTAATTATAGGATCATTGAAGGCGCTATACGGCTATCTGGTGTTACTGATCTGATGCCTCTAGAAAATTTAGTACAGGTACAAAGTATTTATATTTTTGATACAGGTTTAAAAAATTTAAATGGTTTAGATAACTTAAACATATTGGCGGGGCGAGAATTAAATCAATACGGAAATTATAAAGGTCCTAATGAAATTGGTAATTATCACGAGGAAGGAAGAATTGAGATTTTGACAAATAATGAGTTACATAGTTTAGAAGGGCTTTCCAACCTAACAAATATACCAATCATTACCGTTTCTAATAACGTTAAACTATATGATTTTTGTGAATTATCTGGAGACATAGAAGGCAATGTGCATTATGTTGTAAAAGGCAATGAATTTAACCCAACTCGAAATCAATTGAGGAACCAAATTCAATGTAAGAAACTTAAAAATGAAAACTGCGATCAAGATTTTGAAGAACATCTATTTACAGGAGATGTAGAGATAACAAATCAACAAGAGTTAATCGATTTTGGAACCTTAAATTACTCTACAATTGAAGGCACACTCAGCATAACAAATGTAAATGATTTGAATGGCTTAGAGGGAATAAGAATGGTTACTAATTTGAAAATAATAGACACAAATATTATAAATTTAGATGCATTACAATGTCTAACCGACGTTAACAGTATAGAAATTAAAAACAACCCCTTTTTAGAAAACATTAAAGGGCTTATGTATGCAGATATCTCTGAACCAAATGTATATGATTTTGACAATATAGAATTTGAAAACGAAAGTGGCTCTTTAATAATAAGTAATAATGATGCACTAATTAATTTAGAGGGTCTTGAGAAAATCGAATATTTAAAAACAGTATTAATTGAAAATAATGATGCGTTGGTTAGCATAGAAGCATTATCTCACTTGATTTTTATAAGCAACCCAGGGAGAGACTCTGAATATCCAAACAGAGATTATCTTAAAATCATAAACAACGATGCGCTATTAAGTCTTAGAGGGCTTGATAACACAAAAGTACACCATATTTATATTCACGAGAACGATGCATTAACTAACTTAGAAGGCCTTTCAAGCATAACCCATTTAGATTTATTGTCTGTAAAAAACAACAGTAATATTACATCTCTAGATGGCTTAAATAATTTGAATGAAATTTCAGCGTATTATGATAGCTCTGAAATTCGTGGATACACATTTATAGTTAATAACACTCTTTTACGAGACCTTTGTGTTTTAAAAGACGTTTATTTTTTTGATTACCCATCAGACGATCATTATCAGCTCACAGGGAATGCACACAACCCATCATTCTCACAACTAATAACTACTGATGGTTGTTCTAACTAAAAAAATAAAATAGAAAAATGAATAAAAAAGTTTTAAATGTAGATATAGCAAAAGGTTTCGCTATAATTCTTGTTATGATTGGGCATAGCGGCATGTTTTTGTTCATTAAAGATAAAGCCCTTTTAAATAGTATTATTTATTCCTTTCATATGCCCTTATTCTTTATCATAGCTGGGTTTTTCATGAAAGAAAAGGTGAGCTTAAAAAAAGCAATAAGAAGATTATTGGTACCATTCTTTATTGCCAGTATTTTCTGGATTTTTATTGCCTCTTTTTTAGTTCAATTGCCAACATACTTTAGAAGTCAAGAGCTTTACCCATACAGCTATGATTTTATTCTTCAGTTTGAAAAATTTCTAAAAGCAATATTTTTTGCAACACGAATAGATATAGTTGGTACAGGGCTGTGGTTTTTAATTGTACTATTTGTCGGCAGGCTATTTTGGTTTGTTTTTCAAGATTTATTAAAACTAAAAGTGACGGCATGGTATATTTTAATTGTTTTGGCAATTAATTTTTTATTATACAATTACTTAACCTTAGCTCAAACTCATTTTTATTGGATGTTTCCACAGTCAATACTAGCTTACTTATTTATGTTATTTGGAAACCATTACTATAAAAATAATTTTGTAGAAAAAACAACACACTTAGATGTTTTCGTTTTAGCAGTTATAACCTTTTTTGTCATCAAATGGAACGGAAGAATTGACATGTCTTCGTTCAGTTTCAACAATTATGCAGCGTTTATCTTTGTCGCAATATCCGCTTTTGTAATTATTTACAAATGTTCTTTTTTAATCGAGAAAAAATCAAATATTTTTAGATCGTTTTTAATTTGGGCGGGTAAACGGAGTTTAAATATATTTCTTGTACATCCCTTTCTACTTGCAATTGTGCCCTATATATTAATAGCCAATTTTAATGTGAAGGATGTTTTTTCCAGACCTGAATATCTTGTTCTTATCTATTCAATGGTTTTTTTAACAGTTTATCTTTACGAAAAATTAAAAATTATAATTAAAAATATGACATCGCTAAAGGATGCTTCTTAATGAGATTATTAAATAAAATCTATGATCTTTTAAAAGACAGGGAAAAAAAAGTAGTTGCTCAAAACTTTTTATCCCTGGTCTTGCTTCAAGGCGCTAATTATATTTTACCGCTCCTAATACTTCCATTTCTGGTGAGGGTTTTAGGAGCAGAAAAATTTGGACTAGTGATGTTTGCGCAGTCCTTCGCTATTTTTTTAACTGTTTTTGTGGATTTTGGGTTTAATATAAGCGGCACTCGAGAAATATCATTAGCTAAAAAAAATAAGTCAAAAACAGGGGAGATATTTTTGGCAATAATGAGCATTAAGTTAGTATTAATAGTCATAGCCTTTAGCATATTGTATGTTGTAGTAAATCTATTCACTAGATTTAGCGTTGATGTCGAAGTCTATTTATTAAGCTTTGGCGTTGTGATAGGGCAAGCACTCTTTCCGGTGTGGTTTTTTCAGGGGATTGAAAAAATGAAGTTTGTAACTCTTATTAATATTCTGGCTAAGGTCATATTTACTGTTCTCGTCTTTTTACTAATTAAAACAGAGTCCGATTATTTCAAAGTTCCTATTTATAACTCCCTTGGCTTTATAGTTTCTGGACTTATAGGTTTTTGCTTAAGTTTTCAATACCTTGAGATCAAACGCCCTAAAATTAGTTTAATCAAACAGTTGTTAGCGGATAGTTCTAGTTTATTTGTTTCAAATTTTGCTACAAGTATGTATACGGCAAGCAATGTCTTTATCTTAGGTCTATTTTCGGGCAATGTAATCGCCGGGGTATACTCAAGTATGGAAAAGCTTACTTTAGCAGTTAAAAACGTGTACGTTCCGTTTTATCAGGCATTATATCCATGGGTAGCGAGACAGGAAGACAGTCAAAAGAAACAAATTATAAATAAAATCATGCCCCCTGTATTTTTTGTAAGCACTTTAATTACCGTAGTGATTTTACTTTTTGCAAAAAGTATTTTAGATATTGTTTATGACGATGTTTTAATAACGAGTTATGCAAATGTGTTCAGAATATTAAGCTTTATATCCATATTTTCTGGGTTAAACATGCTTTATAATATGTTGTATTTTCCCGCCATAAAACGATATAAAGTAAGAATGAACATTTTAATCTTCGGGGGATTATTTAATATGATGATGAACTTAATTCTTGTTCAGTTTTACGATATTTATGGAATCGCAATCATAGTCACCACAACAGAGTTGTTGTTGGTTTTTATTGGGTACTACTATTTTAAAAAACTAAGCAACCAAATATCAAAATCTAACATTTAAAAAATGGGACACTTAACTTCTGTACTTTTTATAATAGAGTTTTTTTTGATCGTATTAATAATGCTTTACACGCTTTTAAAAAAAGGAGTAACTTTTAAAGTTGGGGTTTCTTTTGGCGTTTTATTCTTTATTTTCATCCCTGTTTGGGTAATGATATTTACAGGCACCCTAGAGCTTTCCAGAGCAGATTTTAGCTATACGACGATATCAGATGTTATATTAAAGGAAAACATTAACGGTTCATTGCTATTGATAACATTTTTGTTTTCAATTATCTTATACCTTTATTTCCCGTCAAGATTTGCTAGTTTAGAAATTAATAATAAGTTTAAACCGAGTATTAAAAGTTATTTTACTATTTATCTAATTGGGATGGCAATAGTATTTATCGGGTCAGGCTTATTAGAAGGGGGGAACTGGTATCAAAATAGACATCATTTTTTTGAATCATCGGGTGCTTTTGCAGTACTAATTGCTTTTACAATCAATTCCGCTAAAGTTCTAATAATTTCATCGTTAGTTTATAAATGGTTAAATGACGAGTTAGGTTTTTTTAAATTCTTGTTTTTAGTCATTGCCTTTACCTTTTGGGATATGTTTTTTTCTGGAAATAGAATATATTTATTTTGTACAGCCATATTAATAGGACTTATTTTCCTAAAGCGATTTCCTAAAAAAACCTTAATAGCCTTTCCTTTCCTTTTTCCTGCAACATTTTTTCTAGGATATTTTGCGTCTATTTTTAGACACATGAGGGGTCCATTATTTCTAAACGGACTGCCAACTTTTGAAGTTTTTGTTGCGGCGCTAAATAGAGCGATGATTTTAGAGCCCCCAAACCTAAAGCCGTTCTTTATTGGAATATCGGAATCTGTGAATGTGAATGTGATTTATGATTTATTCAACAGATATGATGAGTTTTTATTGGGAGCTACTTATTTAAAGCCATTATTTTTTTACGTACCTAGATCCATTTGGGAAGGAAAACCGGAAAGTATTACGGTTCTCACAGCTGATTTTTTAGGAGGCTCTTCCTTGGTCTGTACCGTTGTTGGCGAAATGTTCATGAACTTCTCCTTATTAGGTATAATTATTTTACCAATCGTTTTATGGTTTACAGAAGGGTTTATCACCAAGCACCTAATGCCTTACGGTTCTATATCAAATATTGTAGGGTTCTTTTTTGGAATATTATTTTTTAGAATGCCATTTTCGGATGAGTTTTTAGTCTTTGTGTTTTTAGTTCTCATCCTAACGTTCTTTAACATATTTAAAAAGTATAAATTCAAATTTTTATCAAATCATGAGGAAAATTAATAGAGCATATATTTTAAATGGGCTGATTTTAGTTTTTGCAATTTTCCCAATTATTCCAAACTCACTAAAAGGACTCCCCGTCATTTTATTTTCTGCTGGAGCGCTCTTTTTGTTTAAAAAGCGTGAAATCAATTGGAAATGGCTACTCATCAATTCTTCTTTGTTTCTTGTTTATGTAATTTCAGTACTATACACAAACGACCATCCAGTGGCTTTCAAAAAACTTGAAACTGGTTTGTCAATTTTAGTCATACCCATAACCTTTTTTGCGTTACTACCTCACTTTAAGATTTCAAATAGGCTACAGCAAGTGTTTATTAAAACCTTTATTGGTTCAACAACACTTTTTTCTATTTACTCAGTTTTATACATTATCCTCAATAACTCTTCTTTGAATTATTTATGGAGCACAGATAGATATAGAAAGCTCATTGTAGATATGCCTGTTATAGGTCAACATCCTATTTATGCCTCTATTTTTTTAGCATTGGCAACCTTGTTCTTTGTGTATTTATTTAAGCACCGTTTATTTAAAAGTTTGAAAGAGAAGTTGTTTTTTTCAACATTAACAGCTATAAATTTAGTCTTTCTAATTTTTCTTTCAAGTAAAGGTGCCATTTTAGCTCTTTTTGTTATTGTCTTCTTTTTCTTCACCCTTCAGAAAACAAAAAAACATCATATACCCTTAATATTAATCTCCTTCACTTTCTCATTATGTACGCTATTCATTTATAACCGAAGAATGAATGAATTGATTAACACTCAAACTTATGAGAAGTTCAACCCTACCCTGTCAACTAGTGTAAGGCTGGGGATTTATGATTGTAGCTGGGCGATTATTAAAAAACAATTACTTGTTGGATACGGAGTAGGAGATGCGCAAAGAGAGTTAAATTTGTGCTATGCGAATAAAAGCGATATACTTTTAATGCATCGGTTCAACAGTCACAATCAATATCTGGATATCACTATTAAAACAGGGTTGACTGGACTACTTATCTTTTTAGGTTTTTTAATAATTAACTTCTTAAATGCAATTAATAAAAAAAATCAACTGTTAATAATGATACTTGCTCTATATTGTATTTTATTTTTAGTAGAGAATGTTTTATCTAGACAATCAGGTGTTATCTTGTTTTTCTTTTTAATATGTTTTTTTAATAATGCTAATCCTATATCGATAAAAAAATAATATATAGTATGCAAAATATTTCGACATATAAAACACCAGAAAATTTCAGAGGAAAATCTAAAATTACCGTCCAACTATGGTGGGTCGTTTATGCACTTTTATTTCGTCCATCGCCGCAAGTAATGTACGGGTGGCGTCGTTTCTTACTTAGAAGTTTTGGGGCAAAAGTTGGAAAAAAAGTAATTCTAAGACCAACCACTCAAATTACATATCCTTGGAAAGTTTCTATTGGCGACTATAGCTGGATTGGGGACGACGTCGTTTTGTATTCACTAGGAATAATTGCAATAGGGTCTAACACTGTTATTTCACAAAGATGTTATATTTGCACTGGGAGTCACGATTATCATTCCGAAAATTTTGATATTTATGCACAAAACATCACTATTGGTTCTAAATGTTGGCTAGCAACTGACGTATATGTTGCGCCATCAGTTCAAATTGGAGATGGTACCGTAGTCGGCGCAAGAAGTTCAGTATTTAAGGATTTGCCCTCAAACAAAGTATGCATAGGGTCACCAGCAAAACCAATTAAGGACAGAACACCAAAAGATTGAAAAACAAAAACATCACCTTCATAAGTTTAAATTATGCTCCAGAAGATTCAGCCATAGGCCTCTATTCTTCTCAATGGGTAGAGTTTCTTGAATCAAATGGGCACAACGTGACTGTTGTGACAGCATTCCCATATTATCCACAATGGGAGATTTACAACGACTACAGGTCAAAGCCCTTGTTTTATAAAGAATCTATAGGTCCAACCACACTATTAAGGTATAGGCAGTACGTACCGAAAACGCCTACTTTTTTTAAGAGAATAGTACATTTGTTAGACTTCACTTTTGGGTCTTTCATCAACATATTAAAAATTAGAAACTGCGATTTAGTGATTGCTGTTGTACCATTTACATCATCTGCTTTTTTAGGCTGGATCCAAAAGAAACGTTTTAACGCAAAATTATGGGTTCATATTCAGGATTTTGAATTTGATGCAGCATTACAAACAGGTGTTAGCAAAAAAACGAATGCTCTTTTTTCACTACTTTTTAAGATCGAGTCGTGGATCCTTAATAGGGTTACGGTAGGAAGCACTATAAGTCTTAGCATGCTTGAAAAACTGTCTCAAAAGACAAAAAGTTCAACGTTCTATTTGCCCAACTGGATTGATCAAACTACAATTGATCCCCTAATCGCTAAAAAACACGATTATACTAAATCAAAAAAAATAACACTCCTTTACTCAGGAAATATAGGAGACAAACAAGATTGGGATAGCTTTACTGAGTTTTGTAATGATTTAGATAAAAACAAATATGACGTTATAATTGTTGGAGATGGCGCCAAAAAAGAGTGGGTTTTAAAACATACAAAAAACATTTCTAATGTTACGTATTATCCCCCCGTACCTTATAATCAGTTGCCCGATTTACTCTGCAGCACAGACATTCATTTATTATTTCAAAAGCCAGATTTATTAGATACTGTAATGCCGTCAAAAGTTTTAGGGATGATGGCAAGTGCAAAACCATCTATCATCATTGGCCATAAAGATTCTGAAATAAACAGCACTTTTAAAGCGACAGACGCAGGTCTTTTTTTCTGCCAATATTCTAAAGAAGTCATTAGACAATTAGATGAGTTAACATCTCAATACGATAGGATGAAAGCTATGGGGAGTAGTGCAAGAACACATGTTCTCAAGCATTTTTCTAAAGACATGGTTTTAAATAGGATGCTTAAAAAAATCAACACCTTGTGACTCTTAAACGGTTTTCAAAGTTGCCTTGGAATAATATTTTCTTACCTTTGTACATTATCTAAAGAAATTTATGCCCAAAACCATACTTATTACCGGAGCTGCAGGATTTTTAGGGTCTCATTTATGTGATCGCTTTATTGATGAAGGGTTTAGAGTCTTAGCCATGGATAATTTTATCACTGGAGATAAGGACAATATTCAGCATTTATTTGACCACCCCAATTTTCATTTTATAGAGCACGATGTTACCATTCATATAAGCATTGAAGAACCGATACATTATATTTTACATTTTGCTTCTCCTGCAAGCCCCATAGATTATCTTAAAATCCCTATCCAAACCCTTAAAGTAGGCTCCCTAGGAACGCACAATCTTCTGGGGTTAGCTAAAGCCAAAAACGCCCGAATTCTTATTGCCTCAACATCTGAAGTCTATGGAGACCCCTTGATACATCCTCAAAATGAAGATTATTTTGGAAATGTTAATACTATTGGGCCAAGAGGTGTTTACGATGAAGCCAAGCGATTTCAAGAAGCCATAACAATGGCTTACCACCGATTTCATGGCTTAGAAACTCGTATTGCGCGCATATTTAACACCTACGGACCTCGAATGCGTCTGAACGATGGACGTGTCATACCAGCCTTTATGGGACAAGCGTTGAGGGGTGAAGACCTGTCTGTATTTGGCGAAGGCACCCAAACACGTTCTTTTTGTTATGTTAGTGATTTAATTGAAGGCATCTATCGGCTATTATTCAGTGACTATTCACACCCCGTTAATTTAGGAAACCCTGATGAACTCACCATTATTGAATTTGCAGAGGAAATTTTAAAATTAACACACTCAAACCAAAAGATAACTTTTAAACCGCTTCCAGAAGATGATCCTTTAAAACGGCAACCAGATGTTACATTAGCTAAAAAAGTATTAAATTGGTCACCTCAAATAACTCGAAGCGATGGGATGAAAATGACGTACACATATTTTCAGAATTTGTCCGAAGAAAAATTAACTAAGATTGATCACAAAGATTTCTCGAAACACATAAAAAACTAAGTGAGTTTATTCAAGCACGGCCGATATTCAGGATTTATAAAACCGATCTCATACACCATCGATTTGGCGCTTATAAATGGTCTTGGACTTCTCTATTTGTTTAAAGAAATTCCACCTCTAAGCTTTGTTTTAAGTATTTCTATTGGTTGGGTGGCTGCTGCTTTAGTCTCTGGGTTTTATGAAGTTCATAGGTTTTCTAGTGTCATAAGAATCTCCAAATTACTTTTTAGACAGGTTCTACTTTTTAGCTTATTGGTATTTACGTACTCAGGAATTAATCTTACACTCAACATTTCTCCAGTAATCATTCTTAAATACGTTCTAGTTACTTTTTTTTGCATCACATTTTTCAAATACTTGATGTATTTTTTATTAAAAAGATACCGCTCAATTTTTAAAGGAAACATTCGAAAAACAATTATTTTAGGTCAAACACCCCAAGCTAAATCGCTAGAAAAATTTCTGATGCAAACCCCGGGTTATGGTTTTGAAAACAAAAAAACAGTGTGTTTTAAAGACCGTTCTAAGTTAGATTTAAAAGCATTATTTACCTATATCACTAACGAAGAAATTGATGAGATTTTTTGCTCTATTTCAGAACTAAGTAACGAGGATGTTTTAGCTGTTGTAAACTATGCGGATAATAACCTTAAAGTTGTTAAATTCATTCCAGACCGCTCAAAAGTCCTTTCTAAAAAATTACAACACGATTATTATGGAATTATACCAATTCTAACGTTCCGAACAATTCCCCTCGATGATCCTTTTAGTCTTTTCCTAAAGCGCACTTTCGACATTGTATTCTCATTAACTATAATCATATTTGTTCTGTCCTGGCTAACCCCTATTATCGCGCTCATTATTAAGATAGAATCAAAAGGTCCTGTGTTTTTTACCCAACTACGAAACGGATACAATTACAAATCGTTCAACTGTTTTAAGTTTAGATCTATGGTTACCAACGCCAAAGCAGATTTAGTTCAAGTTACGCGAGGAGATGTTCGTATCACCAAATTTGGACAATTTCTTCGGAAATCAAGCCTTGATGAAATGCCTCAATTTTTCAATGTCCTTTTGGGAGATATGTCCGTTGTAGGGCCACGACCACACATGCTAAGTCACACAGAAATGTATGCCAAAAAAATCGATAAATTTATGGTGCGCCATTTTGTGAAACCAGGCATTACGGGGCTAGCACAAGTAAGTGGGTTTAGAGGCGAGGTAGAATCTGATAAAGACATTATCGGTCGCGTACAACACGACATTTTTTATATTGAAAACTGGTCGTTCTTTTTAGACTTAAAAATTATTTTTCAAACCTTTTTCAACACCATGAACGGAGAAGAAAAAGCGTATTAACTCAAATTCAATCATGAATATTTTAATATTAGGCGCAGGCGGTAGAGAACATACATTTGCTTGGAAAGTTTCTCAAAGTCCACGATGTAAACACCTTTTTGTTGCTCCTGGAAACTCAGGCACAGCAACATTAGCCACCAATCTAGACATTTCAGTCACAGACTTTGAAGGCATCAAAATTCAGGTTTTAAAGCACTCAATTTCCATGGTTGTTGTGGGCCCTGAAGATCCCTTGGTTAAAGGGATTTACGACTTTTTTTTAAATGACCCACAACTACAACACGTTGCTGTAATTGGCCCACAAAAAGCCGCAGCACAACTTGAAGGTAGTAAAGAATTTGCCAAAGAATTTTTATACCGTCATAAAATCCCAACAGCTGCTTATGAAAGTTTTACGAAAGATAATTTAGAGGCTGGATATGCATTTCTAGAGACTTTAAAACCGCCCTACGTGTTAAAGGCCGATGGCTTGGCCGCAGGAAAAGGGGTACTTATATTATCTGAAATAGATGCTGCTAAACAAGAACTGAAAAACATGTTAGTAGATTCAAAATTTGGATCGGCAAGCGCTAAGGTTGTTATTGAGGAATTTTTAGACGGCATCGAGCTAAGTTGTTTTGTTTTAACAGATGGTAAAAACTATAAACTACTCCCTACAGCCAAAGATTATAAACGGATTGGTGATGGGGATACAGGCCTAAATACGGGCGGAATGGGCGCTATATCTCCAGTCCCTTTTGCTGATGAGGTTTTATTAAAGAAGATAGAAGACCGGATCGTAAAGCCAACTGTTGATGGCCTTGCTAAGGATCAACTTCCCTATAAAGGGTTTATTTTTATAGGCCTTATAGTTGTAGATAACGAACCTATTGTAATTGAGTATAACGTCCGAATGGGTGACCCAGAAACTGAAGCTGTTTTACCAAGATTAAAAACGGATTTGGTTGAAATCTTTCAAGCGATAGACAAACAATGCTTGGATGAAGTCGACATTGAAATAGATCCGCAAACCGCAGTAACAGTTATGCTTGTTTCAGGAGGGTATCCGGAAGCTTATGAAAAAGGGAAAGAAATTACAGGTTTAGATACGATTAAAAATTCAATTGTATTTCATGCAGGAGCAAATGAAAAAGACGGAAAGATTGTGACCTCTGGAGGTCGAGTTATGGCAATAACATCTTTTGGTAAGGATATAGAGTCCGCCCTAGGCACCTCTTACAAATCAATAGAACAACTCAAGTTTGAAGGCATGAATTATCGAAAAGATATTGGATTCGATTTATAAATAAGAATGAGAAGAGATGCTTTTATCTTCTTCATTATTATCGTTGAAAGACTTTAACTGTAACATCCAATACACAAAAGCAACCACTCCAATTCCCATAAAGATCCACGTTACGATGTTGGCGCCAAACCAGTTTTCCAACTCAAGCGCTCTTAAAGCATCATAAGGAGCTAATAATACAGTTTCGAAAAGGTCTTGAATGGCGTTAAAAAAATCTTTCATTATAATGTGGTTTAAAGTTTTCAGGTAATAAAGTGTCTATTTATACTGTTGATTAATAAAAGTTACAAGACATTTTTATAATAACCCTATATTTACGTGGCAAATATAGTCAACACTTTATATGATTACAAGCTTTTTTAAAACATCTAAACCAATTCACTATATAATTTTCATAATTGTATTAACTTTTGTGTTTTCATACCAACGAATTATTGAAGGTAACCAAGCCATAAACCTCGGAAACTCTGCAAAAGAAGTAGGTTACCTATTCGTGGTGCTAGCGTCTTTTATTACACTAGTTTTTATAGTCACTAAAAACAACTTAACCCACAAAAACAGTTTTGCGGCACTTTATTTTTGTTTGTTTATTGGACTTATTCCTTCAAGTCTAGAGGTGAACTCAATACTCATTTCTAATCTTTTTGTAGTATTCTCGCTCAGAAGAATAATAAGTTTAAGGACCAAAACAAATATTAAAAAAAAGCTATTTGATGCCTCTATGTGGATTTGTCTTGCAGCTACTTTTGAACCCTGGGCTATTTTATTTTTTGGTCTTTTATTTATGGGGATACTTTTTTATTCAGTAGCCCAAATAAAAAACATCTTGATTCCTTTTTTAGGGGTTTTAACAGTAGTGACAGTTCTTTCATGTTTTCAGTTATTAACGGAAGGTGTTTTTCCAAGTTATGCCGAGTACCTACCCGTTTTTAGTTTTGAAACGTTTAACTTTAATTCTGTATTTACACAAGGAGCTTTCCTTTTATTTCTAGCAATCATTTTAGTTGCATCCTTCACATACGTCATAAAAGGAGTTCTTCAAAACCGAATAAATAACCCCAACTTTTTAGTCCTTATTTTGGCAGTTTTTTTAGGTATTGCCATCATGTTTCTAAGTGCGCACATGCACCTAGGAGGCTATTTGTTTGCGGTAGCCCCATCAGCAATTATTGTGGCAAATTTTTCTGAAACAACCAAATACCGATGGTTGTCAGAACTTGTCATAGGGTTGTTATTATTAGCTGTAGCGCTTCAATTCGGATTTAATATTTCTTCACTCGTAAACTAAACTAAAGAATTACGCTTATATTTGCCACATAAATAAAAAAATATGTTTTCAAATAGAGCTAATACCATTTTTCAAGACGTTATAGCGACGTATAAAGTTTTAAACGCTGTTGATCAGCCTTTTCAAAACAAATATGATAATAACGAAGACCTCATTGGGCATTTACTTTACAGAAAGTGTTGGATTGACACCGTTCAATGGGCCTATGAAGATATTATTAGAGACCCTAATATTGATCCAGTAGCGGCCTTGAAATTAAAACGAAAAATTGACGCCTCTAACCAGGACCGAACAGATACTGTGGAGTTTGTGGATAGCTATTTTTTAGAGACTTACAAAAATGTTCAACCGAAACCTACGGCTAAAATTAATTCTGAAAGTCCAGCATGGGTCATCGATCGGTTGTCAATTCTTGCACTGAAAATTTATCATATGCAACTTGAAACTGTTCGGGAAGATGCTTCAGAAACGCACAAAGAAAATTGCCAAATAAAACTTAATACACTTTTAGAACAACGCACAGATTTGTCTACAGCTATTGATGATTTATTAGAAGATATCGCAAATGGCGACAAATACATGAAAGTTTATAAGCAAATGAAGATGTATAATGACGATGAATTAAACCCGGTTTTAAGAGGGATTAAATAACACCTTTAAAATTGTGTCAAACATCAAACACATATTAGTCATAAGGCTCTCTTCCATGGGAGATGTTGCCATGACCGTTCCTGTGTTAGCCGCCTTTTCGAAAGCACACCCTACAATTAGAATTACGGTTCTGACTAAAAAACAATTTGCACCACTGTTTAGAGACCTTCAAATGGTGACGGTTATTTTAGCAGATTTTACCGCCACTCACAAAGGGGTTTATGGGTTATATAAACTTTCAAAACAAATCCGAAACACTTCTGTTGATGCTGTTGCAGATCTTCACAATGTATTACGAACGAAAATTTTAAGAGTCTTTTTACTAGGGCTTAATTTTGTCCAAATGGATAAAGGACGATCCGAAAAAAAGGCATTAATTTCAGGTAATTTACGCGCACCATTGCGTACAACTCCCCAACGTTATACAGATGTTTTTAGACGCCTAGGGTTTGATTTTGATATTGACAATCCTTTGTTTCCTGCAGCGAAACAACTAGACGCTACTGTAGCAAGAGAAATTGGTGAACTTTCAAAATCCATTATTGGAATTGCACCATTTGCGGCTTATGCGCCTAAAACATACCCGCTTTCAAAAATGGAAAACGTGATTTTTGAACTCCAAAAAGAAAATAAAGTTTTATTATTTGGCGGTGGTCCAAATGAAACCAAACTACTAAAAAAAATAGCCTCTAAGCATTTAAATGTATTTTGTGTGGCTGGAATATTTGACTTAAATCAAGAACTAGATATTATATCAAATTTAAAAGTGATGTTGTCAATGGACTCGAGTAACGGCCATATGGCGGCGATGCTAGGGGTAAACGTGGTAACTCTTTGGGGTGTTACACATCCATTTGCTGGATTTGCGCCGTTTGGGCAGTTAGACAAAAACAACCTATTGTCAGATCAAAAAAAGTATCCTAAAATTCCTACCTCAATTTATGGAAATGAGTATCCAGAAGGGTATGAGCTAGCGATGGAAACCATCCCTGTGGAAAGCATTATCAAAACGGTTAAAGACAACCTTTAGATGTCGTCAAAATCAACTTTTAGCGTTGCAGAGGTTGGTTCCGCTTGACAGCTTAAAACGAGGCCTTCAGCAACTTCATTATCCGTTAATACATTGTTTTGTCGCATACTAGCAGAGCCTTCCGTAATGCGACAAATGCAGCTACTACAAACCCCACCTTGACACGAATAGGGCACATCAATATCGTTCGATAACGCTGCCTCTAGAATAGTTTGTTTTTGAAGCATTGATAGTGTCGTTTCTTCTTCATCTACCAAAATCGTAATTTTGGATTCTCCTTTTTTAGTTGACGTATTTGAAGTGGATTCTATTGTCGACGTTGTGAATAATTCAAACAAAACCTGAGAGGCTTCAACGCCGTTTTCAATTAAAATACCATTTACGGTATTGATCATTCCTTCTGGGCCACATAAATAAAATTTGTGAACGTCTTGAGCACTAATCGCGTTTTTAAGAATATAGTTAATAGTTCCACTATCAATACGCCCAAATATGGCACCATCTTCATCGACTTCACTATAGACGAGTTGCAACTTAAAACGATCAGAATACAGTGTTTGTAGCGCTAAAATCTCTTCATAAAATATAGTTTCTTTAGGGGATTTATTTCCATAGATTAACACGAATGTGCTGTTAGTTTCCATTTCTAATAAGGTTCGAGCAATACTCATTATTGGTGTGATACCACTGCCGGCAGCAAAGGCCACAACAGTTTTTGTTGAGTCTGATTGTGGGTCATAAAAAAAGCGGCCATTAGGGGCTCCTACTTCAAGAGCATCTCCAATTTTTAAATGCCTATTAGTGTAGGAAGAAAACACACCACCATCGATTTCCTTTACCGTAATTGTTAGCGCTCCACTTGCGGGGCTTGAACTTAACGAATAGTCTCTTCGAACTTCCTGAGCATCAATTAATGTCTTTAAAGTAATATATTGACCAGCCTTAAAATTGAATTCAGTCTTGAGGTTTTCAGGAACCTCAAAAGTGATGCTAACCGCTTTTTCGGTTTGTCTTAAAATGGATTTAATTTTTAAAGAATGAAATTGAGCCATGAAAATAGTTTTTGCAAAAATAAGAAAGATTTAAGATAATTATCTGTTAAGACTTCCCCAAAATTAGAAGCCTTGGCGCTATAATTTTAGGCAAAATAGTATATTTTATTAGTTTTGTACAAAAAGATGATTATTTTTACAAAGTTGCATACGAATATGCCGTTTCTGTAGTTATAAATAAACAAATATATCCTTGTTGAAAACCATTTTTAATTATATAGTTTTAGGAGCCCTTACAGTCTTCACCATTACAAGTTGTTCTAGGAAAAAAGACAAATTCCTAAATCGCACTTGGCATTCTGTAAACACAAAATATAACGTGCTTTATAATGGAACTGTTGCTCTAGAAGCAGGTAAAATAGCAGTTAATTCTGCCTACAAAGAAAACTATTGGGAGGTTTTACCTGTTGAACGTTTGCAAATTACGGATGATATTGATTCAAATACAAAAACAAAAGACCCAAGCATAGAACTCGCTGAGGTAAAGGCAGTAAAAGCGATCCAAAAGCGAGGGATGAATATTAAGGGTAAAGAAAAAAACCCTCAAATCGATGAAGCATATATTTTACTTGGACAAGCGCGTTATTTCGACAATCGATTTATTCCAGCTTTAGAAGCCTTTAATTATATTTTATTCAAATACCCTGCAAGTAGCAATATTAACCTTGCAAAAATTTGGCGCGCAAAAACAAATCTACGTCTCCAAAACGAAGAAACAGCAATTAAAAACCTGAAGCAACTGATTGCGCTAGAACCCTTGTCTAAAAAAGATAGAGTTGAAGCAACATCGACCTTAGCACAAGCGTACATTACCACCAAATCTTTGGACAGTGCGATTACGCAGTTACAGCTAGCATCTCAGCTTACAAAAAACAATGAGCAACGCGGACGTTTGCACTTTATTGAAGGGCAACTTTACTCGGCTTTAGGAATAAAAGACAGTGCCAATATTGCGTTTGATAAAGTAATTGACCTTAATAGAAGAACGCCAAGAGACTATATGATTAGCGCTCATTTAGAGAAAATTAAAAATTTCGACATAGAAAACGGCAATAAACTTGCCCTTCAGGACCTGTTAGAAGACCTAGAAACGAACAGAGAAAATAGGCCTTTTTTAGATAAAATATACCATCGCATAGCAGCATATCATCTTCAGAATAAATCAGATTCTGTGGCCATTACATATTTTAATAAATCATTGCGAACTAATTCGGAAGACGATTATTTGACAGCTTTGAACTATCAAACGTTAGGAGACTTAAGCTATGATTATTCCGAATATAGCAAAGCAGGATCGTATTATGACAGCACCTTGTTGAGTCTGAAAGACAACAGCAAATCGTACCGTGCAATCAAGCGAAAACGAGACAACCTAGAGGATGTCATTTATTATGAGTCAATTTCTCGTGACAACGATAGTATCCTTAGTCTTGTGGCACTCTCTGACACAGATAAAGAAGCGTACTTTCAAACGTATATTGAGTCCTTGAAATTAGCAGAAGAAGCCTCAGAAAAAGGAGCCGCTCTTACTGGAAATGGTTTTGACGGGTCAACAAATGCAGTTGCCAAAAAAGGAAAAACATTTTATTTTTACAACCCAACGTCGGTAGCGTTTGGTAAAAATGAATTTATAAGAATATGGGGTGAACGTGCCTTAGAAGCCAATTGGCGTTGGTCTAGCAAAACCACACAATCCGAATCCGAAACAGTTTTAGAAACAGAAAATGGCGTTGATAATTCAGATCAAGAACGTTTTTCTGTGGACTATTACTTAGCACAAATTCCTACAGAACAAACAGCACTTGACAGTATTGCTAAGGAACGCAACTTTGCATATTACCAATTGGGACTCATATATAAAGATAAGTTTAAAGACTATAAACGCGCTCAAGGCAAGCTCGAAGCATTATTAACACAAAACCCTGAAGACCGTCTTGTATTGCCAACAAAATATAATTTGTATAAGCTATATGCGTTGCTAGAGTTTAAGCGTTTACAAGCCCGCGCTAAAAATGACATTATAGAGAATCATCCAGATTCTCGATATGCAGAGATTTTATTAAACCCAGAATCTGCTTTGCTAAATACTGAAAATAGCCCAGAAACACGTTACAACAATCTGTATGCACAGTTTGAGTCGGGGAACTACCAAGAGGTAATCGACGGCTGTGATATACAAATTATTCGGCTCGATGGTGATGAAATTGTACCAAAGCTAGAGCTTTTAAAAGTAACCTCTAAGGCACGTTTGTTTGGTTTTGAAGCCTACAAAGAAGGTCTTAATTTTGTGGCTCTCAACTACCCAAGTAGTATTGAAGGAAAAAAAGCAGCACAGATGTATGAAACGGTTATTCCAGCACTAGAAAACCAAGAATTTGTACAGGACTCTACACAAACTAGTTTTAAACTAATTTTTAAGTTTGAAACTAAAGAAACAGACCAATCTATAGCGTTGGAAGGCGTGTTAAAAGCTGCTATTGAAGGTGTTGACTATTTTAATTACACCGTTTCTAGAGATCGTTATGATACAAACACTATATTTGTAGTTGTACATGGACTAAAAAGTGTTCAAGGTGCATTGGGATTTGTAGAGATTTTAGAAAACAAAAATGACCTAAAAATTTCCAAACCCTTTTTTGGAATTTCCTCCAAAAACTATCAAACGGTTCAGATACATAAAAATGTGAAAACCTACTTAGAAACAATTAATTAAAACAGTATTACATATGTTTGCAGACAATAAAAAATCAAATATGAGTTCATTTTCTCAACAAAACACGATTGCTCAAGGGACCACTTATAACGGCGATTTGATTAGTGAAGGCGATTTTAGAATTGAAGGTCTTGTCAACGGTTCTTTAAATACTTCCGGCAAAGTTGTTATCGGCAAAACAGGATCAGTTGAAGGGGTTTTGAGTTGTAAAAATGCTGACGTAGAAGGGAAGTTTAAAGGCACTTTGACCGTTTCTGGCACTCTTAGTTTACGAGCTTCTGCACATATTGAAGGCGATGTTCAAATAGAACAACTTTCTGTAGAGCCTGGCGCGACGTTTAATGCTAGCTGCGTTATGAAAGGTTCCGTAAAAGCACTGAAAAACGAAATCAAAACAGCATCATCTCAAAATAATTCTAACGCTGAAGAATCCGCTTAAGCAAGCCGCTGTTTTATCTGCGATAGGGATACAAATGGCCGCAATCATTGCAGTTGGCACATTTGTGGGAGTTACGTTAGACGAAAAACACCCTAATGAAAACAATCTTTTCACCCTTATATTAACGCTATTTTCAGTAGTGCTTTCTGTTTATTACGTCATAAAACGGATCATCTCAGTTTCAAAAAAACAAAAATAAATGAATGAACTCTTTAAAAAGAGGGAAGTAGATTTTCTCATTCAATTAATTGTACTAAGCCTAGTACTCTTTGGGTCTCATAACTATTTGAACCATCATTTTGCTAAAGATATTATCTTATTTTTCCCCTTGTGGCATATTTATGTGTTTCATGTAATAACAGTTTTAGCGATATATACCTTAATAAATTACCGCGCCTCTATTGGTAAAACAGATGTATTTAATGCTTTTATATTGGGGATGCTTCTCAAAATGGTATTAATTTTTGTTTTTCTTTTACCGTGGCTTTTATCTAAGCCTGAACAACAAGGATTTGACCTCGCCAATTTCTTTGTGCCGTATTTTACTTTCTTGGCTTTTGAAGTGTATGCTGTGACTAAAGTTCTTCAAAAAAAAGAACCCGATAACGACGCCCCAAAAGACCTTAAATAATCATTAAAATATTATTTGTCATTTCATTAAATGTGTGTACATTTGCACCAAAATTAATCAAGGCAATTTTAATTAAAAGCAGTATATTGAACTCCTTTAGAACCGTATTCTTTTCAGCAGTATTTTTAGCAATTTCCTTTTTAGGTTTTGCCAAGGAAAAACAAACCACTCAAGATGATGCGCCTTTTGACCCAAAAGCGATGATTCTACATCACGTAAAGGATGCACATGAGTTTCATTTATGGGACTGGAAAGGGACTCCAGTGTCACTGTCATTACCAATTTTATTGTGGACAGATAATGGATTAACAAGCTTTTCTTCTAGTGAATTTCACCATGATGATGAAGGCCACACCATTGTAGAGGCAAACGGTGGGCGCTTTGTTAAGTTACATGAAAAAATTTATCAATTAGATGCTGGAGCCACTACCGTTGCTTATGATGCAGAACACCACCCAACAAATGCACAAAAACCGATAGACCTTTCTATCACTAGAAACGTGTTTATGATGTGGATTTCTGTGGCGCTATTATTGTTCATATTCCTAACAACTGCAAGAGGCTATAAAAACTCTAAAGACGGTGTTCCAACGGGAATTGCAGGATTTATGGAGCCCTTAATCATATTTGTAAGAGATGAAATAGGAAAACCAATGATTGGTGAGCATAAGTATAAAAAGTACATGCCATACTTGCTAACGATCTTTTTCTTTATTTGGATAAACAACATTTTTGGATTGATTCCAATTTTAAACGGCGCCAACTTAAGTGGTAACATCGCATTTACATTCACACTCGCCATGTTTACGTTTATTATTACAACATTTAGCGGTAACAAAAACTACTGGAAACACATCTTTTGGATGCCAGGTGTTCCAGTACCAATGAAACTATTTTTAATGCCTATCGAAATTATTGGAATGTTTGTCAAACCCATTTCGTTAATGATTCGTTTGTTTGCTAATATTACAGCAGGACACGTAATCATACTTGCATTAATGTCATTAATATTTGTGTTTAAGTCGGTTGCAATAGCACCGGTGTCTGTCGCATTTTCATTATTTATTACAGTGATTGAAATCATTGTAACGGCAATACAAGCCTATATATTTACAATATTGTCAGCCCTCTATTTTGGGATGGCAACAGAAGAAGAACATTAATTAATTTAAATTTATAACTATGACTATTACTGGAATTGCAGCTATTGGAGCTGGTTTAGCAGCTATTGGAGCTGGTGTTGGTATTGGTAAAATTGGTGGATCAGCCATGGATGCTATGGCACGTCAACCTGAAATGCACGGAAAAATTCAATCTTCTGCATTAATTTTAGCAGCCTTCGTTGAGGCGGTAGCACTCTTTGGAGTTGTTGTTGCTTTCTTACAAGGGTAAACACACAAAGAATACTGAAGTAACGGTTGGTTACTTCAGTATTTTTTAAATTTAAGTTATTAAAAAACAACAAAGAAATGGATTTAATTACACCAGGATTTGGATTGGTATTTTGGACGGCACTAACGTTCATTTTCCTATTAGTGATATTAAGAAAATTTGCTTGGAACCCAATTTTAGGCGCTGTTAGTGATCGTGAAGAAGGTATTAAAACCGCTTTAGCATCTGCTGAGAACGCACGTAAAGAAATGGAGAATCTTACAGCAGATAACGACCGTATTTTAAAAGAAGCGCGCGCGGAACGTCAAGCGATGCTTAAAGAAGCGCGTGACTTAAAAAGCAGCATGATTGAATCAGCCAAAACGGAAGCAAAAGAAGAAGCTAACAAATTAGTAGCACAAGCACAAGCAGCCATAGCCTCTGAAAAGAAAGCCGCTATTGCAGATTTAAAATCTGTGGTCGCAGAACTTTCAATTTCTATTGCAGAGACAGTGGTTCGTGAAGAGCTTTCAGATAAGGCAAAACAAGAAAAATTAGTGGAATCCATGTTAAAAGACGCTACTCTAAACTAATTAATCATGGCAGGAACACGAGCAGCAATCAGATATGCGAAAGCCGTATTAAGCTTAGCAACAGATAACAAAGCAGCAGCGACAGTGCAAGCAGACATGGCGCTAATTGGTCAAGCAATTGAAAATAACGCCTCTTTAGCAGATGTACTAAAAAGCCCTGTGGTTAAATTATCTGAAAAAGCAGATGTATTAAACGCTTTATTTCCTTCTGTAAGCTCAGAGAGTAAATCCTTGTTCACTATTCTTGTGACCAATAAAAGAGTCGATATACTAGGTCAAGTAGCCGCCCAATACGGGATTCTATATGACATAGAAAACAATAAAGAAAATGCCTTTGTAACCACGGCTATCCCTATGAATCCTGAATTGGAAACAAAGGTAATGGCAAAGCTTAAAACCTTAACAACAAAGGAAGTGACGTTAAATAAATCTGTAGATGAAAATATCCTTGGAGGTTTTATTCTGCGTGTTGGGGATCAACAATATGATGCCAGCGTCTCGAATCAATTAAACACAATAAAACGTAAATTTACAATTAACTAAAACTATACTGAGATTCATCAGAGGTATAAAATAAATTAAGATGGCAGAAGTAAAAGCAGCTGAAATATCAGCAATTTTAAAACAACAACTTTCAGGTTTTGAAGCAACAGCTTCATTAGACGAGGTTGGAACCGTATTAACTGTAGGTGATGGTATTGTTCGTGCATACGGACTTTCAAACGCACAGTATGGTGAACTTGTACAATTTGAAGGCGATCTTGAAGGGATTGTATTAAACCTTGAAGAAGACAATGTTGGTATTGTACTTTTAGGCGCTTCTAAAGTTGTTAAAGAAGGTTCAATTGTAAAACGTACTGGTCGTATTGCTTCCATCAATGTAGGTGAAGGAATTGTTGGTCGTGTGGTTGACACTTTAGGTGCACCAATTGACGGTAAAGGGCCTATTGAAGGGGATCTTTATGAAATGCCACTAGAGCGTAAAGCGCCAGGTGTAATTTTCCGTGAGCCGGTAACAGAACCTTTACAAACAGGAATCAAATCAATTGACGCCATGATTCCTGTAGGACGTGGACAACGTGAATTGGTGATTGGAGACAGACAAACTGGAAAAACAGCTGTTTGTATCGATACCATTTTAAATCAAAAAGAATTTTACGATGCAGGTGAGCCTGTATATTGTATCTATGTTGCTGTAGGGCAAAAAGCATCTACAGTTGCATTGATTGCTAAAACATTAGAAGAAAAAGGCGCTTTAGCCTATACGACGATTGTTGCAGCAAATGCATCTGATCCTGCTCCAATGCAAGTGTATGCTCCTTTTGCAGGTGCAGCTATTGGCGAGTATTTCAGAGACACTGGTCGTCCAGCATTGATTGTCTATGATGATTTATCAAAACAAGCCGTAGCCTACCGTGAGGTATCCCTTTTATTACGTCGTCCTCCAGGACGTGAGGCGTATCCAGGAGATGTATTTTACTTACACTCTCGTTTATTAGAGCGTGCAGCAAAAGTCATCAACAATGATGAAATTGCAAAAGACATGAATGATTTACCAGAGTCATTAAAACCAATTGTAAAAGGTGGTGGGTCTTTAACAGCACTTCCAATTATTGAAACACAAGCAGGTGATGTATCGGCATATATTCCAACAAACGTAATTTCGATTACGGATGGTCAAATATTCTTAGATGGCGATTTGTTTAACTCTGGTGTTCGTCCCGCAATTAACGTTGGTATTTCGGTATCTCGTGTGGGTGGAAACGCACAGATTAAAGCGATGAAAAAAGTATCTGGAACACTAAAATTAGACCAGGCACAATTCCGTGAATTAGAGGCCTTTGCTAAGTTTGGATCGGATTTAGATGCCGTAACTTTAAATGTGATTGAAAAAGGACGACGTAACGTTGAAATTTTAAAGCAAGCACAAAATGACCCTTTTAAAGTAGAAGATCAAGTTGCAATCATTTATGCAGGATCTAAAAATCTTTTAAGAGCAGTTCCTGTAAATAAAGTTAAAGAATTTGAAACTGAATATATCGAGTTTTTAAGAGCCAAACATAGCGATGTGTTAGCAACTTTGAAATCAGGTAAATTAACGGATGAAGTTACAGATACCTTAACAGCAGTTGCAAAAGAGTTATCAAGTAAATATACCGCTTAGTATAATACGACAAAAGCATGGCAAATTTAAAAGAAATCCGAAATAGAATAGCATCCGTATCCTCAACGATGCAGATTACAAGCGCCATGAAAATGGTATCGGCTGCTAAGTTAAAAAAAGCACAAGACGCCATCACAGCGATGCGTCCATATGCGGATAAACTGACGGAGCTTTTACAAAATTTAAGTGCCACTTTAGACGCCGATTCTGGAAGTAAATATTCAGAACAACGCGAACTAAAGAATGTACTTCTTGTAGCTATAACCTCAAACAGAGGGTTGTGTGGCGCGTTTAATTCTAACATTATTAAGCAAGCAAATCTAGTTGCAGAACGTTATGATGCCAAGGTATCCGTTGTTGCGATTGGTAAAAAAGCAAATGATGCCCTGTCTAAAAACTTTGAAATTATTTCTAATCAGAGTCCTGTGTATGACGATTTAACATTTGACAATGTTGCTGCAATCGCAGAAATGCTCATGGAACAATTTGAATCGAAAGCCTTTGACAAGATTGAAGTGGTGTATAATAAATTCAAAAATGCAGCGACCCAAGAAATCATGACGGAGCAGTTTTTGCCAATTGTCCCTTTAGAAAGTGACAGTACTGTAAGCTTAGATTATATTTTTGAGCCGTCAAAAGAAGAGATTGTAGAAACATTGATTCCAAAGTCTTTAAAGACACAGTTGTATAAGTCGATTAGAGATAGTTTTGCAAGCGAGCACGGCGCTCGAATGACCGCAATGCACAAAGCAACCGATAACGCTACAGAGCTCAGAGATCAGCTTAAATTGACGTATAACAAAGCACGTCAAGCATCCATTACCAATGAAATCTTAGAAATTGTTGGTGGGGCAGAAGCGTTGAATGGCTAATTAGTTGTTTTTCAAATAGATTAATAAGAGCCTTGTACTTGCAAGGCTTTTTTTATGGCATAAAAGTTGTTTGACTTTCAGTAACTTAAATCAATTCTTATGACCTACACAACACCACTTACCCTCCTTTTTTTAGTAGCACTATCACTACCGGTGGTGGCTCAAAACCAGAGGGGAGATATTTTACTCTCCATTACCGCTTCGCCGTTTCCAACGACTAATTCAAACAGCAACGATTTTGGCGTCATAGCCAAGGCAGGTTTGGAATTTCAGATCTCTGATAACGTTTCTTTTCAGGGAAGTTTTTTTACCTCCAACAATGTACTTTTTAAAAATGAAAGTGACATTAATATCAACTCTTATGGGTTTATACCATCGGTTCACTACTATTTCTTTAACCAACCCAAGTTTAATGTCTTTGGGCAATTGGGCTATGGTTTTGGTTTTGAAGATTTGACCCGCAATTATGGGGAAATCGAAAACAGCGCGTTGACCATTTTTAGTATAGGAGCAGGGGCAAATTATAAATTAAAAGAGAAACTTTACTTGCAATTACACTTGCCATATTTTAATGCTCAAAACATCACCATCAACGAATCAGTCGCTGCTGGAGTAGCCATATTTGTAGGCTTTAATTTCAAACTCAATTAAAAATCACGTATGTTTATAACCAAAATTCAAACCAAATGAAGCTTAAACCTCTCGTTATTTTAGGACTTGTTTTTTTAAGTATTTTTAATTGCAAGAGCGCACAAGAACCGTTGCTACAGTTTCAGACGACGGCTCCCATAGATTTTTCCGAACCCTACTACAATTCATGGGTAGCGGGAATCGAAGGCGGTGGTGCTGGAATCAATGTATTTTTGCCAACAACAAAACCTTCTAAGATTATAATTGATAGTCTTCATTTTAGAGGTGAAAAATCGGCAGTGGAAACCAGAGACCAATTAATTATTGGTCGATTTAAGTACACTACCACGCGTAAAAAAGATATTATATTTAGTTCTGATCGCCGAGCCGAGTATGGCAATACACTACCCACACAAATAGATGCATCGCCTTTTAGTCTCTCTCAAAATGAGTGTGTTATCAGTTATCTGGTCAATAACAAACGACTGTATTATAAAATTTCAAACCTTAAAAAAGGAGGAAGTATTGCTTATCCATCTGCACCGCCTAAAAAGCCTTAAACATCGATTATAGTTTGTTCGTTAAAATGTGTATTTTTATAGGATAAAATAGAGACACGTGAGCGTTCTAAAAACAGCATATAAACAAACCTTCATTTACGGACTGGCAACTGTCATTCCAAGGATGTTGAGTTTTATTTTGGTGCGTTTACATACCGATAAATCTGTACTACAAAACGTATCAGATTATGGCGATGTTTCCGTAATATTCGCCTATTTTGTATTGTTCAATGTAATTCTAGCGTACGGCATGGAAACCGCTTTCTTTCGCTTTTTAAATAAAGAATCGGCAAAGGAAAAAGTGCTAAGCACCAGTTCAATTTCACTATTTCTTACGTCTTTAGGTTTTTTAGGTCTTGGCCTGCTGTTTCAACAGCAGATTGCAGACCTCACACGTATCAATGTCAACTACATCACCCTTGTGGTTTGGATTTTGTTTTTAGATGCCTTAGTCATTATCCCTTTTGCCTATTTAAGAGCACAAGGAAAACCCATCAAATACTCTATTGTTAAACTTGCCAATGTGATTGTCAATTTGGGGTTAAACCTATTTTTACTGTTGTATTTACAAGCACTGGCCATTGATAACAGTATTTGGGATTCTATCTATGAAGCCAATTTTGAAGTGAGTTATATTTTCATTGCCAATCTCGTAGCAAGCGGCGTTACTTTGCTGATCCTTTTGCCATTTTATTTTAAAATCAAGTATAAAATTGATTCTGAACTTTGGAAAAAAATGCTGCGTTATGCGCTGCCTGTCTTGGTGTCTGGAATTGCATTTTCCATTAACGAAACCTTTGATCGGGTACTGCTAGAACGTTTGCTTCCGGAGTCTATCGCTAAAACATCTATAGGCATGTACTCCGCCTGTTACAAACTTGCGCTCTTTATGATGTTGTTTGCAACCGCTTACCGTTTGGGAATTGAACCTTTCATTTTTAGTCAATCCAAAACCAAAGACGCCGCTAAAAATTATGCAAAAATATTAGAGTTTTTTGTGATATGTGGCGCTCTTATTCTATTGGTTGTAGTCGTTTTTATCGATATACTAAAAGGGATACTTATTCCAAATGAAGCCTACTGGGACGCGATGAAAGTCGTACCGATTTTATTATTAGCCTATCTTTTTCTCGGAATATATCACAACTTGTCTGTGTGGTATAAAATCACAGACCGCACCAAATTTGGGGCGTATATATCTGTTTTTGGAGCCGTAGTAACGCTTCTGATCAATGTTATATTTATATCCACATTTAGTTATATGGCGTCTGCTGTGGCGACTTTAGTGGCGTATCTTTCTATGACGGTCTTGTCGTATTATTTTGGTCGAAAACACTATCCAATTCCTTATAACCTAAAAAAAATCGCAACTTATTTAACGCTTACCATATTCTTATCAGCGCTGTCATTTTATCAATTTAGAGCGCAGTATTTCATAGGGGCTGCTTTGGTAGGACTTCTATTAATCATTATCTGGTTCAATGAAAAAGCGACTATTAAACAATTTCTAAAACCCTCACATGACCATTAAAATTATAAACAAATCAGCTCACAAACTTCCTGAATATGAAACGGGCGCTTCTGCAGGTATGGACCTTTGCGCTAATAGTACAGAAACTGTTATTTTAAAACCCCTCGAACGTGCAATTATTAAAACGGGCTTGTTTATTGAACTTCCTGTAGGGATTGAAGCACAAGTGCGTCCACGAAGCGGATTGGCAGCAAAACACGGCATCACCGTTTTGAATAGCCCCGGCACAGTGGATGCCGATTATCGCGGCGAAATTGGCGTTATTTTAGTGAATCTTTCTGATACCGATTTTAAAATAGAAAATGGAGAACGCATTGCACAATTAGTAATCGCCAAACATGAACGTGCCGATTGGCTCGAAGTTGAACAGCTCAGCGATACCGTTAGAGGCGAAGGGGGGTTTGGAAGTACAGGAAAATAATGAAACACACACGACATTGCATTGTGGTTTTTTGTGTCCTCACAGGGTTGCTAGGAGGACATTCACAAAATGTGTCTGACAGCTTGTTGTCAGTCTCAAAAGAATCCCCGCATGTTAAATTTCAAAATCATTTTTACGAAGCATTGAAACAAAAAGCACTGGAAAATTATTCTAAATCGATTGAAGAATTAGTGTTATGCAAGTCTATAGACTCTTTAGAATCTGTTGTTTTTCATGAACTAGGCACCAACTATTTTAAGCTTAAGCAATTTGATAATGCCGCCTATAATTTTCGAAAAGCGATCGTATTAGATACGACGAACTTTTGGTATAAGGAGAGTTTGTATCACCTATATGTAGAGCAAAATCGTTTTGAAGAAGCCATCACAGCCGTTCAACCCTTGCTTTCTCGACATCCAGATTATAAGCAAGACTTGGCAAATCTTTATCTCAGCGCAGGACGTTATGACGACGCACTTGCCGTGCTTGAGAGTTTGGACGCCACATTTGGAGTGCGTTCAAGTAGAGATAAGATTCGAAACGAAATCTACAACCAAAGCGGCGCTGACGATAAACGAATCGCGCACTTAAAAAAACGGTTGTTAGAAATTCCAGAGGAGCCCACTAATTTTTTGAATTTAATTTATGCTTATAGCAAATTAGATCAAAAAAAGGAAGCGTTTGAAACTGCGCAATCATTCTTGGAACACCATCCAAAATCCCATTTGGTACATGTGGCCTTGTATAAGTTTTATTTAGATGCTAAAGATTATGATAAGGCCATCGCGTCCATGAAAATTGTGACGACAAGCACGATTGTGCGACCCAGTCTTAAAGTCAAAGTATTGAATGATTTTATGCGTTTTGCAAGTGCATTTCCAGCATATGAATCCGCATTATTAGAGGTGACCAACACAGTGAGTGACAACACGCCGAACCGTTCGGATTTAGAATGGGCAGATTATTATTACAACCAAAATGCCTATCAAAAAGCGATCTCTTATTATAAAAAAGCGTTGGATTTTGACCCTAACAATTTTTTAATTATTAAAAATTTAGCCCTTTTATATTTAGAAATCAACCAATTTGAAACGGCGGCTCTTTTTACTGAAAATCAAATAGAGTTATATCCCTCGCAACCAATTTTGTATTTGGTTAATGGGACTGCAAACAGACAACTTAATAAGCTCGAGGAGTCCATTGAATATCTCATGATGGGCTTGGACTATATCTTTGACGACAAAACTCTCCAGCTCGATTTTTATAGACAGCTGAGCGCTGTTTATAAGCAACAAAATAATATTGAGGCATCCGAAGCGTTTAATAGAAAAGCAATCGCATTAGAACAAACAGAATGAAACACCTTATTTATAGCATCGTCTTAAGCCTTCTTTTTGCTGGTTGTAAATCCACGAAAACACTCCAGTCTTCTGGAACCTTAGACTCAAACATGTCTGTGAGGCAAGTCGTTAAAAATCATAATAAATTAGAAACCAAATTCACCACATTACAGGGGCGTTTAAAAGTAGAATATATTCAAGGCGATCGTTCTGAAACGCACACTTTGACACTTCGGATGGGTTATGACAACACCATCTGGGTAAACGCATTTCTTAATATGGTACGGGTTAAAATCACCCCTGACCGTGTCCGTTTTTATAATAAATTAGATAAGACTTATTTTGATGGCGATTATGCGCTCATAAGCGAATTACTAGGAACGAATCTTGGGTTTGAAAACCTTCAAAATTTACTTCTTGGTGAAGCTGTTTTTGACATCAACCCCAAAGAATTTAAACAACTCAAACACGCGAGTGCCTATAAATTAACTCCGAAAAAATCAAACCCTCTTTTTGAGTTGTTATATATAATTAATCCTGTATATTTTAAATTAGATGCGCAACAACTCAGTCAATCATTGAAGCAAAACACCCTAAATATCAAGTATCAATCTTATCAAAAAATACATGGAATTGTTATCCCCGAAAGTCTGTCTATAAAGGCAATAAATACGGATGAGCAAACGACCTTAAATTTGAATATAAAATCCGTAATTTTGGATCAACCTTTACGATTTCCGTTTAAGATACCTAAAGGGTTTAAAGCTATTGAATTACAATGAAATTATCCAATACACGTTTTACCTTCACCGCTTTTCTGCTCATTTTGATGTTGCATTTTAGTGGGTTTTCACAAAGTAAAAAACAGCAAGAATTAGAAGAACGCCGCCGTGAACTTCGTCAAGAGATTCAGCAAATAGGGGTGTTGTTATTCGAAGGAAAGAAAGAACAAAAATCGGTACTATCGGTTGTGGAGGATTTAGATTTTAAAATTAAGGTTAGAAAAAACCTCATCAAGATTACCAACCAGCAAGCCAATTTATTGACACGAGAAATTAGCAGTAATCAAACCAAAATTTCTAAATTAAGAGATAAACTTAAAGTATTGAAAGCAGACTATGCTGAGATGATTGTCAAGTCCTACAAGAGTCGATCTGACCAAAACAAACTCATGTTTTTGTTGTCGTCCACCAATTTCCAACAAGCTTATAAAAGACTACAGTATATAAAACAATATGCCGATTATCAAATGCAACAAGCGGAACTCATTAAGACGGAAACCGCTAAAATGCAAGCGTTAAATATTGAACTGCTCGCTCAAAAAAAGAATAAGCAAATTCTTATTGAAGAGAATAAAAAAGCAAAATCTATTCTTGATAAAGACCGAGAACAACAAAGCGTTTTAATACAAGAAATTAAAAGTAATTTATCACAGTTTACAGTACAACTAAAATCCAAGCAAACTGAATCAAAAAAAATAGATAAAGAAATCCGTAAAATTATTCAGGCTGCGATTGCAGCTTCTAACAAAAAAGCTGGAAAATCTTCTAAACTTAAAGTGTTTTCGTTAACGCCTGAGCAGAAAATTTTAGCTGCGAATTTCACAGCGAACAAAGGAAAATTACCCTGGCCTGTGGTCAATGGTGTTGTAAAATTGAGGTATGGAAATAATCCGTCTCCAATTGATCCGTCGTTAACCATCAAAAGCAATGGTGTTCGAATAGCGACGAGTAAAGGCGGTCAAGTACGCGCCGTATTTGAAGGTGTTGTTCAGGGTATAATGACACCGAAAAACGGCAACAATACGATTATGATTAGACACGGAAATTACATCACAGTCTATAAAAATCTTTCTAAATTTTATGTCAGTAAAGGCGATAAGGTTACCACAAAACAAGTGATCGGGGAGGTGATAACCAATAAAGCTTCAGGGGAATCTATTCTAAGTTTTGGAATTTATAAAGACAGTTCTACTCAAAATCCTTCTCAGTGGATTTACCGTTTATAAGCGACTAGCTAAAAAGTGCTTTCAGCTCTGAAGCATCTTGCGCATTCATTTTTCCTGCTAAAACCAAACTCAATTGTTTACGTCTTAAAGCCCCATCAAAACGTTGAATTTCTTCTTCGGATTCAGGCACTAGCTGTGGAATAGTTACAGGAGTTCCTTTGTCGTCCACAGCCACAAAGGTGAAAATGGCCTCGTTCACTTTTACAGAAGCTTTAGAGGTTTTATTGTCAGCCCAAACATCGATAAACACTTCCATTGAGCTTTTAAATGCTCGAGACACCTTAGCTTCTACGGTCACAATACTTCCTAATGGAACAGCGTGTTTAAAAGCGACGTGGTTTACAGAAGCTGTAACTACTATTTCTCCAGAGTGCCGTTGTGCAGCGATGCTCGCAGCACGGTCCATTCGTGCTAATAATTCACCTCCAAATAGGGTATGAATTGCATTTGTTTCACTTGGAAGCACCAAGTCGGTCATTGTAGTTTTTGAGTCTTGTGGATGTTTAGTTTCCATGTATTTAGAGTCTATAGTGGTGAAAGATACAGAAGAATGTATCAGCTTGAATATTGAAAAAACGGGGGTGTATTATGGAATGTCTTTAATCAACATCCAAGCTGCACGATTGTGTGTTTTTTTGATTTTAGATAACGCCTTTTGAGCCTCTTTTCGCGTTTCGAAACTTTCATACACTACTTGGTGTAAGCCATATCTGTTGGTGCCAATAAGACGGGCGTCATAGCCTAAAGCCTTCAGTTGTTTCAGTTTTCGGTGACTATTTGCTTTCACTCTAAACGCTCCAGCTACAATATGAAAATCTCCACTTTGTTTTTTTAAACTCACCATTATAGCAGGCAATGGATTATCAATCACAAAAGTGGCTTCTTGTATTTTAGTGTCTAAAATTTCGTTGGCAGCATCAAGTGCTATAGTGTTTTGCTGTTCAATTTGACTCAAGTATAAATTAGATCCAATAGATCCACTTAAACCAAGTGCTAGTACAGCTATGGCTGCATATTTAAGATATACATTAGACTTAGAGCGTTTAGGAGTCAGTGCAATAGTACCGCTAGCTTCTAGTTTTTGAACGACCGCTTGATGTGCTTGTCTTTCAATAGATGGCGATACAAAAGCATCTAAACCAAATGCTCCAGTCATATAATTAATACTGTCAGAGGGCACAAACAAGAGCTTACCGTCTTCAGAGGTTAATTCCCCAATGTGTTTAAAGTCAACGGTTTCTCCTTTATCTAAACGTAATTTAAGTTTTGCAACTTGGTTCTCTATTTTAGCTGTTGCTACCTCAAAAGTAATATTTTCTATTTCCGAAATATAGGATGCCAATAGCCCATCGTTAGATTGAAGTTGAACATTAAAAGACAATTGTTTTTGAGGGGGATAAAAATCACTAGTAACCTCATTAATTCTTGCCGATATAGGGTGCGATAAAAAAGCTCCAAAATTGGGGAGTGTCACGCATTCATAACGGTAAAGTAAATCTCCTATGTACTGACTTAGTTGCATATTTTCAAAGTTAGGATTTTTTTTATAATATCAAAGTTTTATTTTAAGGTTTATAGCTCTTATGTCTTTACCCTGTCCGTTGAGATTTTTTTTATTCAAAACTTACTTTCTAGAGCTAAGCTTAGCCAACAACTTAAGTATTTCAAGGTACAGCCAAATCAGAGTGACCAATAACCCAAAGGCGCCATACCATTCCATGTATTTTGGAGCACCGTTTTCAGCTCCTTGTTCAATAAAATCAAAATCCATAACTAAATTCAAGGAAGCAATAACAACGATAAACAGTGAAAATCCAATACTTAACATAGAGGCATTTGATGGATCCATAACAGGCAACCCACCGCTTCCAAACATACCCATTAAAAAACTAATTAAGTATACAACTCCAATACCAGCGGTGGCAGCAAATACGCCTAACTTAAAATTCTCTGTCGCTTTGATAAGTTTAGTTTTGTAGGCAAATAATAGCGCACATAAGATCCCTAACGTAAGCATAATAGCTTGAGGAACAATACCCGGTTCAAATGCATTCGCATACATTTTAGAAATTCCGCCAAGTGCTAATCCCTCTAAAGCCGCATAGATTGGAACTGTTACTGGAGACCATTCTTTTTTAAAAATGGTGACAAGGGCGAGAACAAAACCACCAATAGAGCCAATAAGCACATAATCCATAATGGCATTGCTATAGGTATAATAGCCCGCAAAGACTAAAATCCCCAAGCTAATGGCCGTCTTATTAACCGCACCATCTAAAGTCATGACTTCAGTAGTGGTAGATTTTAAGTTCTTAAAGGTCTTTTTGCTAAGAGCTGGATTTCCTGATTTTATCATTACTGGCGTATTAATATGTTCAGTTCAAATTTACAGTAAAATAATTAGAGAAAAAAGTTAGTTTTTGGGGTGTTGAAACGGCTTAAATTACTCAAATGAAAATTTCTTACTTTTGAATAGCCTATTGCCCACAAAACCCCAAAACAAAAATATTATGAACACCCCTCAAATCTTACACGCATTAGCCTTGCAGGCGGTGCCTAATATTGGCGATATCACGGCCAAAAAACTCATTCAACATTGTGGTAGCCCGGAAGCTGTGTTTAAAGAATCTAAATCCAATTTGTTAAAAATTGAAGGCATTGGCACACATACCATTAAAAACATCACCAAATCAATGTTTCTGAAAGCCGCCGAAAAAGAGCTTAGTTTTATGGAAAAAAACGCTATTGAGGCGTTATATTTTGAAGATTCAAATTATCCTTTTAAGCTAAAACACTGTATAGATGGGCCTCTTGTATTGTTTCAAAAAGGCGGTATCAATTGGGATCATACGCCCATTATTAGTGTTGTTGGCACCCGAAAAATCACCACCTATGGTCTTGCGCAATGTGAAAAAATAATTGAAACCCTTGCGGTTTTCAACCCCATTATTGTTTCTGGATTTGCATATGGAACCGATATTTCTGCTCATAAAGCAGCCCTCAAACACCACCTCCAAACGGTGGGTTGTATGGCACAAGGTCTTCAAAACACCTATCCAAAGCAACACCTCAAATACCGAAGTTTGATAGAAAATCAAGGTGGATTTGTCACCGATTTTTGGAGTACTGCTGTGATGGATCCTTCTAACTTTTTAAGGCGTAACCGTCTCATTGCAGGGTTGAGCGAAGCGACCATCGTTATTGAATCTGCCGAAAAAGGCGGGAGTTTGGCTACGGCTACAATGGCGTTTGGATACAATAGAGAAGTGTTTGCGCTTCCAGGCCGCATCACAGACCGTCAAAGTCAGGGCTGTCATAATTTGATTAAAACCAAAAACGCACATTTAGTTTCTAACCCAGCAGATATTCCTTACATCTTAAATTGGTCTCTAGACACTCAAAAGAAAGTAGTGCAAAAAAAGCTGTTTGTTGAATTGAATTCCGATGAAAAAATTATTTACAACTATTTGAAAAAAGAAAGTAAATCAGCCTTGGATGGTATCGCCATAGCTTGTGATATGCCTACCTCTAAAGCGGCATATCTATTATTGAACCTGGAATTGAAGGGCGTTTGTCGTCCGCTCCCAGGAAAAGAATTTGAGCTGGTTTAGTAGCCGATTTTTCCTCGAACACGCGCCAATACGCCATCTGCAACTGCAGCTGCTTTTTTAGCGCCTACTGCCAATGCTTGGTCTATTTCTTCTAGGTTTGACATATAGTAAGTGTAACGCTCTCGTTGTTCGGAAAACAATTCACAAACGAGTTCAAATAACGCTTGTTTGGCATGACCATAGCCATAGCCTCCAGCTTCATAGTGTTGTTTCATCTCTGTGATTTGAGCTTCTGAAGCCAATAATTTGTATAGTGCAAAACAGTTACAACTCGCCCAATCTTTCGGATCTTCTAGAGGAGTACTGTCGGTTTGAATAGACATGATTTGCTTTCGTAAGGCTTTGTCAGTTTGAAAAATATCAATCACATTGCCTTTACTTTTGCTCATTTTTTGGCCATCTAACCCTGGAATAAGCATATTTTCTTTTTGAATTTTTGCTTCTGGAATTACAAACACCTCGCCAACCTTAGCATGAACTCTTGCCGCGACATCTCGGGTCATTTCAATATGTTGGAGCTGGTCTTTCCCAACAGGTATAATGTTGGCATCATAAAGTAAAATATCCGCAGCCATCAACATCGGATAGGTAAACAACCCGCCATTAACGTCTTCCAAACGGTCTGCTTTATCTTTGAAGCTATGGGCTAATTCTAAGCGCGTAAACGGAAAAAAACAGCTTAAATACCAAGAGAGTTCCGTGACTTGTGGGACATCACTTTGGCGGTAAAAGACGGTTTTTTGGATGTCTAAGCCAAACGCCAACCAAGTTGCGGCAGTGGCATAGGTATTTTGACGTAGTGTTTTAGCGTCTTTTATTTGAGTCAGCGAATGCATATCGGCAATAAATAGATAAGAATCATTTTTGGGGTCGTTACTCATTTCAATTGCAGGGATAATCGCGCCTAAAATATTACCGAGGTGCGGGGTGCCTGTACTCTGAACGCCTGTTAAAATTCTTGCCATTTCTAATTTGTTTTTCCGAATGAATAGCAAAGGTACTTTTTTTGAGGCAATCGCTCAATTTTTTTAGGAGTTTTGACGGTGTGCGTGAATTTTCATTCTAGTAGTTCATTTCTATGCGCCCAAAACTCGGTTTTTTCATTAATGATATAGAAGGTCTCCACCCCTGGCGCAAGCGTCTCGCTTGCGCTGTTCAAGGTTGACACACGTTTTATTTTTTAAAAAACTTGATAGTATTGAGTCCTTTTAATTTTAAAAAATATAAGGTACTGCTATTTAGGTTTTTAATTTCTATTTTTTTACCATTTGTTATACGTCCCTTACTGATTTCGGTTCCATTAATATTGTGTATTACATAATTTGTTACGTCCTTTATTCCCAGAATATTAATGTAATCTGAAGAAGGGTTAGGAAAAACGGTTATTGTTTTATGTTCAAAATTATCAATTCCTAGAGTACTATTAACAGTTACAATGTTAGCTCCACCTGCAATTGCAGTATGTGAATACGCAGTAAGGTCATCGCTTGACCAGTTAGTCAACGTGTGAATCCTTTCTAGCCATTCACTTCTAGTAGCTCCAGTAAAAGGTCCTGTATACTGCCAATTATCAACATGCCCTCCACTAAGTCCAGATATTCCAAAGGCACTTGCAGTTGTTTTATTTGATTGAGAAGAATTTAAAGCTGTTAAACCAGGAGGTAAATGACTATCCGTTGCAGAAAAAGTAGAGCTTAAAGCATTAGCGTCAACCTGCCATCCGTTGATATAACCATTTGCTGACCTAGTGTTAACCCCATAAATAAATGTTATTGTACTCGTTATAACACCATCACTTGTTTGAAAGATGAGCAGTTGATCTCCTGAAGTACTTAGTGCTAGCACCCGTTTCAACACTGCCACCTAATTCGTAAAATTCTAAAGACCCTAATGAAGCTGGACTCAATTCATATAAGCCCCCAGTTGGGTTGAGTAATTTAATCAATGTCCCCGCAGTTATACCAGAACTGTTAACGGTAAACTTTATTCCCCTTTCTAATGATGATTCAAAACTAGAGCTACCAGAATCCCAACTTCCGTCCGAAAAATAGATAATCGAATTTGCGCTAAGATCAACTAAGGGCAGAGCTACTATTTCATCACCTCCACCATCAGAATTGAACTGAAGAATTACGATATCCCCTACAGATAATGTAACTTGAGCAAAAGAAGAATTGGTAAAATAAACAGAGAAAAGAAATGCTAGAAAAAAAGTAATTGTTTTCATAATCAAAAATATTTAATTGTTAATATTTAGTTTTAATGTTTGCTAACGTTTTTTTTTGTCTTTTCAATTCATCGTATCAAAGGGGGATCAATTAAAAACCCAAGTCGTCACTGCGTATAGTGCGGCCTAGTGTTGAACTTTTTATTTTTTAAAAACTCCGCATTCACGTGCACCGCTGTGTAAACAGAGTCTCATAATACATTACTTAAAAAAATGAAATTGATTAAAATGAAGAATCAGATTTGGGGTCCAAGTCTGCCATAAATGTAGCAAAAAATAGTTAATAGCGCTCAAAAGGCCATCGTTTTTTATAAACGCTTTAGCTAAACGTCTTGCAGTTATGTATTCAAATTAGCAGTAAACACACTTTTTTTGTTTAACAGCTCAATTTTTTTAGTAGTTTTGAGGGTGATTAAAATTATAAAATATCCATTGTGGGTTTTGTACAGAATTTGGTTCTATGTGCTAGTCGCCGTACCAATTCTTATTATGTTTCCACTATTATTTTTGTCCGTATTAAAACAAAAATGGTATCCCTTCTTTTTTAGGCTAGCCAGAATTTGGGCTAAAATCATTCTTATTGGAATGGGGTATTATTGGACCGTTAAACGTGCTGAGCCGCTAGTAAAAGGACAAAGCTATGTGTTTGTAGCCAATCACACCTCGATGACAGACATCATGCTGATGTTGGTAGCATTTAAAAACCATCCGTTTGTGTTTATAGGCAAAAAAGAATTGGTAAAAATTCCAGTCTTTGGATTCTTTTATAAACGCACCTGTATTTTAGTCGATCGTAGTAGTCCAGAAAGCCGAAAAGCGGTGTTTATACGGGCTCAAAACCGCATCAAACAAGGCTCTAGTATTTGTATTTTTCCAGAAGGTGGTGTGCCAGACGAATCCGTTATTTTAGACCGTTTCAAAGCAGGGGCATTCCGATTGGCTATCAATCATAAAGTACCACTAGTTCCTATGACCTTTTTCGACAATAAAAAACGCTTGTCTTATACGTTCTTTAGTGGTGGTCCAGGAAAAATGCGCGTAGAAGTACACCCAACTATTTCCACAGAACAACTGTCAGTTGAGGACACAACAGAATTTAGTAAAGAAGTCTATAGCCTCATTTCAAAGTCTTTGGAAGCAGATTTAAAAGCATAAAAAAATCCCGAAGTATCGGGATTTTTAATTAAGTATCGTTTTTTAAGCTTCAGCTTTCAGAACGACTTTTATCTTTTCTTCGAGCTCATCCATTAACTCTGGATTGTCTTTAATCATGTTTTTAACAGCGTCTCGACCTTGTCCTAGTTTTGTGTCGTCATAGCTAAACCATGAACCACTCTTTTTAACAATTTCATGCTCGACAGCCACATCTAAAATTTCACCAACTTTAGAAACACCTTGTCCATACATGATGTCAAATTCTGCTAAACGGAATGGCGGCGCGACTTTGTTTTTCACAACTTTAACACGCGTTTTATTCCCTAAAACATTCCCATCACTATCTTTTATTTGTGTCGAACGACGAATGTCTAAACGAACAGAAGCATAAAACTTTAAGGCATTTCCACCTGTTGTTGTTTCAGGGTTTCCGAACATCACACCAATTTTTTCACGTAATTGGTTAATAAAAATCATGGTACAGTTTGTCTTGCTTATAGAACCTGTTAGTTTTCTTAAGGCTTGAGACATTAAACGGGCATGAAGTCCCATTTTAGAATCTCCCATCTCGCCTTCAATTTCACTTTTAGGTGTCAATGCTGCCACAGAATCAATAACCACCATATCAATAGCACCAGAACGCACCAAATTATCGGCAATTTCAAGGGCTTGCTCGCCATTATCAGGTTGAGAAATAATAAGGTTATCAATATCCACGCCTAAATTTTGAGCATAAAAACGATCAAAAGCATGTTCAGCATCAATAAACGCTGCAATACCACCTGCTTTCTGCGCTTCCGCTATTGCATGTAATGTTAGGGTCGTTTTTCCTGAAGATTCAGGGCCATATATTTCAATGACACGACCTCTTGGATAGCCACCAACGCCTAAGGCAATATCCAACCCTAAGGACCCTGAAGGGATCACTTCGACATCCACCACTGGGGCATCACTCATTTTCATTACGGTGCCTTTTCCGTAGGCTTTGTCAAGCTTATCTAAAGTTAGCTTGAGGGCTTTTAATTTTGCATCTTTTTCGCTGCTCATAAGTCTTTTGTATCTAATTCTTTCTTCTTGCTAAAGTAAGATATCTTTTGTAAAGTTTGAAAATTTTAACGAACCTTTTTGTATTATTTTAAACCTTTTTATCCCCATTTAGAAGGGTTGTTTCAAAAACAAGTACCTTTGCAGCTCAATTCATATAAACTTAAAATTAGTATAGCATGCAACTGTACAATACCTTAAGCAATATTGAAAGAGCTGAACTCCTCCAAAAAGCCGGTAAAGACCGTCTGACGATCTCTTTCTATAAGTATTCAAAAATCAGTAACACGGAGGAGTTAAGAAACCACTTATTTCTATTTTGGAACAGTATTGATGTTTTAGGTCGAATTTATATTGCTCATGAAGGCATTAATGCACAGCTTTCTGTGCCTGCAGATAATTTTGAAGCCTTTAAAACTCATTTGGATACCATTGATTTTTTAAAGCATGTCCGTATAAATATCGCTATTGAACACGATTTATTGTCATTTTTAAAATTAAAGGTTAAGGTCCGTGATAAAATCGTTTCAGACGGTTTGAATGATGATACTTTTGATTCTTCGGCTATAGGTACACACGTAAACGCTTCGGAATTCAACACATTGATTGAAGATGAAAACACTGTGGTAGTTGATATGAGAAATCATTATGAAAGTGAAATCGGTCATTTTAAAAACGCAATAACACCAGATGTTGATACCTTTAGAGAATCCTTAGATTTAATAGAAGACGACCTTAAGGATTATAAGGAAACTAAAAAACTGGTTATGTATTGTACTGGGGGCATACGTTGTGAAAAAGCGAGCGCCTATTATAAGCATAAAGGGTTTAAAAACGTGTACCAATTAGAAGGTGGTATTATTAACTATGCCCGTCAGGTAGAAAAGGAGGCGATAGAAAATAAGTTCATTGGAAAAAACTTTGTGTTTGATCAACGCCGTGCCGAAAAAATATCTGATGATGTCATCGCAAGTTGCCACCAATGTGGAGCACCTGCAGACGTTCATGTCAATTGCGAGAATGATGCCTGTCATTTGCTATTTATTCAGTGTGATTCGTGCAAGCAAACCATGGAAAACTGTTGTTCTACGAATTGCATGGAAATAAATCGATTACCGCCTGAGGAACAAAAGTTACTCCGAAAAGGCCAAGGGAATAGTAATGATATTTTTAAAAAAGGACGAACCGATCATTTGTCTCACAAAAAGGATCTAAGAAATATTTTTGAGACCCTTGAAAAATCTAAAGATTCTTAATTTAAGAGAGAAGTATGTATTTTTATAAGATACAAAAATAGCACTCACCTCGTTTTTAAGTCCTTAAATAATCTTATATTTACGTTTTAAATCATAGGATTAATACGCATTTGTAATGCTGTTGCATTGACAAATTCAATATATATAAATTATGGGATGTACAAGCTGTTCAACAGGAAAAGACGGTCAACCAAAAGGGTGTAAAAACAATGGAACATGCGGGACAGATAGCTGCAATAAACTTACCGTTTTTGATTGGCTTTCAAACATGACACTTCCCAACGGCGCAACCCCTTTTAATTGGGTTGAAGTTCGTTTTAAAAACGGCCGTAAAGTATATTATAAAAACACAGAAAATTTAACGCTAAGTATCGGCGATGTCGTGGCTACACAAGCGGCCTCAGGACATGATATTGGCATGGTAACATTGTCAGGTGAATTGGTTAAAGTCCAAATGAAACGCAAGAAGATTTCGGAAACCCCTGAAGATGTTTTTAAAATTTACCGAAAAGCGTCTCAAAGAGATATCGATATTTGGGTTGAAGCTAGAGATAAAGAAGAACCGATGAAAGTCAAAGCAAGACAATTTGCAATTGACCTGAGGTTAAAAATGAAAATTTCTGATATAGAATTTCAAGGCGATGCTAGTAAAGCGACGTTTTATTACACCGCCGATGAACGTGTCGATTTCAGAGAGCTTATCAAATTGTTCGCAAGAGAATTCAGAACACGAATCGAAATGAAACAGGTTGGTCTTCGACAAGAAGCCGCACGACTTGGTGGCATTGGGTCCTGTGGACGCGAACTGTGTTGCTCTACATGGCTCACGGATTTTAGGTCTGTAAACACCTCAGCAGCACGCTACCAACAACTGTCTTTAAACCCCTTAAAATTAGCGGGTCAATGTGGAAAACTGAAGTGTTGCTTAAATTATGAGCTGGACGCTTACCTAGATGCTTTAAAATCATTTCCTAAAACAGAGGTTAAGTTACGCACCGAAAAAGGGACCGCAGTTTGTCAAAAAACAGACATTTTTAAAGGCCATATGTGGTATGCATATGAAGGGGAATGGATGAACTGGCATAAACTAACCACGACTCAAGCCAATGAAATCATTGCTATTAATGTCCAAAACAAGAAGGTTGCAAGTTTGGAAGACTATGCCATAGATTTAGTTGAAGATACTAAAGTAGATTTTGAAAACGTTGTGGGTCAAGATAGTTTAACACGTTTTGATGCTCCAAAAAATCAAAATCGCAAAAAGAACAATAGACGCAAAAAGAACAACAGGAACAATAGAAATAACAAAAAACCTAGACCCCGAAACAACAATGCAAAGTAAATCAGTACTATGGATCTTTCTTTTCGCTTTTGTGACATTTTCATGTCAACAAAACAAGCCATTTGATCGCTATACATCTATTGTAGACAGTTGGGATAAACACCAAACGATTCGCTACGATTTTATAGCTCCGGACACTATTACTCCTTATAATTTATTTGTTAATTTACGAACGACCACAGATTACAAGTTTAATAATTTGTTTTTAATAGTTGAATTAAACTATCCGAATGGAAAAGTTACAAAAGACACATTAGAGTATCTTATGGCAAAACCAAACGGGGAGCTTTTAGGCACTGGATTTACGTCTATAAAAGAACATAAGCTCTGGCTAAAAGGCTATGAAACCCCTTTTTTGTTTGATGAACAAGGGACTTATAAAATACAAATTCAACACGCCATGCGGCATCGGGGAGAACCAAGTGGAGTAACGAAGCTTGAAGGGATTATTGATGTTGGGTTTAGTATTGAATCCTTAAGTAAATAATAATTATGGCAAAGAAAAAGACAGCAGCTCTTGATTTTTCAAAACCGATTCGTTGGTTTTGGATGACTTTTTTAGCGTTTATTTTAGGAACAGCATTCATTTTTATGTTGGCCTCTTTTGGAGCTTTTGGTGAGATGCCAGACCACACCGCACTAGAAAACCCCCGCACAAATCTAGCTACAGAAATCATTTCTGCAGACGGTGAAACATTAGGCAAATTTTACTATGAAGACAATAGGACTCCAGTAACATTTAGCGAACTTCCCAAACCCCTAGTTGACGCCCTTATTGCAACTGAAGATGTTCGTTATTTTGACCACGCAGGAATAGATGTAAGAGGTACTATACGTGCATTTGCCTTTTTGGGAAAAAGAGGAGGTGCGAGTACAATTTCACAACAATTAGCCCGACAATTGTTTGTAGGAGTTAGATCTAAAAACAAACTAGAAACGGCCACTCAAAAAATAAAAGAATGGGTACTTGCGACACGATTAGAACGTCAATACACTAAAGAAGAAATTATCGCGCAATATTTTAATATCTATGATTTTGGAAATAATGCAGACGGAATCCGGTCCGCATCAAGAATTTATTTTGGTAAAGAACCGATAGATTTATCACTCAACGAATCGGCGATGTTAGTGGGCATGTTTAAAAACTCGTCGCTTTATAATCCACGACCAAAACGAAATCCTGAAGGCACCAAAAACCGACGTAATGTGGTGTTAAGTCAAATGACAAAATATGGGTTTATAAAAGAAACGCTCAAAGACTCGCTTCAACAATTGCCTTTAGAGCTCAATTATACACCTGAATCTCATCGTGAAGGGATAGCAACTTATTTTCGATCCTATCTGCGTGGGTTTATGAAGGAATGGGTTAATAATCCTCAAAACAGAAAACCCAATGGTGAAAAATACAATATCTACAAAGATGGCTTAAAAATTCACACAACTATAGACTCTCGGATGCAAACCTTTGCAGAAGCAGCGACTAAAGAACATATGGCTAAGTTACAAGCGGAGTTCTTTGTTCAAAACACCAAAAGAAGAAACCCTACGACTCCCTTTTTGGATTTAGAGACCAAAGAAATAACCGCTTTATTAAAGTCTAGCATGAGACGTTCCGAACGTTGGCGGCGAATGAAGTATGATCTTAAAAAATCGAATGAGGAAATTATAGCCTCGTTTAAGAAACCAGCTTCTATGAAAATATTTTCGTGGACCGCAGAAAACAATGAAATAGACACAATCATGACGCCTTTGGATTCTATGCGTTATTACAAATCCTTTTTAAGGACTGGAATGCTATCAATGACCCCACAAACAGGTCATGTCAAAGCATGGGTTGGTGGCGCCAACTTTAAACATTTTCAGTATGACATGGTCAAGCAAGGGAAGCGTCAGGTTGGGTCTACTTTTAAGCCTTTTGTATATGCAGCAGCAATCGATCAGCTTCACTTGTCGCCTTGTGATACTTTCCCAAAATCACAAATCACTATTGAGGCGATGAAATATGGAAACATGAAGCCATGGGCGCCCAAAAACTCTGGCGGTAACTATGGTGGTTTTGAAACTCTAAAGTCCGCTTTGGCAAATTCTAGAAATACAATTACTGCGCGCTTAATGAATGAAATTGGGCCACAACCAGTGATCAATTTAGCCCGCAGTTTAGGTGTTAAACAAACCATTCCAGCGGTACCTTCAATCGCTCTTGGAACCCCCGATCTGAGTGTCTATGAGATGGTCGCAGCCTATGCTACGTTTGCAAATCAAGGCGTGTATACCAAGCCTGTTATGGTTACTCGAATTGAAGATAAAAATGGCACCATATTATATCAAGATGCTCCAGAAACCAAAGATGTTTTGAGCAAAGAAGTGGCGTATGTGACGGTTAAATTGATGGAAGGAGTCACCCAATTTGGCTCGGGTCAGCGGTTGCGTCACAACAGTCTTAAAAATGAATTGGTATACAAAGAAATTGTCACGGGTTACCCCTATGAATTCACGAATCCGATTGCTGGAAAAACAGGAACCACACAAAACCAAAGTGATGGTTGGTTTATGGGCATGGTTCCTAATTTGGTTACTGGGGTGTGGGTTGGTGGCGAAGATCGTGCTACCCATTTCAAAACAATCACCTACGGACAAGGGGCCTCTATGGCACTTCCTATTTGGGCAAATTATATGCGAAGTTGCTACACACTAGAAGCATTAGGAATCTCAATAGAAGATTTTGTAGCGCCAGAAGATCTGACAATTGAAGTCGAGTGTGAGCCTATAATCGAAGAAGGAGGTGAAATTCCTGAGGACACATCGACGATTACCCCAGACATTGATTTCTAAGGAAATCCCTCTATTAATAAGATTTTTTTTGTACTTTTTTATCCTAAAATAAACCTATGATAAATAAACAAGTAGCAAATGTGAAAGAAGCCCTTAAGGGCGTCTCGAACGGAATGACCCTTATGCTTGGTGGTTTTGGATTGTGTGGAATTCCCGAAAACGCAATTTCTGAACTCGTCGACATGGATGTTAAAGACCTCACCTGTATTTCTAACAATGCAGGCGTTGACGCTTTTGGACTTGGATTATTACTTCAAAAACATCAAATAAAAAAAATGATTTCGTCCTATGTTGGCGAGAATGATGAATTTGAACGTCAAATGCTTTCGGGCGAATTGGATGTTGAGTTGATTCCACAAGGTACTTTAGCAGAACGTTGTCGTGCCGCACAAGCGGGATTTCCTGCTATTTACACTCCTGCTGGTTACGGAACAGAAGTTGCAGAAGGTAAAGAGACACGTGAGTTTGATGGAAAAATGTATGTTTTAGAAACCGCTTTTAAAGCCGAGTTTTCTTTTGTGAAAGCATGGAAAGGCGATGCGGCAGGAAACTTAATATTTAAAGCAACTGCCAGAAACTTTAACCCAAATATGTGTGGGGCAGCCATAATTACAGTTGCTGAGGTTGAAGAATTAGTGCCCGTTGGGTCTCTAGACCCCAATCAAATTCACATTCCAGGAATTTTTGTACAACGTATTTTTCAAGGAAAGAACTACGAAAAACGTATCGAAAAACGAACCCTAAGACATAAATCATAATCATGTTAGACAAAAATGGTATTGCTAAACGTATCGCACAAGAAGTTCAAAACGGATACTATGTAAATCTTGGTATCGGAATCCCAACACTTGTTGCCAACTTTGTGCGCGATGATATAGAAGTCGAATTTCAAAGCGAAAATGGCGTCCTAGGCATGGGGCCCTTCCCTTTTGAAGGCGAAGAAGATGCAGATCTAATCAACGCCGGAAAACAAACTATTACGACACTTGATGGTGCTAGTTTTTTTGACTCCGCCACTAGTTTTTCTATGATTCGTGGTAAGCATGTACACCTTACCATTTTAGGTGCGATGGAAGTTTCAGAAAATGGAGACATTGCCAATTGGAAAATCCCAGGCTATATGGTTAAAGGTATGGGAGGTGCAATGGACTTGGTGGCCAGTGCTGAAAATATTATTGTAGCCATGATGCACACCAATAAAACAGGAAAGTCTAAACTTTTAAAACGTTGTTCATTGCCGCTTACGGGCGTTGGTTGTGTCAAAAAAATTGTGACTGATTTAGCCGTTTTAGAAATTACAAAAGACGGGTTTAAACTCTTAGAACGCGCGCCAGGAATCTCTGTAGAAACGATTCAACACGCCACAGAAGGACATCTTATTGTTGATGGCATAGTTCCCGAAATGGTTTTATAAACTTGGTTTGGTGAGAGTCGTTATTTTCAGCAACTCACAACCCTTTCGGAATAGCCTCTATCAATGCTTTGGTATACGCTTTTTGAGGCGATTCATAAATCGCATCGGCTTCGCCGAGTTCTTCTATTTTGCCTTTATTCATCACCATCAACTTATCGGACATAAATTTTACAACCGCCAAATCATGGGAAATAAAAATATAGGTAAACCCATAATCTTCCTTAAGCGTATTTAATAAATTTAGCACTTGTGCTTGTACCGAAATATCAAGAGCAGATACTGATTCATCGCATATTATCAATTTTGGTTCTACTGCAATGGTTCGCGCAATGCCAATCCGTTGCCGTTGACCCCCAGAAAATTCATGAGGGTAGCGATCAAAATGAGAAGCTTCTAGCCCTACCTTTTCTAAAATCGATATGGTTTTGGCTTTGCGTTCTTCGTCGGATGAAAATAACTTATGTACTTTCATCGGCTCCATAATTGCTTTCCCAACTGTGATTCGCGGATTCAGAGACGCATAGGGATCCTGAAAAATAATCTGAATGTCTTTACGCAATGTACGCAACTCTTTTTTTGAGAGGTTTGTAATGTCTTTTCCTTTATAGTTTAAGGTGCCTGCAGTGGCTTTGTCGAGCTGTAAAATGGCTTTTCCAAGTGTTGATTTGCCACAACCAGATTCGCCGACAAGACCCATCGTTTCTCCTACATAAACTTTAAAACTAACAGCGTCTACCGCCTTAAAAGCTGTTTTTGTTCCAAAAAAAGAGGCGTTAGAAAAATATGTTTTTTCAAGATTTATGACTTCTAATAAAGGGTCTTGGCTATAAATTTCTTTGTGTTTTTCAGCACGATCGGATTTTGAAATGGTACTTTTTGAAATGGTATTTGATAAAAAATCACTGACGGTAGGGAGTTGTTTTAAGCGCGAATTTAGGGTTGGTCGTGCACCAATAAGCGCTTTTGTATAGTCTTCTTTAGGGGTTTTAAAGATAGATTTTGTATCTCCACTTTCAATAATATTTCCTTTATACATCACAAGAATTCGGTCTGCAATCTCAGAAACTAAAGCTAGATCGTGACTGATAAAAATCACACTCATCTTGGAGTCTTCTTGCAGCGTTTTTAAGAGGACTATAATGTCTTTTTGCACAGTTACATCCAAAGCTGTTGTGGGCTCGTCAGCGATGAGAATATCGGGCTTACAAGCAATTGCCATGGCAATCATTACACGTTGTTGTTGTCCTCCAGAAATTTCGTGTGGGTATTTTTCAAAAGTCTCGCTTGGCGCCGGAATTTTCACGGCATCAAACAACCGAATTACTTCGGCTTTCGCTGCTTTTTGTGTAGTGGTTGTGTGCTGTAAGAGGATTTCTTCCACTTGTGTTCCACAGCGCATTGAAGGATTGAGCGCACTCATGGGCTCTTGAAATATCATGGCAATTTTTTGCCCTCGAAGGGCTTCTAGTTGTGTTTGTGTGTAGTGTAGGAGGTCGTCATTTTTAAAAAGAATTTCACCAGCACTAACCACACTCTTTTTAGGAGGTAACAAACCCATAACAGCAAGAGACGCCACAGACTTTCCACTGCCGGATTCGCCAACGATTCCGAGTATTTCATTTGCAAACAAATCATAGGATATGCCGTGTAAAACTTCATTTAAACCTGTATTAGATGTAAAGGCGACACGAAGGTTTTGAACACTAAGAATAGGTGATTGCTTCATTGCTTAAATATAAGCAATTTCTTCCGTTTCCAATAAGGCCTCTCCACGGAGTCTTAAAATAATTTGTGCGACTGCTATAGTGTCTTTCTGGCAATAGGTTACAATACGATCAATATCGTTTTCTTCATAAAACACGCGGCATATTTCGCTGCCATCAATGTCATCTTTGGGAGAGGGAATTTCGAGAACATTAGTTAATAGTTTTAATGACGTATAATGTTTGTAGTCCCCAAATTTCCATAACTCTAGAGTATCAAGATGCGGAACTTCCCAAGGTTTTTTCCCAAACAAATTCAACTTTAAAGGGAGCTCTATGTTGTGAACAATCATTCTTCGCGCGATATATGGAAAATCAAATTCTTTTCCATTATGCGCACATAATAAATGTTTAGGTTTTGAAAAATGGGTTTCAATAAGTGTTTTAAACTCTAACAGAACTGTGCGTTCTTCGCCATAAAATGAAGTGATTCTAAACCGGCGTTCCGACTCTACAACCGTAAAATATCCGACAGAAATACAGACGATTTTCCCAAATTCTGCCCAAATTCCAGCACGATCATAAAATGCTTCTGGACTAAAATCTTCTTTCCTTTGGTATTTTGATTTTTGTTCCCAAAGCAGTTGTTTGTCTTCTGAAAGATCTGAATAATGAGCGGTTTCAGGAACCGTTTCAATATCTAAAAATAGAAGATTTTCAAGGTTGAGTTTCTGGAGCATGAGATAACATTTTATAAGCTTCTTCGATGTACACTGAAATGTCATCTGAGAAAATATGTAAATCAGCGTCAGGTGATTTTTCATGACCAAGCCTTACAATAATCACATTGTCAGTGGGCTCTACAATAACGTATTGTCCCAGATGGCCACGCATCATAAAAAAAGATTTATCGCCGCGTTTTTGGAGCCACCATCCATACCCATATTGAGGGCTCTCAGAAAATCGTGGTGTTAAAGATTTTGCAATAAAAGTAGAATCGAGTACTTGAGTGCCGTTCCATTTACCGTGATCTTTATAGAGTTTTCCAAAGCGTGCAAAGTCTTTGGCATTGCTCGCAATACAACAGTAGGCTTTTACTAAATCGTGTCCTTCGCTATCCACTTGCCAGAGTGTTGCGTTTTCACTTCCTAAGGGTTTCCAAAAACTTTCTGAAAGATAATCGTATAGTTTTTTGCCTGTTGCTTTTTCCAAAACCATAGCCAATAACTGTGTGTCTCCACTTGAGTATTTATAGGATTTACCAGGGTCATTCACGACTTTAAGGCCTAAAATCACTTTCTCTAAATCATCATCAAAATAAGCGCGTGTTGTGATGGATAGTGGGGAATAATACTCCTCTACCCAATTTGTCCCAGAGGCCATAGAAGATAAATCTCCTACGGTCATTTGGGCAGCCAGGCCTTCGCTAAACTCGGGGAAAAATTCACCAACAGGTTGATCTAAGTTTTTGATATACCCATCACTAATAGCTTTTCCTAAAAGACCCGAAACATAACTTTTCGCCATTGAAAATGAATTGGTTTTAGAGTTTTTATTAAACCCATCATAATAGTTTTCAAACCAAACGCTATCATTTTTTATAATTACATAGGCGACGGTTCCTGTTCTGGCATTGTAATTTACTAAAGATTCTGACTCTCTGACGGTGTTATAATTTTCATGAATAGGCCATGGTTGTGGCAAATCATTGTCGATGATTACATTATCAAATTCTTTATAATCTTCGAGATAGGCTGTAGTGTACCCTTTAATATATATAGTGCGGACTGCCTTTATAAGATAATCAGTATCTGTAATGTATAGCGCTGCAATTAAAACTGTAATTATAACAGATAAACGTATTATGAACTTTTTCATTTGTGCATGTTTGAGTTAGCGTAAATATAAATATAAATAAGCTACATTTAGAGGTCTTACTTCAGTAAATAAAATACGCCTGCCGAATAGCTTGGAGCGGCATAGATAACCCTTCCAGAAAAAGCAGATTCAGAACCTACACTAATCCCTAGGTTTTTAGTGAATTTTATAGCGGCTTCCCATCCGATACTTACAAACTCAACGTTGTTTGCAAAAATACTTCCATTACTATTAGCAGCACTTAAGGAGCCGTTTTTTAGAGATCTCACCGTGTTAGAACGCATTAAAAATAACACCCTTTTGTTAAAAAAATTAGTTCCCGCTTCTATCCCAAATCGGATTTCATCCGAAAAATTCTCAGTTCGGTTGTTAAATCCAACATAACTTTTAGCATAAAACGGCTGTTTAAAAATCTTAAAAGAAGTGCCTGCATTGAATCTAATTTCCTGATTAAACTCCCCATCGCCAGTTTGATAACTTCCATCGCTACCTCCGTTGCTATCACCAGAAGGGATTCCTAAAGTTAAGACTGCAGAAAAGGCAAGTTTAGATGTTTTTAATAAGCGGTATTCGATTCCCAAATCCATATCTCCAAAACTGGTATTTTCTTCTCCTTCTATGAGTGTTTCGTTCGTCACTGAGGATACTTGATGGTTCTGGTAGGTCTTCACATAAAAAGGGATATAAGCAATGAGGTTCCAGTTTCTGGATAAGCCATATTTTCCATAGATATTTAAATTAAAAGTTCCACGAGTAGCGTTAGGGTCTGTGGCTCCAGTATTGGTGTAATGGCGATCTGCTTCAAGCGTCCAAGCACTTAGTTTAAAATACCCGTCTCCTTTTTTTTCTAACCATTGCGCATGGGTGAAAAATTGACAAGTAAACACGAATAGCAGGCTTAAAACAATTAGTTTCTTCATAATAGGGGGGTTATTGTATTTGACCTTCACCAACTTTTACTCCGAAAGGTTTGCACCAGTATAAAATATAGCTATAATCAAGAATGTCTATTGATTCAGGCAAGTCATAAAAATGAGCACCCTGAAAAGTAGTGACGGCACCTATTTCGTAGGCATCGGCAATAGAACTCGGATTATTCCCAAGATAGATGTACAGCCCTGGCAAGCTAGTAGAAGCACTATAGTCATCTCCTAAAGAGAGTCTGAGAATGCCATTGTCTTGCACTTCCAAAACGTAACTTCCTTCTAAAGAGTAGGAGCTTGTTGTAACAATGGTCCCCTCAAACTTTACGGGTTCTTCTTCTTCTTCTGTTTCGTCAGATGAAACTATAACATTATTAGTGTTGGTAACAGTGATTGCTTCTTCGTCAGTGGTTAGAGTTGCTGTAACGGTTGCCACTCCGCCACTTACTCCACTGGCGAATCCGTTTTCTGTAATGGTTAAAACCAATTCATTATTACTACTCCAACGCACGTTGGGATTTTCGATTTCTTTGCCTACATAATTAAAATAGTTAACCTCAAATTGGTGAGTATCTCCATCTTTTAATGATGATAAAGGATTTGAAATGAAAATTTTAGGATCAACACGATCGTTGACTAGATCTGTTTTTACACAGGAAAATAAGGATAGAACACATACTGCAGATAGTATTGCTTTTTTCATGATAGATAGTTTTGGGTTTTGTAAACTTAACAAAAAATCCGAAACTATAAACAATAATTAGCTAATATAATTTGTGTAAGGCTATATTACCCAATCAGTTTCACAATGTCTTTTGCAAAATAACTGGCAATAATATCAGCGCCTGCACGCTTGAATGCCATTGTGGTTTCCAACATGGCTTGATCATGATTGAGCCATCCTTTTTCGCTTGCAGCTTTGATCATGGCATATTCGCCACTCACTTGATAAGCAGCTACAGGCACATCAAACTCGTTTTTAATTTCTCTAAGAATGTCTAAGTATGCCAACCCGGGCTTCACCATAACAATATCTGCGCCTTCATCAATGTCCATTTCGGTTTCTCGAAGGGCTTCAAAACGGTTTGCATAGTCCATTTGATAGGTCTTTTTATCTTTAGGAATGTTTTTAGAGTCCACAGGAGCAGAGTCCAAAGCATCTCTAAAAGGACCATAAAATGACGACGCATATTTAGCGCTATAACTCATGATGCCTGCATCAACATAGCCATCATCTTCAAAGGCTTCTCGAATGCTCAAAATCCGACCATCCATCATGTCACTAGGCGCCACAAAATCGGCGCCAGCTTCTATATGAGATAAACTCATACCAGTCAATATTTCAACGGTATCATCGTTTTGGATAATTCCATTTTCTACAATTCCATCATGACCATATATTGAATATGGGTCTAGAGCGACATCGGTCATGACCAACATTTCTGGACAGATATTTTTGATGGTTTTTACAGCACGTTGCATTAATCCATCTGAATTTAGAGCCTCTGCACCTTTATTGTCTTTTAGCGAATCGGCTACTTTTACAAATACAAGAACCGACTTTAACCCCAAGCTCCAAAGAAGTTTCACTTCTGCTTCTAGGGTGTCTAAACTAAATCGAAAGTAGTTGGGCATGGACGGAATTTCATCCTTTACGCCTTTGCCTTCGACCACAAATAAAGGGACTAAAAAATCATTTGGTGTAATGATGGTCTCTCTTACTAAACTACGGATCGATTCGTTGGATCGTAAGCGTCTATTTCTTTTTATTGGATACATATTAAACCCAGTTTTTAGGGGCTTTTAATACCCGCATTAGTTGTTCTTCTCTACTGTTTGGTTCTGGATGATGGTCATACACCCATTGTACGTTAGGGGGTAAGCTCATCAGAATACTTTCAATTCTTCCATTTGTTTTTAGGCCAAATAAGGTGCCTTTGTCGTGTACTAAATTAAATTCTACATAACGCCCTCTTCGAATCTCTTGCCAGGTCCGTTCTTGACTTGTGTATGGTAAGTGTATTCTTTTTTCTAAAATAGGGACATAGGCTTCCAAGAAACTATCACCTACTTCACTCACAAAATCAAACCACTGTTCCATACTCATGGTTTCAGTTGCTTTACAGTAATCAAAAAATAGACCGCCTATACCACGTGCTTCATCGCGATGACTATTGTGGAAGTATTCATCACAACGTTTTTTGTAGGTTGGATAGAAATTGGAGTTGTGCTTATCACAGGCTGTTTTACAGGTTTGATGAAAATGGATCGCATCGTCCTCAAACAGATAGTAAGGGGTTAAGTCTTGTCCACCACCAAACCATTGATCGATGATCTCGCCGTGTTCGTTATACATTTCAAAGTAACGCCAATTCGCATGAACTGTGGGCGCCATAGGGTTCTTTGGGTGTAAGACCAAACTCAATCCACAGGCGAAAAAATCAACCTCACCAACTTTAAAATAAGCTTGCATAGACGCAGGAAGTTTTCCGTGAACCCCTGAAATATTCACTCCTCCTTTTTCGAATACTGCACCATTTTCGATGACGCGTGTCCGTCCGCCGCCGCCTTCTGGGCGTTTCCAAATATCTTCTTTGAAAGTTGCAGTCCCGTCAATCAATTCAAGTTTTGAAGTAATCGAGTCTTGCAGCTCGTGAATATATTTAAAAAACGGATCTTTCATCAGGCGCGATATTCTTTTACGGCATCTATAAATGCTTTTGCATTGTCTGTAGGAATGTTTGGTAATATTCCGTGCCCTAGATTTACAATGTATTTATCTTTCCCAAATTCATTTATCATTTGGTGCACCATTTTTTTAATTTCTGCTGGAGGAGATAACAAACGTGACGGGTCAAAATTCCCTTGAAGCGTTATGTTGCCACCGGTTAAGTAGCGCGCATTTCGAGCTGAACAGGTCCAGTCTACGCCTAACGCAGAAGCTCCAGATTTTGCCATCTCACCAAGTGCAAACCAACAGCCTTTTCCAAAGGCAATAACAGGCGCATCGTCTTTTAAAGCCTCTATAATTTGATTGATATATTGCCAAGAAAACTCTTGATAATCTGTTGGCGATAACATACCACCCCAAGAATCAAATATTTGAACCGCATTCACTCCAGCCTTTACTTTTTCTTTAAGATAAGCGATTGTGGTATCCGTTATTTTTTGTAATAATTGGTGGGCAGCTATTGGATTTGTAAAACAAAACTCTTTGGCTTTATCAAAGTTTTTACTGCCTTGTCCTTGTACACAATAGCACAAAATTGTCCATGGCGATCCTGCAAAACCAATCAACGGAATATCGTCATTTAATAATTCCTTGGTGGCTTTAATGGCTTGGTACACATAGTCTAATTCTACGGTCACATCGGGTACAATAACAGCGTCAACATCCTTTTGTGTACGCACAGGATTTGGTAAATATGGTCCAAAATTAGGTTTCATTTGCACCTCAATATTCATTGCTTGAGGGATCACCAAAATATCACAAAACAAAATCGCTGCATCCATTCCGTAACGTCGAATAGGTTGAACGGTTATTTCACTCGCTAGTTCGGGAGTTCGACAGCGTGTAAAGAAATCGTATTTTTCTCTAATGGCGATGAATTCTGGTAAGTAACGCCCCGCTTGACGCATCATCCAAACTGGAGGACGTTCAACAGTTTCGCCTCTAAGAGCTTTTAAAAATAAATCGTTTTTGATCATAACGTTTAAATATAATTTTGATTAACGAGTTCGATAACACTTTCCACGGTTGGGATTTTTGCCACTCTTACGTCTTTAAAATGTTTTTTTGCTTCTTTAGCAGTACTTTCTCCAATACAATAGGCGATACAATCTGGCGTGTTTTTTTGTAAAAAACTTTGAATAGTAGAAGGGCTATAAAACATAACACCTTCAATAGTTTTTTCTAATTTAGGCGCTTCAAGTTTGGTGCTATAAACCTCTATTTCTTGTACATTGATATTGCCTTCCTCTAAAATTACGGGTAAATCATCCATACGAATATCACTACAAAAATAGGTTACTTCAGAACCTTCAATATAATCTACCAAGTAATTTGCTAACGCTTTGGCGTTTTTTTCGGAATGCTTAACAGGTCCAATTTTTTGCTCGATAAGACGTTTGGTACGTCTTCCAACACAGTAGATGGTTTCAAACTTTAGATCTTCAACAGGGCAATTATTTAGGATGGCATCAACGCCATTTTTACTTGTAATCACTACATTTTTGTGTGCTGCTTTTAAAAGCACGGGTTTGATTCTGTTTGCGGATGTTTTAACAAAGTCAGAACTCTCTACTTTGAGGTCGTTATTAAATAAATCTTTTTGCCCTGGACTTAACAGTTTAGATGAAAATATAGTTGTTGCAACGTCTTCTTTTGCCGTTGTGCCTATAAGTGTTTTTCCACCACGACTCAAAATAAATTCTACACAGTCATCGACAAGCGTGTGGTGTTCTCCTAGTTTAGCGGTGCGTTTAGCTTCAATTTTCCGAGTGCCATCTGTACTCAAAACAATGCCATGAAAATGAACCTCTTCTTCTTTAATGTAGGCGAGTGCACCAATAGGAGCACTACAACCACCTTCTAATTTATTTAAAAACTCACGTTCGATAGTTGTTGAAATCTCAGTCTCTTCGTGGTTAAGTGGCGCACAAGCTTCAATAGCCTCTGTGTTTGATTTGAGACTAGCAATCATCACTGCGCCTTGAGCAGGCGCAGGAACCATCCATTCCAAATTCACAGAATCTTCTGGAGTTAGTTCAAGACGTCCTAATCCGGCTGCCGCAAAAATGGCACCATTCCAATCGTTGTTTTCTAATTTTTCGAGTCTAGTATTTACATTTCCTCTCAAGCCTACAATGCTATGCGTCGGATAGCGGTTGAGCCATTGTGCTTTCCGTCGTAAACTTCCAGTTGCAATCACAGCATCTTTCTGAGCTAAAAACTCTTCATTGGATTTAAACACCAAAGTATCTCTAATATTACCACGTTTCAAAACAGCAGTTTGAGCGATACCTTCAGGCATAACCGTAGGTACATCTTTTAAAGAATGAACCGCAATATCAATTTCTTCATTAAGCAAAGCAATATCTAGAGTCCGTGTAAACACTCCAGTAATTCCAAGCTCATAAATGGGTTTGTTTAGGACCAAATCTCCTGTAGATTTTACGGGGACTAGTACTGTTTCATGCCCTAAATGTTGGAGTTGTGATTGCACGGTTTTGGCCTGCCAAAGAGCAAGCGCGCTATCACGGGTACCGATTCGAATAATTTTAGACATGTTTTTTGGACTCTAATTGGAACACCTTTTTTATGAGTTCGAGACTTTCAGTCGTTGAGAATGTTTCGTCCTTCAAATGGTGTGCAAAGTGGTTGGTTATTTTTTGAACTAAATTAGCACTGATTAATTCCGCTTGCGCTTCATTAAATTCGTTTATTTTTTTACGTTGGGTATCTACTTCAGCAGTAGCAAAAACCTGTAGTTTTTCTTTCAGCGCCTTGATGGTTGGTGCAAATTTTCTATTGTCTACCCACGCTTCAAACTCTGTTTTTATTTCTGCAATAATACTTTCTGCAACAGGAATAAATTGTTTTCTTTTTTCTAAAGTTTCATCAGTCATTTGCGATAAATGATCCAAATGAACCAAAGAAACTAGGGGTAATTCTTTTACATTTTCATCCACATTTTTTGGGATTGATAAGTCAAGAATTAAGAGTGGTTTTTTATTTTGAATAAGGTGCTTGTCGATTGTTGGGTTTTGTGCTCCTGTAGCCACGATTAGAATATCGGCATTTCCAATTTCTTCTTGTAGCTGACTATAATCCTTAACGAGGAGTTTAAATTTTCCTGCGATTTTATCTGCTCTATCCCGTGTACGATTGATAAGAGTAATATGTTCGTTTTTGGTGTGTTTTATAAGATTCTCGCAGGTATTTCGCCCAATTTTTCCAGTACCAAAAAGTAAAATGTTTTTTGTAGAAATAGTCTCTACCGTTTTTTTAATATAGTGTACAGAAGCAAAAGACACGGAGGTTGCCCCTGAAGATAACTCCGTTTCAGTTTTTATGCGTTTACTGGCTTGAATGACTGCGTTAATTAGGCGCTCCAAGTATGCGTTCAGTAATTTGTGTTTTTTAGAAATTTTAGCACTTAATTTTAGTTGACTGATAATTTCAAAGTCGCCCAAAATTTGACTGTCTAAACCTGCACCAACCTTAAACATGTGTTGTATAGCGTCACTATTTTTATATATATAAGCTACCGTTTGAAAATCTTCTACAGTACCCTGTGTATTGTCGCAAAGCAATTTAATAAGCTCAAAAGGATGCCTAGCAAAGCCATAAATTTCTGTTCGATTACAAGTTGAGGTTGCGACTAAGCTTTCTATGCCACTCGCTTTGGCCTGCGCCAGTAAGTTAGTTTTAGCGTTTTGGTCTAAACTAAATTCTCCACGCATTTTAGCATCTGCTTTTTTATAGCTGAGACCAATGACATAGAAATAGGTACTTTGAGATTTGTTGAATTGCTCCATTAATATATTTGGAAATATTTCGAGACAAAAATAACCGCTTTGATTTGTAAAAAATAACGCTAGAAGAACTTTATATGTCGTTTAGAGGTTTGCATGTATAATTTAGTTATTTTTGTGAAAATTCTTATTTTTGCAGATGATAATCAATATAAATCTTAATTTTTATTTATAATGAATCTAAATAAAGAAGGCTTAAAAAATGTGCCATCACCATCAAAAAATAGCGCTCAAGGATCTTTTTTAGAAACAGCGATTGAGAAAGGGTTTGTGGTCATGACGTATCAAAATGAAACTTCCGAAGTTCAACTCCTTGAAAAGGAAATAGATAGCTCTTTTATTCAGTTTCACTTTTGTTTGAAAGGGCTGTGTAAATTTGTGTTTAATAATGGGACTTATAGCCTTAACATTTCTGATGAGAACTCGTTACTACTTTATAACCCTCAAAGAGATTTACCTATTCATTTAGAAGTTGATCCAACATCTTGGGTGGTTTCTGTACTAATTTCTATTAAAAAATTTCATGGCCTATTTTCTCATGAAGCGGATTATATCACATTTTTAAGCGATGGTAATCAAGATAAAAAATACTATAAAGATGGTCACATTTCCCCCTCAATGGCCATCGTATTAAATCAACTGATTAATTACAATTTAAATACAACAATCAAGTCTTTATATTTTAAAGGCAAAGCGTATGAGCTATTAAGTTTATATTTCAATAGAGGAGAAGAAGCAAACACAGAACAATGTCCTTTTTTGGTCGATGACTCCAATGTCGTCAAAATCAGACAAGCAAAAGATATTATTATAAACCGTTTATCTGAACCGCCAACCTTAACAGCTTTAGCCATTGAAATTGATTTAAGTTTAAAGAAACTAAAAGAGGGGTTTAAGCAAATTTATGGCACCACAGTTTATGGGTTTTTATTTGATTATAAAATGGAAGTTGCTCGAAAATTATTAGAATCAGGCGCGCACAACGTCAATGAAGTTGGACTTAAAGTTGGGTACAGTACGGCCAGTCATTTTATTTCAGCATTCAAAAAACAATACGGGACTACTCCCAAAAAATATATTCAATCTCTTAATTAACCAATTTTATGAAAGGCGTTTTATTAGTCAATCTGGGATCTCCAGATAGTCCCACTCCAAAAGATGTGAAAAAATATTTAGGCGAATTTTTAATGGACGAACGTGTGATCGATGTTCCTTTATGGGCACGAACACTTTTGGTTAAAGGAATCATTTTAAACACCCGACCAAAAATTTCAGCTAAAGCGTACAAAAAAATATGGTGGGAAGAAGGCTCTCCTTTGATCGTTTTGTCAGAACGCTTAGAGAATAAATTAAAACAAGAAGTCGAAATACCTACCGCCCTTGCCATGCGCTACGGCAGTATGACTATAAAAAATGGACTTCAAAAACTCGTAGATCAAGGCGTTGATGAGGTTTTAATTGTGCCTCTATATCCGCAATATGCGATGGCTACTACCGAAACAATTTTGGTCCTTGCAAAGGAATTAAGAGATGCGCATTTTCCGCAATTGACTTTATCGGACTTGCCTCCGTTTTACAACAATCCCGAATACATTAAAGTCTTATCCAATACCATTAAGGAATCTTTAAAAGGAAAAACATACGACCATTTATTGTTTTCGTATCATGGTATTCCTGAGCGACACATTCGAAAAAGCGACATTACAAAATCACATTGTAAGATCGATAAGTCGTGTTGTGTTACGCCGTCTGAAGCCCATACATTTTGTTACAAACACCAATGCCTTGAAGTCACCCGTTTAGTAGGCCAAGAATTAGGACTTGAGGATGCTGTGTATTCGACGTCGTTTCAATCGCGTTTAGGATTTGATCCTTGGTTACAACCTTACACCGATCGAACGATTGAACGCCTAGGTAAAGAAGGTACAAAATCGATGGCAATTGCCACACCAGCTTTTGTAAGTGATTGTCTTGAAACCCTTGAAGAAATTGCAATGGAAGGGGAGGAAATATTTCATGAAGTTGGAGGAAAAGACTTCACAACCATACCTTGTTTAAATGATGATCCAGCCTGGGTGTCGCTTCTTGCAAAATGGGTTACAGAATGGACTTCCAAATACTAAACACGAAATGATTACATCCACATCAAACGATTTTGGCACGGCGCCTATCGGCAAACTATTAATCAAACAGGCAGTTCCAGCATCTATTGGAATTTTAGTCATGTCACTTAATATTTTAGTGGATACTATTTTTGTTGGCCATTGGATCGGTTCACAGGCCATTGCAGCTATTAACGTCGTGTTGCCTGTGTCGTTCTTTATTGCCGCTTTAGGAATGTCAATTGGAATTGGAGGATCTTCAATTATATCGAGAGCTTTGGGCGCTAAAGAAGCTCCAAAAGCCTTAAAAACCTTTGGAAATCAAATTACGATGACCATTCTCTTAACTCTTGCATTTGTATTTTTTGGGTTGTATTATATAGATGGAATTATCCCAGCTTTTGGCGGCAAGGGAACTATTTTTGAGCCTGCTAAAATTTACTATAGAATTGTACTGTACGGGGTTCCTTTTCTAGCACTTTCTATGATGGGAAATACTGTAATTCGAGCGGAAGGCAAACCAAAATTTGCCATGTATGCTATGATGATTCCATCAGTCTCGAATCTCCTTTTGGACGTCCTTTTTATAAATATTTTGGACCTCGGCATGATGGGCGCTGCTTGGGCTACTACGGGGTCATACTTACTTTGTTTCGTATTTATTTTTTGGTTTTTTATATCTAAAAATTCCGAAATGAAAATTTCCTGGTCACACTTTAAATTGCAAAAAACGATTGTGTCAGAGATTAGTAACCTAGGGCTAGTGACACTTTCACGACAGGCGATTGTGAGTGTCACCTATTTATTAATGAACAATATTTTATTTGACTTTGGCGGAGAAACCTCGGTGACATCCTATGCAATAGTCTCTCGAATGTTGATGTTTGCATTGTTTCCAATTTTTGGAATTACACAAGGATTTGTGCCTATAGCAGGTTATAACTATGGCGCACATAATTATGACCGAGTCAAACACACCATTCGGATTGCAATTATCTATTCGATTGCAATGGCTTCAATTGTTTTTATTATGTTAATTGGATTTCCAGAGCTGATTACGCGGATGTTTACTACAGACTCTTTGGTGATCGAAAAAACACCTACTGCGATGCGTTGGGTGTTTGCCGCAACGCCCATTATTGCGATTCAACTGATTGGTTCTGCCTATTTCCAAGCCGTTGGAAAAGCTGTGCCGGCGCTATTACTAACCCTGTCTCGACAAGGATTTTTCTTTATCCCTCTTATTTTTATATTACCTTTATGGTATGGCGAACTCGGAGTATGGATGGCGTTTCCCGTTTCAGATGTGCTTTCGACCATCCTAACAGCCCTTATTTTATATAGAGAAGTATCGACTAAATTAATTTCAAAAACATAACTATGGAGTATTATAACTATATTAAATCGCTTCATTTGATCTTTGTAATCACTTGGTTTGCAGGTCTTTTTTATATTCCTCGCATTTTTATATACCACATAGAAGCCTCTTTAAAATCCTCTCCAGAAAAAGAAATTCTAGGGACTCAACTAAAATTAATGGCCAAACGCTTATGGTATATCATCACATGGCCGTCTGCTATTTTGGCAATACTATTTGGTGTTTGGCTTTTAGCTCTAGCACCTTATTGGTTTGAGCAATCTTGGATGCATGCAAAATTAGGATTTGTAGTACTTTTAATTGCGTATCACATTAAAACACATCTTATTTTTCAGCAGCTTCAAAATGATCAAATCAACTATACATCCAATTTCATGCGTATTTGGAATGAAGGCGCTACCCTTATTCTTTTTGCAGTGGTGTTTCTGGTGTTATTAAAAAGCACGCTCAATATGGCTTATGGAATGTTGGGTCTCGTTGGGCTGGCAATTCTTTTAATGTTGGGGATCAAGCTATATAAACGTACACGTTCTGAGTAATCATTAAGCGATGTACTCGTTTTTTCTCTATATTTATCAAAAGTCTATTTCTATGCCAAAACGTAAGTTGTCTTTAAGTTCCCGGATTTTCATTTATATGATTATGTTGGTCGTACTCGCCTCCATTCTCATTGCCGGTGTGACTATTTATCAATACAGCGAGCAGTCTCAGGAGTATCACCAGCTGCGATTAGAACGAAAGGAATCACAATTACTATCAAGTATAGATTATGTTTTAAAAGAAACGACTTGGGAAGTTGAAACAAAAAACCTTTCCCTAATTTTTAAAGATAAAATCTATGAGATTGCCAACATCCATAATGTGAATTTCAACCTCTATGATTTAAATGGGGGCTTAATTAAAATGTCTAAACCTAATTTTGAAAACACAAAAGTTGAATCATCACTTTCACCAGATATTTTAAATAAACTTTCTCAAAGCGTGTCTAAACGTTATGTAGAGAAAATTAAACGTCTCGGAGGGGATTACCGGTCTTCATACTTGATATTTACAGATAAAAAGGCCAAACCCTTAGGCGTACTGAATGTACCTTATTTTGATGATGATTCTCTAAATTATGGCGAGCTAAAAGAGTTTCTAATTCGTTTGAGTTATGCCTATTTAGTCATGATTTTAGTGGCCATTGCATTTGCATATTTTGTATCTAAATATATCACGAAGTCACTCCAGACCATCCGGGATAAAATGAAAGGAACTCGATTAGAGAAAAGTAACCAGAAAATTGAACTCGCAGGTGCCAGTTTAGAAGTTTCTGCTCTAGTAGAATCTTATAACAGTATGATTGATGAATTGGAAGAAAGCGCTAAAAAACTAGCCACGAGCGAGCGCGAGCAAGCGTGGCGTGAAATGGCAAAACAAGTCGCTCATGAAATCAAAAACCCATTAACTCCTATGCGTCTAAGCGTGCAAAGTTTTCAGCATAAATTTGACCCCCAAGACCCTAAAATTCACAAAAAGGTTGAGGAGTACACTAAAACCTTAATTCAGCAAATTGACACCATGAGCTCTATTGCGTCGGCCTTTTCTAATTTTGCCAAAATGCCAGCTCAAAAATTTGAGTTTCTAAATGTGGTTGAGGTTGTCGAGTTAGCTTTAGAAATTTTCACGGAGAGTGATATTAAATTTAGCGCTAAAGGATCTGAAATTGTTGCAAATTTTGACCGTTCACAACTGATTAGAATCATCACAAATCTAGTTAAGAATGCCGTCCAAGCGATCCCTGAGAGTCGCGCTCCACAGATTAGCATTCAACTATCCTCTACCCAAACAGATGTTATTATTGAAGTCAAAGACAATGGCTGTGGAGTTTCAGAAGCTATTAAGGATAAGATCTTTGAGCCAAAGTTTACTACTAAAACTAGTGGGATGGGACTAGGCTTACCCATGATTAAAAACATTATTGAAACCTATAACGGCAGTATTGAATTTACTTCTTCAATTGATAAAGGAAGTCAATTTACAGTACGTTTTCCAAAACAATTTTCAGATGAATTATAACACTATTTTAAGTAATTTTAGTGATGGCATTACAACAATTACAATCAATAGACCAACAAAGTTAAATGCTTTAAATACTACAACTATATTTGAGCTTCACACAGCATTCAAAACTGCAGACCTCGATTTTGAAACTAAAGTCATTATACTAACGGGAAGTGGAGAAAAGGCATTTGTTGCGGGTGCTGATATTAGCGCGTTTGCCCATTTCGAACAAGAAGAAGGGCGTTCATTAGCTAAACAAGGTCAGGACTTGCTCTTTGATATGGTCGAAAATTTATCCACGCCAGTTATAGCAGCGGTTAATGGCTATGCCCTTGGAGGAGGTTTGGAATTAGCGATGTCTGCACACTTTAGAGTTGCTAGCTCTAATGCGCTTATGGGTTTGCCAGAAGTGTCATTAGGACTAATCCCTGGCTATGGTGGAACACAACGCTTGGCGCAGTTGGTAGGGAAAGGGCGAGCGCTAGAATTGATTATGACAGCAAATATGATTGATGCACAAAAAGCACTTTCGTATGGGCTTGTAAATCACGTCGTTCTTCTTGAAGAATTATTACCTAAGTGTTATGCGTTGGCAGATAAAATCAAATCAAATTCCTCATTAGCAATTGCTGCTGCTATTAGAGCTGTTAATGCGAATTATACCGATGGTGTGAATGGTTATGACGTAGAAATATCTGAATTTGGAAAGTGTTTTGATACGGATGATTTTGTAGAAGGCACTACTGCATTTTTAGAAAAACGTAAATCTAACTTTCCGGGGAAATAAAAAAAAGCCCAAACAAACGTTTGGGCTTTTAAGTTTTATAGAGCTAAAATGCTTAATCTGCTAATACAATAATTTTGTTAGCGTTCATTTCAATAGCACCAGAATCAATAGCATACAAATAGCTACCACCTTTTTCTTGAAAGTATCCTTTGTTCGAATCATCGAGTGTGATGTTTCCTACTATTTTTACGAATCCATCCTTGAGGACAGACACAATAGGGGCGTGATTGTTTAGCATTTCAAAATCACCATTAACACCAGGGACAGAGACACTGTCTACATCGCCTTTAAATATGGTTGCTTCAGGAGTTATAATTTCTAAATACATAGTTTATTTTTTAGGCTTCCGCTAACATTTTATCACCAGCTTCAATTGCTTCTTCAATCGTTCCTTTTAGGTTAAAGGCTGCTTCTGGAAGACGATCTAATTCACCATCCATAATCATATTAAATCCTTTGATGGTTTCTTTAATATCAACCAACACCCCTTTTAGGCCTGTAAATTGCTCAGCAACGTGGAACGGCTGTGATAGGAAACGTTGTACACGACGTGCGCGTCCAACAGCTAATTTATCTTCTTCTGATAATTCTTCCATTCCAAGAATTGCGATGATATCTTGTAATTCTTTATAACGTTGTAACAGTTCTTTTACACGTTGAGCACAGTCATAATGCTCATCACCTAAAATATCTGCTGTCAAAATTCTTGATGTAGAATCTAAAGGATCTACCGCTGGATAGATACCAAGCTCTGCAATTTTACGTGATAATACGGTAGTTGCATCTAAGTGAGCAAAGGTTGTTGCTGGTGCAGGATCTGTTAAATCATCTGCAGGCACGTAAACCGCTTGTACAGAAGTAATCGATCCTTTCTTTGTAGATGTAATACGCTCTTGCATCGCACCCATTTCAGTGGCTAATGTTGGTTGGTATCCTACTGCAGATGGCATACGCCCTAGAAGTGCTGACACCTCTGACCCAGCTTGTGTAAATCGGAAAATATTATCCACAAAGAATAATACATCTTTTCCTTGACCGTCTCCAGCACCGTCACGAAAGTATTCCGCAATCGTTAATCCAGATAAGGCTACACGTGCACGTGCTCCAGGAGGCTCATTCATTTGTCCAAACACGAAAGTTGCTTTAGATTCTTTCATGATTGATTTATCAACCTTTTTAAGATCCCATCCACCTTCTTCCATGGAGTGCATAAAGTCATCACCATATTTTATAATACCAGACTCCAACATTTCGCGAAGTAAATCGTTTCCTTCACGAGTACGCTCTCCAACACCGGCAAATACTGAAAGACCACCATGGCCTTTGGCTATATTATTAATTAATTCTTGTATCAGTACAGTTTTACCAACTCCGGCACCACCAAATAATCCAATCTTACCGCCTTTTGCATACGGCTCAATTAAATCGATCACTTTGATCCCAGTAAATAAAACTTCAGTAGATGTCGAAAGGTCTTCAAATTTTGGTGCTTGTCTGTGGATTGGTAATCCAGCTGATCCAGCTTTAGGCAAATCGCCTAAACCATCAATAGCATCTCCAATCACATTGAATAAACGGCCATAGACATCGTCTCCTACAGGCACTTGAATTGGTGCGCCAGTGGCATTGACTTCAGTTCCACGACTCAATCCATCCGAAGAATCCATAGCGATTGTTCGCACTGAATTCTCACCAATATGAGATTGAACTTCAAGAACCAAAATTGACCCATCAGGTCTGTTGATTTCTAAGGAATCGTAAATTTTTGGAAGGTCTGCTCCGGATGCGAATTCGACATCGATCACTGGACCTACAATTTGAGCAACTTTACCTGTAACTTTTGACATTACTTTTATTATTTTTTATTTTTAGCTAAAATGATATGAAAAACACTAGGTTTTCGCGCTGCAAAGATAGGAGATTTAATTTAATTTAAAAGTTGTTTTTGAAGCTTTTTTATGTATAAAAAAACGCCTTCATTCGAAGGTTACGAATGAAGGCGTTTTTAATGTTTTTAATGTTTTTTTATTGCAACATTGGGGAGTAATTTGTTGGATAATCCCCTGCTTTAGCAACATTCCCTGAAGCTACAAAATTAGATCCGTAGTGATTATCAATCGCTAACAAGAAAGAGTTTGCCATATACGCATAACCTCTTGCTGTTAGGTGTACTCCATCTAATCCTACAAGACCTCCAGTGACTAGACTTGTATTCATTGTGTAACCATCAAATGTAATTCCAGTAGTCGATGCCTCAGACAAAATTGCTTGTAAGTCTATGTAAGCAATTCCAAAACTCTCAGCTGCTGCTTTAACACTAGCATTCATAGCGTTCGTTGCGTTAATGATTTCTACTAATTCTGTTTCAGTCACTACCCATTTATCAGCTAAAGGTACGGCAACCCCATTTATAGAAGTGGGATTGCTTGGGTCTGCTAATGTCCCTATGAAAGATGCACTTGTGAGCACCAATAAATCTGCTGCAGTTGCTTGTCTGAATTTTGGTAAAGCAGCAAATGCAGGGTTAATTGCGCCTAAATCTGTAAGATCTTCATCAATAATCACAACAGCATTTTGACCTGCTTCAAATGAAATTGTTCTTTGTTCTGCTTCTTCGGCAGAGAATAATCCAGTTCCAGTAAGCGCTGCTAAAGCGCCTTGAATTCCTGCGTTGTATGGGGCATATGCTCCATTAACCACAGCAGCTGTATCACCATCTAATGGAACAGGGTTATGGGGTACTGAAGTAAAATATGGTAAATCTGTAACATGGGGAGTTCCAGACACAACGCCTTCTGCTCCATTTGCAGTTAATGCTGTTAAAGCAACATTAAGTGCGCCTTCAAAAGTCGCTAAAGGCGTAATTTGACCCGCAGTCTGATCAGCTCCACCTGTAGAATACCCTAAAACATCATTTCCTCCAAATAGAGATAAAGTGAAAAATGAAGGATTTTGAGACACTGCTAATTCAATTATAGAGGCGTTTGGTGTATCCCCAGTAAGTCGTATAGCGTATGGATTAGCTAGTCCAGCTTCTAAATTCGCTAGATTTCCATATCCAGGTGCTACAAAGTGGAAACTATTTGCGCCTGGTACTCCAAGATTATTAAAAGGACCTTTGGGGTTATTTAAGATATCTGTTGTCACTGTGACTGGGCCAATTACAGACTCTAGCGGTGCTGGTACTGATCCATTAAAAACAAGTCTTGGCTCCGTAAGTCGGTTAGCTCCAAGAGCGATTCCTCCAAAGTTATCACTCATGGTAGGTTGTCTAAACTCACCGCCCCCTGCTTTTGCAAATTCTTTAGACATTATGTTAGGCCAAGAATTTTCTTGGCTTGCTAAGAAGACAGTTCCATCCGATTGACCTGCGGAAAATGAAGGTCCTACAGCTATATAGTTAGAGAAGTCTAAATCTCCTGCATTTAATTCTGGAAGCGTCGTAGTGTCTACGCTTACGCCATTGGCTTCAAGGACGTCTTCTACGTCATTACATGCTGTAAATCCAAGAACTACAGCACTAAGTAATATATATTTAATATGTTTCATAATTTTAATTATTAGTTATTAATAGTCCAAGACAGGAAGTAAATTGATCCAATGTTTCCAGTTCCAAATGCCATATTGTATTCAGTACCTAATAAATTGGTAGCACCTGCTTTGAACGTTGATTTAATACTTGGTACAGCATAGTTGATTTGTGCATCTACTGTATGGAATTCTTCTACGACACCATTTCCAAATGATGCTTCCCAGAAGTAATCATCACTAAATCTGTACGCCACATTAAATCCAAAGTTTTCAAATAAGGCCGTATTTCCAAAAGAGGCCTTGAATTTATGTTCTGGTGTATTAAAGTTTGTATTGAAATCAGGAAAGTTTTTATCTTCATCCATTTTAGCATAAGTATAACTACCGCTTAAATCGAAATCACTAAACACTTTTGTTGACAATCCAATAGACGCTCCATACGATGTAATCCCTGCTCTAGAGTTTGTGTAGGCGCTGTAGGCTGTGAAATCGCCATTAGCGATAGAAGCTACTGAAAGACCACCATCTCCAGCAACACCATATAAAGGCGCAACTACAATTTCAGTAG
>Ga0209534_10000170_pt1 | contig 77576 bp, 121 predicted proteins | sample COG_07_FD_184751 | JGI IMG/M metagenome (GOLD analysis project Ga0209534, IMG submission 184751) | Pelagic Microbial community sample from North Sea - COGITO 998_met_07 (SPAdes) (version 2) | ecosystem: Environmental > Aquatic > Marine > Neritic zone/Coastal water | place: Helgoland, sampling...
CACAAGCAAGCCTATGTCGAAGCTCAAAGTTTTCTTTCATCAACCTCTCTAAGTTGTCCTTGTGAATTTTAGCTTCAACTTCTTTTAAATAAGTATAAGCACCCTCTTGTTGCTTTTCTGCAAGAGTAGCATTTACTGAATCTTCGTAAGTTGGGTAATCGTCTCCTATTATTTCTTTCATTCTCTTACCTTATATTGATTGTTTTGAGTTGTCAAGTGTTTTTATTCTAAATCTTTTAATATATCATCTAATTGCTCTAGTGTTATTTCTTCACTTTTATCCATATCTTTACAAAATTCAGAAAATTTAATTTTATTTAAATCTAATATTTTATCTCCATCAATGATATGTTTATTTACATCATGTATCATTAATTCTAAAGTGTCAAGCAAATCTGTTGGACTTTCTCCAATTATTTCGGGCTTTTCACTATGAGCGCATATTTCACCATCGTCATTGTACATGACTTCATAAAGACCATAAGTGTCTTTGTCTTTAATTATACGATAGTTCCACATTACATTTCGTAAGTTTGCTCTAAATCTGCTTGAGCATAATCCTCGCTTGTCATTGTGCATTGCTCTCCAAAAATACTAAGTCCACCTTCTTCAACCAATATTTCGCGCGCTTCCTTTTCGGTTTTAGCTTGAATTTCGTAGATGTATGCAGTTGGCACAGAGAATACAAAGTATTTATCCTTCTGCTCCATGTTTTTCTTTTGCTTCTTCATGTTTAACGTATTCTCCAATTATATTTTCTATCCATTGATTAAAACTTACCCCTTGTTCATGGGCGTGTTGCATATATTTAAATAGATCATCGTCATCAAAGTCAAGCTGAATCGTTTCATATTTGACTTTTTTAATCAAAAATCCACCATCTTGCTCGACAAATTTAATATCATCACCTTCTGCCCAACCTAAACGATTGAGTAATTCATCGGGTAAATCAAAATACAATTCACCATCAATATTTTCTTTAACTTCTAGTTGTGTGGTTTTCATAATATTTTTAATAAATTACATTCTGATTTATAATGTTAATTCGCCCCTAATAAATGCACCAAAATCATCATCGTTTAAATGTGATGTATCGGGTGGAACAACACCAAACTCTCCATCCACTCCAAGTTCTTTAAGTCTATCATTAAGTAGATTATTTAATTGGTGATTTAATTTATATAATTTATCTGTAATTTTTTGGGCGGGTGCATATTCTGCTAACTCACTAATGCGAGTATTTAATCCACTCTCAATTTCAAATAAACTATTTAGCACTCTAATTTCTTCTGTTTTGTTCATATCTTTACCTTATATTAAGAATTGTTATTGTCAAGCATTTTATTGTTCATACATGAAAATTGGCTTATTAGGATTATCCATACTATCAAAAGTGCCGAGAGTATTATAACTAAAATAGTCTCTAGCATCCTCTGCCGACATTCCATCAATATTTACTAAAGCATCAATTAACTTTTCGTAAGAATAAATAATTCTCCAATCCGAATCGTAACCAATAATACCACAATTAAAAGTCTTGCGAGGGTCTAAGACAATAGCTTCGGGGTTTTCCTCCGCAACATGATTGATAACATCTTCGCCATAAAGAAATAAATTATTGTAATTTTCCAAATCATTCATAACAACACATTAAGTTACCAATCAATCAATGTCAATGAAAAACTTCATTTTTTTGTTGTTCGTTTTGGTCAAGCAAATCATCCATCATACTAATAACTCCCCAAGCTAACTCTTCGCTAACAGGTTGTGGAGGCTTATTGTGATGCCATACATGACCAAGTAATTGATCGCGTTGTTGTTTAAGAAGATCGAAGTCAATATTTGATGTATTCATATTTTATTTTATTTTATTTTTAGTTTAATTTTTCTATATGAGATATTTTAGCATTATCTTTCCATGCCCCACTTATCTCCCAATCAGCATCTAATTCACCATAAGCTATTTCTTCAGCTTGGTCTTGAGATTCTGCTTTTACTTTATAAGTTCGGTATGTTGTAGACTCTATTTCTATTTCATACCATTGAGTTTGTAATTCTTGATTCATACCTCAACAATAAAAGAGGTATTTGAGATTGTCAAGAATAATTTTTAATAACCCATTGAAGATGATTTTTTAATTCGTAAACAAATCTACTTGCATCACCTCGCTCCATAAAGAATTCAAGGTTGTTATGTAAATCTAGCATTCGATTTTGAATAACTTCAAGTTCATCAACACCAAAAGAATCATTATTTATAATATCTTCGTGAATTAATTTATTAGCATTCACTAAGTTTTGAATATATTCTTCAGCTTCCATTGTAACCCCCTGTTGTACAAATGATGTCTTCAATCATTTCTTTTACATATTTATCAAGTTCAACCTCAAGTTTATTTGCGATCATTTCTCGCGCACTTTCAGATTGCATATTTATTTGACAAGTACCTGTATTTCCACAGGCAATTTCAGCTAGGACTTTTAATATTATTTTTTTCATTTTGTGTGAATTTGATTTCTACGTGATTATCGTCAATCTTATCTCGACTAATTGTAAATGTCAAGGTTTTATTGTTCCAAAGTTTTTGTTTAAAAAACCTTGGAAGATCGTTATATTTGAGTGGTTGAGGTTCTACATTATTCATTACCTGTTAATATATACCAACATTGAAGAGAGAGCAAGATAAAAAATATTCCAACACCTAAAAATATTTCTTTAATTTGATTTAATTTGCTTTTCATTTATTTATAAATACTTTCTTTTCCTGTTCTTTTGTAGGCTTTTTTTACATACGATATAAATGTTTTTTCAGCAGTTGATTTATCTACCTTTGAATCTTGACCATATATATCATATAGTAAAGTTTTAAATTTGTGAGGTGTGACAAGATTAAGACCCGCACATTTGCGAAGAATGAGCATCGCATGACAATAAACTTCTTGACTTATATTACCCATTCTTTTATGACCTTGAATAAATTGAACATATTTTTCAGCAAATTGACCTCGATGAGCATTTGGTGATGAACTAATTGCCTTATTTATGTGTTGCTTGTGTGCCTTTTCACTTTTTTTCTTGGGCTTTTTAAGGTAAGTTAATTTTCCACCTTTTACATCAAAATATAATTTATCTGTATTTATGAAATTGCAACGAATATCTTCATACAATTCAAATCCTACAAAAATTTTTGATTTATTTTCATCCAAGACATAGTAGTATTTGCAAGGTTTGCCATTGAAATAGCTAACCGCAGTCAAGCTATACTCATGGTATCTACCATTAGGTAATTGCTCATACTTTTGGCGAGCAATATCTCTAGCGAAAAATTGTAATGGTTTTTTATCTTTTCTTTGTAAACCTTTTTTATGCAACAAAGAACTTCTATCACAAAAATACCAATTAGAATATTTATTGCTATCAAATTTTTGAGTTTTTGTTTTGTAGATTTTCAAACTTTTCTATTATTATTCCAAAGATTAAATATACTAACACCTAAACCAAGTACAAGTACAACACCTGCAATGACTGCATCCCATCTTAAATTCAAACTAAATAAAAAGTCAATCATAAACCTTTTAATAGTTCGGGGTCAACTTCATAACCATCTTTTTTTTCTTCAGTTTCATTATCATTAAAGATAGATGGAAAATCCCAAAAGTCAACAAGAAAATTCTCTACATATAAATCCCAAATGCTTTTACCCTCTGTATCAAAGTTCATTGTTAAATAATTTATCTTTAATTAATTTAAAAGCATACTCATCTTGTACTCTACAATTTTCAATCATTTCATCCAATTGCTCTGATAAAATTTTATAACAATCTTTTAATCCTTGGTCGTATCCCGCATCACGATCATCCATGATGGTTTTACTCATTTTCTGAGCTAAAAATTCTTGAGCATCAGAAAAACCTTTGTCGTAGCCTTTTTGATAGTTGAGTTGTTCTGATATTTGTTCGTTCATATTATTTTTTCCAAATTTTACCAAATGGATCTAAATCCATACTCCATATCATTAACCTGCTATATATTGGATACAATAACCAACTAAAACATTTAGAAATCGGGGCATAGTAGAATAACTTACTAATAAGATCGCCAAGATGATATAAAACTTTACTTAGAAGGGGTTTCATTTTTATACATATTATCTTGATATTCTTGAACCTTGCGATCTTTCTCTATTTGCTCATGGTATTCATAAGCTCTTGAGTAGTTGGGTAGATGACCTTGCAGGTTGTCTGCTCGTTCCTCATCAGTAAACCATGTATAATCAATATCAAAAATCTGATCTACATTAGATGGATGAAATCCTGCGCTAACAAGCAATCCTTTAAATTGTTCTGCGAGATCATAAACATTTGAACCATCAAAAGATTCATCTGATTCGACGCTATAAGTTTTATTATTTAATGTGAGTGATAATTTCATTTTCTTTCGTATCCTTTGTCTTTATCTAATTCGTTATGTAATTCTTTATGACAATTAGAACATAATATTTGACATTTGTCAAGTTCACTTTTAACTCTTTCGTTAAATGTCCAACTTCTAGCTTTAGAAAGTTGAAAATCTTTCTCAGTTGGATCACGATGATGAAATTCTAATGCTCCTTGAAATTTATCATAACCGCAATTTTCACATTTTCCACCTTTGTGTTCAATACATTTAGTTTTAAATTTTCTTTGCCTTAATATAGCTTCGGAATTAGTACAAGGCTTACAATAAGAACTAGCACCATCAATGCCTCTTTTTTTATAAAAAGAAGATTTAGGCTTATTCTCCTTGCAGTATGGGCAATGCTTTAATTCCATTCAAAGTCAATATTGTAGCCTACTGCACGACGCTTGTCAAGTTTTTTTGATGGACAAGTAACCTCAATACAAATATCTCTACCAAGAGAATCACCTTCTAATATCGGCGCGCCTTCTTTATCCATTTCTTCTACCCAATCAATATTTAAATCATCAGATGGAAAGAGATCGTATTCTGATTCGTCATCCAACCACATGATTGGCGCAGACCAAACATCTTCATCATCTTCTTGTCTAATTGTTAGCCAACTTTGTACTTTTGTATTCATGGTTAAAGTATAAACTAAAAATTTGATTTATGTCAATTAAAAAATCTGACAACCTACCATTTTTTCTATATCTTCAACTTTATAGCGAATCACTCTAGGGTTGATTTGTAAAGTTGTCCAATTATTTTCTTTTGCCCATCTTCTAATAGTCTTAGAGGTTACATTAAATTTAACTTGAACTTCTTTATTTGATACATATAGTGGTTTTGTGTATTTATTCATTTTTTTTTTGGGTTTTGGGTTAATTAAAAAACAGAATCATCTTCTTCATGGTAGCCTTCATCATCGTAGTCTTCATCATCGTAGTCTTCATCGTAATCTTCGTCATCGTCATCATATTCTTCTAGTAGCTCTTGAAGTTTTAATTGAGCTTCTGTATTGACATCTTTAACAGGAAAACTATCAACAAAAACGATTTCACCATCAACTTCAACAACAATAGAATAATTTTTAGCTTCAACAAACTTTAAACGATGAATATCATTAACAAGATTAACTTTAACTAATGGATCGGGAGCATCGAAATGTCGATCAATAATAACTCTAGTATCTAATTCGCCTGTTAGGTCTGCAATAGACATTTTAAGATGATGTTCGCCTTTAGTTAGCTCAGATAGAGATAAAAACCAAACCATTTTAGGATGAACGATAGGAAAATCTTTACCACGTAGACTTGAAAAAATTCCTAGTATTGTATGTTTTCCTGTGGCAGGATCAACGTGAACCGCATCACAAGTCAAGAAAGTATTAACTCGACATTTAGTATTTGTATTTGTTTTTGTATTCATATTTAGTTATTGTAGCACACTTTACTTAGAAAGCGAAGAAAAAAATTAAAACATAGAGTAAACGATGAACCCTGTCAACACCAAAAGAATAAAATACTCAACCAACAAATAATTATTATAAGCAAGAGTATCAAGAAATCGGTCATTGACCCAATACCAAAGTTTTTTCATTATCATTTTCATTTATATATGGGTCGCAACAAATTGGACAATCACCATGACCATTTTCGGGGCATGAATGTATGAATGGTTCTTCGTAAAAAGAAGTTGTCTCTCTATGCTTACAACTTACTAAAATTAGAAACCAAATCACCAAAGAAGTAACAATTAAATATTTAATGAACCACGCCATGACTGCAACCAATTAAACTTAAAACAAAAAAACCAATACAAAAAACCCATAAGGGTACAAAAATGCAACTTTGTTCTTCTTCCATAATTAATCTTCTATTTCTAATTTTTGAGTTTCGGGGTGATAAAAAGCCAACAACAATGTATGCTCCATATTTATAGAATAATGTTCATTATTTTTTGTTGGTGGATCAACGGAGTAAACTTCACAAGTCCAACTTCGCTCAAGATCATCCCATTCTGACATCATGTGAAAATTAAAATCAACAAAACTACCATCATCTAATTTTAAAGCATTCCAATAATCAGCATTATCACCATCAGTTTTAATGTCGTGATCTGCCTCGACTTTTTTCGCGTGATCTAAAAACTTTTCTAGTATTTGATCTTTATATTTTTGTTCTAGCTCTGTACACACTTGCATATTTATTTTCCTTTCTTTTCGTTATTTGAATGATTTTGATCGAACATATCGTCTTCATCAAACGCTCGATGTTCTCGCTTGAAGTTCTCGTACTCTACCCATAGGTTATCATAGCGAGTTTGATGTAATTGACTCATTCCCATCAACATATTAAGTAATTCATCCTCAGTATATTTACGAGGAGCATCACCGATTGCATAGATAATAGTATCAATATCAGATTGTATCTCAGACATCATACCCATTGCTTGTTCTAGTTTATTCATGGTATTTAACTATATATAATTTTTATTGTGCGTCAAGGATTTTATTACTTTTTGCGTTATTTTCTTCAGCCCACATGGGTTGAAGATTAGTATAATGACAGAGTTTGATTATGCCTTCTTCTGTTTCTGCGGTAGATAATGGTATAATATGGTCTATATGCCAACCATACAATCCATGATTATCAAAAGTCATTTGTTCTCCTGTTTCGGGGCGATTGTAAAATTGTTTAGAAAAATGGTCTGCTAATTCTTGCCAATCATTTAAACCAAGAAGTTTTAGTGAAGAATTATTTTTTTTCTGACCGATTGATTTAAAAGCTCTGTGACAAGAACGTCTGTAATTATATTTTAGTCTAAAAATGGGGTCTTCTTTCCATTTGCGCCTTTGATAATGCTTCTTTCGCTCTGAAATTTTCTCCTTATTGACTTCACGAAAAATCTTCTTTTTCTCTGAAATTTTCTCCTTATTGACTTCATAATAAACCTTTTGTTTCTCTAAAATGCTATCTTTATTAGCTTCGTAATAAGCCTTTTGTCTCTCTAAGATTTTATCTTTATTAGTTTCATAATAAGCCTTTTTACTTTCTGTAACTTTCTCTTTGTTGGCTTTACGATAAGCCTTTGCTCGCTCTAAAATTTTCTCTTTGTTAGCTTCGTAGTGGATTTTCCAACCCTTTGCGATTTTTTCTTTATTGTTTTCACTATAATTCTTTTTATATTCTGCAATTTTCTCTTTGTTGGTTTCACGATAAGCCCTTGATCGCTCTGCAAATTTCTCTTTATCAGCTTCATAGCGAGCCTTATTATACTTTGCAATTTTCTCTTTATTGGCTTCATAGTAAGCCTTGTATTGTTTTACAAGTTCCTCTTTATTAGCTTCATAACGAGCCTTATTATACTCTGCGATTTTTTCTTTGTTAGCTTCGTAAAAAGCCTTCTTGTATGCTTTTTGTTTTTCTTTATTTTTAAATGGCATCGTACTTAACTATGTATGTTTTAAACGATCTGTCAACTAAAATGTCGTGGATCATTGTATTGATAATTCTTTTGCTTCCACCTGCAAGACCGCAAGAAATGCCGTAAGGCAAGCCTAGAACCTTCTCTTCGTCATCGTGCTTACTTTGCCATTCAATGTGATCAGCGACATTGTACAAGGCATTATAAAATGCTTCGTAATTAACTGCTCGTTTGCCCCCAATTTTATCTTGCGTATACATATTATATACCCCTTTCGTTTGAGTCGCATCAGTCCATGCAAAGCTATACCAACCTAATTTATTATCTCCTTCCATCATCGCATGGCAATCAGCAGAGTATGCTTCGGGGTAGGTATGTTTTATATCTAATGCAATACCTGCACCCATGACATTATGGGTATTACAGGAATGAGCGATGTAATCCAACCCATGAAAGTGCATCTTTAATAAGTTGCCATCAATTATTTCTATTTTTTCAGTAGCGATCATATTCATACATTAAATAAGGTTTTAAGATTTGTCAACATTTAATTTCGTTTTTCCATCTTCTTCATCAACGATGACATCTACAACCTTACAATGATGTGGATCAGCGACAAAAATTTTTGGTTCACCCGAATCATTTGTGACTCTAGCCAAACCAACAGGTTTAACCTCAATACACTCTAATAAGTCTTTTCCATTATGTCGGCGCATATCATAAGAATGTGGATACAATCCATCTTCTCTATTTAAATAACAAATAATTCTGCCGTATTTATTTTTGTAAGAAATATAAGAACTAATATCAAAAGGTTTCTTTGCGAATAATTTATTGCGAGGAATGTAGTATTTGCACTTATCTTTTTTCACATTGAAAATTTTATGTCCACCAAAAGCATCTTCAATAGGTTCTAGCGTCTTATGATGAACAAGCATACATTCAAATGTGGGATTAGTTTTACTATCCTCTCTAATATTTAGAATTTCACCAATTCGTTTTTTTAGGCGAAGTGATTTTTCTTTGATGTGATCTCCAATCTTAAACAAATGCTTCATTTTTACGTAACAATTCAATAGCTTTATCTTTACCTTTTACTTCGCATTCCCACTTAGCAGGTTTATCTGTTTCAATAGCAATACGAGGTGGAAAGTTTCCAAGAGCAAAATAGTCTGCATGAGCGCGAGGTTTTTCGGGAGTGCCTTCTGACCAATGAAAGACAGGAGCGAGAAAGTTATCTTCACTACTACCTTGATTTACCCATGTATATGCACAACGTTCAGCTTGAAATGCGACACTACGATCTTCTGATGGATTGCAGAAATCATGTAAATTGTCATAACAGACAGGGATAGGGGATTGAAATGTTTCAAATAAATAGTCGCTAAATTTAATACAATTATCTACATTGAAGAATCCCTTATCTTCGTTCTCAATAGTAAGACGATTGTAAACACCCGAATCACATTTCATTAGATTACTATAAAATCTTTCTGCCACATCTTCTAATGTCTCATCCTCTTTTGGACTATAATTGATATGAATATTCATTGGGGCAGTATGATCTTTAGGTAAGCCCATCATGTCTAACACACTAGCTTGCATATTTAATTCACCAATAGTTCTGCGAACCGCATCTTGATTTAAAGAAGCTAACACATTAAACTGATCGGGATGCGAACCCATACTAACGCCATGCTCTCTAGCAGTATCGCCTACTTGCTTTAATTCTTTTTGGATTTGCTCAATATCGGGCAACTCTTCAATATCAATACCCAAAGTTTCATCGGTAACGAGAGGGAAAAGAGCAGAGCTAACACGATAATGCCCGATATTTGACTTAGCACAATGATGGACAATAGATTCAGTAACAACAACATTATGCAAAATTCTATTAGATAACTCTTTAATTGCTTCATCCCTACCTTCTTTTACACATAGATCATTAAACCTTTTGCGTGTCATGGTACGAAAAGAGTATTCCTTCTTGTCTTTATCTTTGAGTTGCTCGCTAATGCAAGTTAAGCCTAGTGTTGTAATAGTCATACTCATAATATTGCAGATTTATAGATAGTTGTCAAACAGAAAATTAAAAAAAGTGTAAAGGAATACATGAAGCGAGCAGAAGTAAGGCGAGTTGTGTTAGCATATTTGAGGGAATTCTTCTCTTCTTTTATGCTATATAAAGAGTTCCCTGTCAAGCAAAAAATGTATGCAGAGATATGGGCTTTAGATATGTACGAACAATTAACTGATGAACAAAAAGTTTCCATTTATTTGAAGAAATCTAAAAAAAATGACGATGGAAGTTAAAGAAATTGTACTGATGATTATTGGAGCAATGGTTTCAATAGTCGCGTTCTATTTAAAAAAAGAGAGTGCAAAAATCGGGAAAATAGGTGATGGGCTGAGGAATATACAAATTAAATTAGCCGAAAATGAAGCGCGCGATACTGAGAGGTGGAATCAAACATCTAAGAATCTTGAAGATCGAAGGCAGGACATAATTAAACTATACGAAAAATTAGAAAAGAAATGAACATCATAATGGAACTATGGGATTTGCTCCTTTATTTGGCTCTTGCGGGTTCGTTAATGGTTGTTATTTTAAGTAAAAATTAAATGGAAAGAGATTGGTATTGGGCGATCTCTTTATTTTTATTTTTCTTAGAGAGAGAAGCAATTATGGAAATTTGTTTTATGTTAATTAAATTAATTATTATACTTTAAAACTCTAATAATTTTTGGAATTTATCGTAATCTACAAAATCTTCTAACGTATTACTATTAGAATCACTCTTTGCTATATCAATTAATTTTCGTTTATTTGACATCCATTTTCTTCCTGTCCAAACTTGTACTCCTTTAATGTATGATTTGTATTGAGAAGGTATTTCGCTATATACGCCAATATATAAGTATTTGAAGTTAAATTGTTTACAAAGCTCGACTTCTAAATGATTCGATAAATTGCCTAGTGATAATTGTGGTTCAGAGTAGTCCCAAAAAAATAACCCCGAAACTAACGCACTACCAAATTGTTGCATCGCAGTACAGGCAACTATTTCATCGTTTAAATAAAACAAAATAAAATGACTACTATCGTCAATTACATATTTAATAAAATTCTCTTTATCTAATATATCTTTGTAATTTTTGTGTGTTACATATTTGTCGTATAGATAATATAAGCGGCCTTTTATTTGATCTTTATTTGATTGTAAATTTAAATCGTCTATAGTAATATATTTATAAGAAAAATTATTTAATTTTAATGCTTTTAAATGTTTACTTTTTGCGCGGAACTTTTCGCATTCGATTCTTGTACTTCTTAATTGACACCAAATTTGTTTGTTATTTGCTTCACTTTCATTCACAAATTCGCAATCGTTGGTATAAAAATATGTAGGTAACCAACCAGTAGCTAAGGCTTCATCCTCTTCGCCATTATCAACCCAAGCAGAAATAAGAGTATAATTAAAGTCTGTATCAGCTTGTTTAGAAATAACATGGTCATAAAATATTTTCATATTAATTCTTTTAATCCGTCTTTAAAATTTACACTTGGAAACCAATTTAATTCGTTTTGAATTTTAGTATTATCAATTGCATAACGCCAATCGTGACCTAATCTATCTTTTACGAATTCTATTTGATCTTCATCTTTATCTAGTAGTTTTAGAATAGTTTTAACAATATCTATATTGCGTACTTCATTTTTGCCACCGATATTGTAAACTTGACCAATTTTCCCACCATGTAATACTGCATCGATACCAGAGCAATGATCTGAAACATGAATCCAGTCACGAATATTTCTACCATCACCATAAACAGGAAGTTTTTTGCCTGCCTTAGCATTTTTAATCATTAATGGAATTAATTTTTCTTCGTGTTGATTTGGTCCGTAATTGTTTGAACAGCGAGTAATTAAAATAGGGTAATCGAAAGTCTCATAAAAACTGCGACATAATAAATCTGCACTCGCCTTGCTTGCTGAATAAGGGCTATTTGCTTGCAATGGAGTGTTTTCGGTAAAAGCATCATCTTCTTCACTTAAACTGCCATATACCTCGTCTGTGGACACTTGAAGGTATCTCTCGATACTAGAGCAATCGTGAAGCAAACTTAATAAAGAATGTGTTCCATTTATATTGGTTTTAATGAAGGGCGTTGAATTATTTATACTATTATCAACATGACTTTCAGCTGCGAAATTAACAATATAATTTATGTCATTCTTTTGTATTAAATTACGAATACTATCTGTATCATTAATATCACAAATTGATAAACTGTATCTGCCCGATTGATCTATCTCTTCGCTAATATTTTTATAGTTGGCCGCGTATGTTTTCGAATCAACATTGTGAATGTGATAATCATATTTATGGAAAATATGTTTAATAAAGTTAGACCCAATAAAGCCTAATCCACCTGTGACTAATACACTTTTCATTCTACATTATAAATTTCCGTATTAGGCTTAGGTATAAATTTTACACTATCATTTACTATATGGTCATCCCATATGATCTTATTTGTTGGCTGCGAGGCAAAATTGCCCTCTTTTAATTTTATAAAATGAAATGGTTTATAAAACTTTGGGTCTTCTGCACGATCTGACCCATAAGGTTCTAGGGTAAACATATATTGACCATGATGAAATTCTTTATCTTTGTCAAAAAACTTACAATTCATATATTTGAGGTAATCGTATTCAATAACACTATTAGAATAGCTAAATGAGTCGTAAGTCATTAAGAATGATAAATCTCTTTGTGGAGCTTCCTTGAGCCAACAAAAGGCATGCAAGGGTAGCTTTGTATATACTGCACCATTTTCAATCATAGCTACAAATGTCATAGCTTGATTTTTAATTGTATGAACGCCGAAAATTACACAATTTAAATGATAGGGTATATCTTCAGAGTTGGAGACGAATTCTCTCCTTAAAAAACATTTTATAGCTGGTGTATTATTGCAAAGCTCCACGCATTATATTACACTCAAATCACATATTTAGATAATGAATCTTTTAATGCTTCTTGAGCAGTTCTAATCGAAATATACTGTTCAATTTTTGATGTATCTAAAACACAATTTGAACGAGGAGCAGTAACTTCTTGCATGAAATTATCTAGCTTACTAAAGAACTTAAACTCTTTATTTATCTTTAAATGCTCTTGCATTAATTCAACTACTTCTTTAGTAGTAACACTACCTTTATTTGTTATATTGTAGATGCCAAATGGGACATTTTGCTCGATTAAATCAATAGTATATTTTGCAAAATCAGTGCGATGAGAAAGAGAATTGCGCACATCTAATAATTGATCATAAGTCAATAATTTAGTTAAATAATTGCGAGGAGAAGCGAATTCATCAAATGGTATACGCAATCTAAAAATATAACTATTTGGCGCATTTTGCTTCACAATTTTTTCTGCAAGTGCTTTTGTGCCACTATAAAAACTACCATTTTGAAAATCAAAATTAGGGGCATCTTCTTCGGTGAAATCTTTAGAGTATCCGCCATAAATACAACCAGAAGATATATGGGTGTATAAATAACCTTTATTTGCGCAAAGTTGCGAAAGCATTGCGGGAAATATTACATTGCCTTCAACTGTATCTGCTTTATTTAGTTCACAAGCATCCACATTTGGTTTACCAATATATCCCGCGCAATTAATTATAGAAACATTGTGGTGTGCAACTGTTTTTTTATAAGCATTATTTGATAGCCAATTATCAAAAATTTTCATATTTGTATAATCAACTTTAGAACGACTGAGAGCCCAATAAGGTAAATCGCGTGACGTTAATTCTTTCATTATAGCTTGTGCTATATATCCGTTTTTTCCTAGTATTATGTACATAAAATATTTTAAGCGTAGTGATGATTGCCGTATGAACCCCTTTGTTCAAATTTATCTCTTAGGTTTGGTTTGATTTGAGGTATTACTTCATGTTTTAATAAACATAAATTCCATGTAGGTTGATCTCTAAAGGTAATGTCTGATTGAGTGTAAATTTCCCAAAAATTTGTAGTGACTTTTTTAACTAAGTCATTGGGAGTATAGCCAAAAATTGTGTTTTCAAAATATTGTTTGGCTGAAAGAGAAATTTCTGGAAATTCTTTTTTAAAAAATAAAAGTGTTTTCGAGATGCTGTCTTTAGAATCTTTGCGACCCCAAATTATTAATTGGCATTCACGCTTAACTCCTTTATTGTGGCAAGTGGGATGTTTGTATTGAAGAAAGGGATAAGGTTTAGATATAAAAGTATTTGATATAGATACCCAGTCAACATTACATTTTGGGTTCAAATGAACATCGCAATAATATATACAATCATAATCTACACCCATAGAATCTAATAATTCCCAGCCCATAAATTTAGCATATCGAGACTTTCTTACATTGCAATTCAAGTTAGATATATTGGGATTATTGGAAATATTGTGCACATCCCAATCTGTGTCGAAATCTTTTTGATCTCTGTCGCTAAATAAAAAGTAATCACAACCATCAACCCGTTGAAATCTAGCGGGATTGTTTCCACGTTTACCAAAAAGAGATGTAATAAATGCTATTTTCATATTTATTCTCCAAATTTATACCCGAAATACTCAATGTCTTTTGCATATTGTTCCGCAACGATTGCGCGAGTTTCGTCATCGTAGTATTCGGTGTAGTGTTTGTGTTTAGTGGTGTTTTCGTGTGAAAGTTCTTGTCTTGGAATTTCAATTATATCACAAACCGTTTCAAAGTCTTCTTGTAAATTTTCAAATCGACCTATAAAATCTATATGTTTATCTATAAATTCAACTTGCTTGTTGACATGTCTTATCTGCCAATTTTTTGGAGTTTTTAAGAATTCTAAAAAACTAATGTTTTTAAATTGCGGACCCCAATTATACTCACTTGCTACTTTGTCGAATGGGTTTCGCACAAATGTAAAAGAAAAATATTTTTCTCTGAATGTTATGTCAAATTCTTCATGAAATGCATGACCTTTAATGCCAGAATCTAGATGATATTGATTTTGTATATTTTGCGGAAGAAGCGATAATCTTTCGGGCCTTTTAATACCCTCAAGATTTAAGAGATGCTTCTCTATAGATGTTCCCGCGCATTTTGGAACATGAATAAAGATGTATTTATAATTATGACTAATCATGATTCTCTAAGTCCCAAAAATCGTTATAAAATTTCTTAGCGTTATACTCATGTAGTTTTTTGCTAATAAGTTTTCCTTTTTCATATGTGGATTCTAAGGTGTGTAAAATTTTTTTATATTTATCATCTTTGCGAGCAGAAAGCTCTTTGTAAACTTTTCGATGAAGCTCACAGATAGTTCGCATTGGAGCCGTGCGATTATTTTTAATGTGTTGTTCTAAGTTGTCCTCACCCATCTTTTACGCTTCCTTCATTATGCTTGTTTTTTTGATACCAATCTTCTGATTTTGATGTTGCATGTTGTTCAAATTTACACAACATTTTCTTTGCCATATCAAACATTTCTTCAATCATTGGCAGAATATCATCGCTTTCATTCATTGTTTTAAGTTCAGAATGTATTTCCTTTAGCTCTTTTAAAATTGTTTTGTCGTCGTAATTCATTCTCTATATATTATATCCCTAATTGCTGTTTACATTTTCTTCTTTACCCGTAGAAATATTATCGATAACAATAACTTCGTGACCTTCGCTCACTAAAGCATCTACTAAGTTACTGCCGATAAATCCTGCTCCGCCTGTTACTATGTATTTCATGTTAAACTATTCGAATATTTTTAGGCTGATTATATTTGTTAGAGTCAAATTTAGAAATCGACTCGCGTGACGATTGGTATGATTTTGTAGCATTTCTATGACTAAAAAACTTACCAGAAGAATTATCTTCTTTAAAAAAGCAATCTAAATCGTAATAATGATGAATAATAGATTTATCGTCACTGACTTCATTTTTAATGTTATTTAAGATTAATATCTTAAATTTTAAATTTGGATAAGATGAATGAATGATTGCTTTAAGCTCTTTCATGTCATTTAACGTATCTGACGACCATTTTCTAACAAACAATATTTTACTTTCACCTTCTAGTAAGGTATTTAATCGGTCATTTCTTTTTTTATACTTATCTATCATATCTTTTGATATTGTATGTCTAGAGTCGTGCTGAAAATAAATGTAATCATCAACACCCATAATACCTTCTTTTGATGTTGGTTTTGATTTTTGAATAAAAGATTTTAAGCAGTTGAGCTTGGATTTAAAATATTCTTTAACAAAATTTATAGTACATACATTCCAGTCGAGCGGATAAGAGCACTTCCGATATTTAAAATAGGAGGTTGCTTCCCCAATACTGCAATCCCCACCAATAGGTATGATTTCGTCAAAAAATTCTTTTTTCATTATTCCAGCTTTTTTCATGTTTAAAATTGAAGAGGGATGCATATTTTTACTCTCCTATAGTTTGCGTTTCAGCGCACCATAATTTCATAGTGAAGCCTTTTTCTTGTAATTTTTTGACTAAATTATTATGAAATTGTGTGCTAATATTTTTTAATTTACCCAAATGCCACTCTCCATATAGTGTGTTTATATAACCGTCAAACAAACCATCCTCTAGCATCTTGGGTAATATATCATACTCTGACCCTTCGATGTCCATCTTGAGGATAATATAATCGTCTTTATTGAAGTTTTTAATAATGAAATCAGAAATATCAATACAATTCACTTTAATTTTCTTAGAGTTAAACATTCCAGTAGTTTTATCCGATCTAAGTGTACTACTTAAATTTGCTCCAACACGAAAACTCGACTCGCCATAAAATGTAGAAACAGCATAATCGTAAATTTTAAAATCAGGGAATTTGGATTTATACTCTTCCACCATGCTAGGATTGCATTCAAAGCTATGTATTTCGTAATCTTTAGAATCAATAAATGATTTCAAAAATAAATCTACAGAACAACCATTATTGGCGCCGAGATCTATAAATATTTTTTTCATAAATTTTGATTATTTATGATAAATATAAAAACTTTCATCTTTAAAAGCATACCTCTTAAAAGGAGAAAAGATAGAACTATCTATTGGTATATTTTTAGTTTTAAGCATGATATTGAGCAGTAGATTGTTGCAGTTTATTTTGGGACTCGAGCTGGAGACATCTTCCATTAAGTACACGTACTCCTTTAGGAAACTATGTATTAGTTCGATATAACCACCCCATACTCCAGCATTTAATGGAGTTGTAGGGAGTTTTATGTATGAATTAATATCTAAATTAGAGGATGACTTAAGGGTTTGTAATTGAGTTCTATAGTGGTTATTAAAGAAATTAACCTCACTCGATGTTTCTTCGCAAATTTGAATTGTTTCTTTATCCATTTTTTGAATTGGGTTTTTTCGAATAAAAACATCACTAGCATCAGAAAACAAAATATGAGTAAAGTTTTTCGATAAATGAAAATTATCTAAATAGATTTTAAATCTATAATCATTATTTGATAAATTGGTGTTATTAGGAGAAATGCGAACAAAATGAATGTTTCTATTGGATTTGGTAATATTACCTTCGATGTGATTCGATACACTGCCGTCGTGAAAAATAAAAAGATCGATGTCATTTTGAATACAACCAATCATTAAAGGGTAAAAAACACACTCAAAATTAGCTGGAAAACTAAAATTTCTCTGCGGGTCTAAACCGCAAGAAAGATATGTTGTAAATATACAAAGTTTATTGTTCATTTATATATTTATCTAATATGTAGGAATTTAATTGTTTTATTGCCATAATGTTTATAAATTGAGTTGATTATAGTGCTTTCATTAAGTTTTGAGTATTTACTTGACTCCTTATACAAAAAAACAATGTCATCATACTTGATTGAGGTGTTTTTGAAGTTTTTAATTCTTTGTTCGTATCGTTGACGAAATTTATGAAAATTATTTCTAATATAGAATTCATCATCATTACGACCTTCAGAAAAGAGATGTGAGTGCCCTCCTCCTTCGTGGTTAAAGACTATGCCTGCGTCATTTGTTATAGCGGTACCTCCAGGGCCCGCATTTGACCTATTGCCTGAAGCATTGCCCCATGCACAAACTCGCAAGCCTTTGAAGAAAGTTTCAAAATTATGCTCTAATAAATCTTCGACTGCAGAAGGAGGAGAAATGCAAAGATCAAAAGGGTGTGTTCGGTACCCATTAGATCTGCCTGTTTTATATTGATTTTTGAGATTGATTCTAGGATCGCAGTTCCAACCTAATGAAATCCAATTTAAATGAGGGTAAATCTTTTCTGTGGTCATTTTTTTACAAGACTATTATTAATATCCAACATGATAACATATTTCGTCAGTTATGGTATAATTATAACCTTGATTGATTAAGTTTTTAACAAATTCAAAATCCTCGCCACCCTCATTTTTAGGAAATAAAATTGGCTCTTTGGGAGTTTTAAAGGAAAAGGAAATGCCTACATTACCAAAACGAATTTGATTGTAGTTTGGTCGAGGTATAATTGTGTTATTTTTAGTACAATGCATTCGAAAAATGACAAGGTCAAATTGAGAATACTTAGATAAAAGTAAATCGACATAATTAGGGGTTATAGTGTCATCGTCATCTAAAAAAGACGTCCAAGTTGTGTCGACATTTTGAAGGCCAATATTGCGTACAAGACCAGCTTCATTGTGAGGATACGAAGAGTCTGTGATTCTTCCTAATTTTTCTGTTTGCAAAGTTGTGATCTTTTTACTTTGAAAATCTTCTGTGGGGTTTACTCCATCATATACAATGATCGATTTCCAGTTTGGGTTTGTTTGTGTGTGTAAAGAAGCTATGCTTCTACTTAATGTCGGGCGACCAATGCTAGGAATAATAAAAGTTGTACTCACTGCTGTCATGAACGCTCGTAATCGTCTTCAATTCTAACTATATCATCTTCTCCAAAATAAGTGCCTGTTTGAACTTCTATTAAAATCATATCTTCTGAATCGCTAGGGTTAGCCATTCGATGTTTATCTTCAAAACCAATTAATACAGTTTCTCCAACTTCATAATCTGTATCAATATCATTTAATGTAACACGAGCGACTCCTTGCACAACAGTCCATGCTTCTTGTCGATGATGGTGATATTGATAACTTAGCCTTTGTTGGGGCTTAACAACAATACGTTTAACTTTACAATACTCTGTGTCGAGTAAAATTTCATAATGTCCCCAAGGGCGAATTGATTCATCTTCTTGCTTATTCATTTAAAGTTATTATATCCCATCTGTTGTCATAATTCAACCGAAAAGTGCCTTGATAGCCATCTTTCCCCCAAGAGCATTCATTAGGAGAAAATAAACTCATAAAAAGTCGCCCGCTATCTTTTTTGTAAAGATAATACTCTTTGCCGATGACAGGCTTGAACCGCATTTCTGCATTAAATATCACTTCGTTCCATTCCAACTCTTTGGTTAGTTGTTGGTATTCTGATTTGAGTTTATCGAATCGCTCTTGATAGTGTTGGTTGGCTCGATGAACTGCTCCAATTTTCCAACCACCCAAACTATGGTTGGGCTTAATAATAGGAGCGCCCAAATCGCTAGCATAAGGTAAAGAATGAGGGTTTGGGACGACATTGTCGGGCACTTGCTTTTCATCCATTACCAATTTTTAATTACGTTAGCCACTATAAAACCACAAGTAACCATATTTGTCAAGACTATAATGGTTCTTATTAATAAACTAATTTGTGCATCTTTTAACGAAAGAATAGGAATATCGGGTTCATCGTCGTCAGTTCTACCTACTCGATGATCTAATGTTCGCGCCCATATTAACCATAATTTTTTCATTCACCAAAATATTAAACTAATCAATTTCGTCGCCTTGACGCCAATTCATGCACCATTTATAGCTTTGAACATTAACGACTTCTTTTTTATCGTCTTCATTTAAATAAATAGTAGTCGTTCTTAAGTTAGTTTGCAGAGTATCAATTAATGCATATAGTTCGGCGATTTGTTTGTCTTTTTGTAAGAGTTGTTTTAATAAGTTTTTTTCGTCCATCCAAGAATTTACACTATTTAGCTGCTTTCAAGATGTTTTTTAACTAAATTTTTTATTTCAATTACTTTTTCTTTATTATTTTCTTTGTATAACTTTAGGATAATAGAATTAACTAAAGCATTTACTCTTTCTTCCCAAGAATAATCTATTTCAAAACGATTCATTTAAATATATTTAAGTGTCGTTTGAATTTTTCGATTCGTGATTTTCGGCGTAATACTCTATCCATTTTATCAAACAAAAAGTCGATAGATTTTAATATATCGTCACTAGCCGCAGAAACTACTGAAGATTTACCTTTGAAGCTTAGGTGACCTTTTGCGATAAATTCGTTTTTATGGGAGCGAGAATGAGCGTCCCGAATTAATTCGACCCTTAAGTCAATAATAGATTCTGAGCGGTCAAGCAATTTTTGGCATTTTTGCTTTAACATGGCGACATGTATGCGCTTTTTATTTATATGAATAAACTCGATCTTTAAATCATCAATTTTCATTTTATTTTAATATATGGATTGACATCTCCATTTTGGAGTATTTTTTTATCTTCATAGGGAGCAACTAATCTCCGATAAATCTCCATTTTAGCACATTCGATTGCGCCGATAATGTCGTTAGCAGTTTGATAGTTAAAATCGTTTTGTTCAATGTAGATATTGACCAATTGGTTTAGTGCGTAATTGAATTGACCTGCGGTCGTAATCAAGTTGTCTTGATCTACTCGTTTTTTTTCTGATGGCGGTATATAAGGCATTATAGCATCTCCTCTATTTGTTTTTTGTATTCATTGGTTTGGTTCATCAATGTCACTGTGACATTTTTTAATGTAATTAAAGATTCAGTATCCACTTCACGCTCTGGAGGAATATCGACATAAGTATTGTTAAGGTCTATTAGATCAGAGAGCGCATCAATTTGTTTTTGATACAATAAAAACAGTTTAGAGCAAGATTCTTTGCATTTCGATTTAACTCGATCTCTCTGATATTTTTTAGGAGAAGTGTTCTCACTTACAAAACGTTTTAAAGTTTTTAATGTATTCATGTGAACTTCTTCATACTCAACTACTTCGTTGGTATAAAACTCGTAAGTTTCCCAAGCTAACTCTAATTTATTAATCATAGAAATTTATGCAACAACTCAAAATCTCGAAGTCCAACATATTTAACAAAATAAAGACAGAACTCAGCCACTTTAGATGGAGACCATTGCTCTTCTCTGATTATATTGCCGATTTCAAGGTATTCACCGTCATTCCAGAGGTCTGTAAGTTTGATATATTCAGTGTTCATGATGATGATCATACTAGAATAAATGATTAATGTCAAGAGTAAAAAGTAGGTGTAACATAACTTATGGCATTTAGAAGAAAAATATGTTGGTCATGTATGATGTTGTTTTGTGCAATATTAATGGTGGTTTGGGGTTTGACATCCTGTAATAAAGTGAATTTTGATGAATTAAAAAGCATTCCAACAATTGAAACTAAGGAAGATCAAAAGTATAGAGTTTACTATAGAAAAGATTTTGGTTTACGCTTTGGTCATCAAATAGGCAATAATTCTGTAAAAATAGATGTTCCCACTAACGTTCAAATTATGATGCTTGATGGAAGTTTTAGGGAAGTTGATTATTATTTCTTTAGAAAGTTTAATAATTGGTTTAAGGATGTCAAGTTTCAAAATGGAATTATGGCAATTAATCAAAATGAAACATTAGATTGCGATAACTTTGCAATGCTTTATAAGTCTTTAATGAGTGTCGCGAGTTACAAAAGTAAGATAGAACAAGAATTAGCTGTCGCTCTTGTTGTAGTCGAACAGAAAAATGAATTTGGGGGTATTCCTGGAACTGGAGGGCTTCATATGTTGAATTTAATTTTCACAAGCAGAGCTTGGTATATATTTGAGCCGCAAACTGGGGAATATATAGAATTACAAAATTACCCAAACCAAAAATACATAAGAACGATAATTATTTAAGCTTCCTTTTAGCCCAAGCTTTTTTCATTGCTTCACTTTGTTTTTTCTTGAATTCAGGAGAAGAGTGATTGGATGAGTTTTTATTGCCTTTCATTGATTTTGAAATTTTATTTTTACTTTCTGTTGTATGGGGATGATTAAATATAGGAGGATTACTCTTGTGAGCTTTTGATATTTTAATACAATGTTCTTTGGATTTCGACTTACCTTTATTGTTTAGCCCTCCGATTCTTGAACGTTCGCGAAAAATTTCTTCTTTACCTATTTGTTTCCTTAACCCTTTGTAAGCTAAATAATTTTCTATGTTTCCATGTTCTAAGTAAAGCTTAGCGTGAGCAATTGCATGCTCTTTAACTGAAAGGACAATAATATTATCTGGGTCATCTGTGCCCCCCATGTGTTTTGGAATAATGTGATGTTTATGCATAAAAATGGAGCCACCTGTCAGGATCGAACTGACGACCTACGCATTACAAGTGCGTCGCACTACCAACTGTGCTAAGGTGGCTTAATTTATAATAAATCAAGAATCATTCATTTCAATTTGTTTTTTGTATTCAAGAACTTTTTCACATAAATTATAAAAGTCTTCTAGAAGTATTTCATTCTTCGCTTTATTTGCTTGAGGTGTAGCTATCTGTAAATTAGATAAATCATTTGTGCCGCCCAATTTAATTGGTATAATGTGATCGAATTCATAAGTGTCACCTTTGTATAAATCAATAGATTGACCAGTTAAGTAACACTTTGGGTTTTTGCCTATTTTAGCTAAGACATCTTTAGATGTATAATTACCTTCTGGTATATTGTTTACAATAGTTTTATTTCTTCTAGTAGTCCTTTTGAAGCTTCTGCACTTACTTATAATTGGTTTTGGTGTATGTTTGCTTTTAAAGCTATTTACTTTTTTCATGATTGCTTTTTCGGGTGTGTTTTTGTTTTTATGGTAAGAGTCCACTTTCAGTTTAGTAGACCCACCATTACAATGATAACTAATTACTGATTTGGAGCAATTTAATGCAGATGCAATATCTCTGTAGGATAAGCCTTCTGCCCTTAATTTTAAAATATCTTCTTTAACTCTTCTATTGTTAGTTGCTCTATTCATTTGTAATCCAAAAATCGTTTAGCATACTCAATCTTTTGACCTCAACTTCAAAAATCTGATAAAGCATTACACCTTCGACCATAAAGTCAAAAGCTGTCTTGAGGCAATAAAAATCTTCAATATCTTCATAATTATTTAAATAAAAAACATCAAAAATTATTTCAGATGATTCGATTGATTTTGAGAGTACTTTTATTAATGGTTGAGAGTTTATTATTCCATTTAAAATACGAGTACAGAATGATGGGTCTTGGTCTTCTTTATGAATCATCGTGACTTCATTTAAATTAGTACGATTTAATGCATCACCACCCAATAAGCATTCACCAAGATAAACATCTAAAAATGTATCATGCTTGGATTTGAATAAGCTTTCCGCATTTCGAAAAACATGAGTTTGAGTAGGGTGTATCAATTGGTTTTATTTTTGCTTTTAATTGAAGCAATAATACAAAGAGCCCCATGCTCATTAGAAGTCATTAAAGCTTCTCCGTTAGTCATCATTATTTTCCACATTTTTTTCCCCATATGATCGCGCTCTTTAACATAGATTACTTGTTTGGGGTTGATGTGATATTTTTCTTCGTTTGCGTCTTCTATTAAGATCATCATTATTTATATTTGATTGTTAAATTCTTTTTCTGCTTCCTCGTAAGCGGTATTGATACAACCCATTATATTGGAACGTATTCTATGAAGAGTAGCACTAACTGAACCAATTGGTCTACCGAGACATAAACTAATTTCTTTCATACTTAAATCCCTCTTAAATCTTAACTCAGCGATTTTACGCATGTGTTGAGGTAGCTTGTTATAACATTTATTTAAGGCGTTCATTCGTATTTGAGGGGTATCATAATCTATAGATTCAGAAGCTAAAACTTCAGTCAATTCATTAGATAAACAAATTTTACTTCTGGCATGCTTAGTTTTATGAGCCATAACTTGAAATTTAGCTACACCAAAAGACCAATTCCTAAAAGACCCTAATCCAGCATCGAAGGATTTTTGTTTTTGAAATAATATTAAATTTGTTTTTTGTAAAACATCTTCAGCATCTTGCTTGTGAGGCAATAAACTAAATATGAATTTGTATAATGATAGCTGAGTATCTTTGAGTAATTCTTCAAAACTTACTTCAATATCTAATGAGCTCTTGTTCATTTTAAATTTTCTATCGTAAGATCAAGTGAATTATTTATATTTTTAGTAATAATTAAATTAACAGCGGAATTATTGTCGGTAAATAAAGATTGATAAAGAATATCAATAATTTCAGACAGATCAGTGTCAAGATATGTTGATGGTTCAACTTCTTCAAGTAAAGGGTCTGTACCTACTTCTTCTACTGCTTTCATTAAATTTTTAAGAGCTTTTTTTATTTTATCTTCTTCTGATTCGAAACTATCTTTAAATGCTATCATGGAATTACAATTCTGTCAACATCATTCTCTAATTCATAATTGTCCCAATATTGATGATCGTATTTGCTGTAAGTAATGTCATTAAATAAAATTAATATTCGTGTTGGAGAGTTAGAGTCAACTTCATAACCCACTGCTGTTCCGTCAGGAACTCTACCGCTTCCATCTGTATATTCGAAACATTCATCGTAGTTATGTTCGGAGTATATTATATCTGAAGATTTAATCTTCATGAGTAATAATTTGATTCTCTTTCAGATATGTCTTCAGAGCGGTCTTCCCATTTTTGAGAGTAAGGGTTATATTTTTCTATGCTAACATTTTGAACGCAAGTATGCTTATGCTTTATTGTTTCCATATGAAAATAAAACGCTTGAGCTGCGCTTACAGCCATATAATAATGATAGCTATCCATTGCAGAATGTTCTTGACCTGCATTATATTTTATGCGATATTCAAAAAGTTTTTCATTCATTAATCGTGTTCCCCGAAAGGAGGGTTCCAATAAATATCATCAAACAACTTAAATTTAACCTCAGTATAAGGAGGTTCGTCTAGGTTGCCTCTATGATTAATAGTGATATCAACACCTACAGGTGTATGCTCGCTCACTAGCTCATCATTGCCCGTGTAGAAAAACTCTTCGAAGTCAGATGCGTATATTAATTCGTAACTCATAATATTTAATAATTGTTAAGGTTATAGTGTAAAGTATTTTGACTAAAATGTCAAGAAAAATGATTTGCAAAAAATACAAAGTAATCTTTATTCATATACCCAAAACTGCAGGAACATCAATAGAATATATGTTTGGATTCTTTGAGAAAGTAAATAATGGTAAAATTATCCTTAATAAAAATATTGGAAGAACTCATTTAAGTATAAAAGAAATACAAGAACAATTTCCAGAATATTATAAAGATTTCTATAGATTTACAATCGTTCGGAATCCATGGAGTAAGGCATTATCTATGTATAACATGCTTACTCATTCTAAGCATTACTCTATATCTTTTAAGGAATACATTAAAACTATTATTTTACCAAAATCAAAATTAAAAACATCCCTGCACAGAAGTCAGCTTTCGTTTATAACTATTAACGGTGAAATCAAAGTAGATTACATTATGAGATATGAAGAATTAGAAAAAGAATGGGTTTGCTTGTGTCAAAAAATACAAAAACCCTTTGAGACTATGGTAAATATGTTAAAGTTTAAAAACCCTACTGAAAGTATGGAGAGTGGATACGATCAAGAAAACATAGATTTGATAGCAAAAATTTATAAAAAAGATATTGAATATTTTAATTACGATTTTCCCGCTAAAACAACATCTTAGCTATAGAAGTTAAATCTTTTCTACCATGAACGAGCTTGATATAATCTTTGATAGAAGTTGGTAGTTTGTGAAAAGTATTGTGATAGCCTGAGTTGGCTAAATTTTGGTCATAGGTGCGACTAAGAGGGTGTTCGATGGTGTGATTAGAGTCACGTATAACAGGCATGCCGATCATGTGAGAAACCGCGCAAAATACTATATCCCATCCCCAACCCATCTTATTATCTAAAAAACAATCTTCAAGGTCAAGGTATTTAAAATATTGAACGACTCTTGGATGAATAAACCAAACAGTTTCGTCGCCATTGACAATATATTTAATGTTGGAATCTTGGGTAGTAACCATTTTCAAACTCGCAAGATCATCGCTTTGCCACTCTACATTATTTACTTTTGAATAATAAATACCAGCATTATATTTTTGCATATAGTGCCGCGCATCTTGAACTAATTTAGGCCAGTCATGATATGATGTATCGCCCTGAACATGAAAAAAGACACTAGCTCCATCATGAATGTCGAGAGCTTTTAAGAATTGATATGTAAAATAAGAATCTTCGCCAATATTATGCCAATACTCTCGATAGTTTTGCTCGTCGCTATTTATTACATCGACACTATCAACGCATCCGTGTAGAGCTGATTCGATAGCTAGTGTAGAATCGAATTTATCGCGCCAATTAAATATAAAAGCCTGTATATTAATGTGTTAATCCCAGTTTCCTTGAGCAACATTTCGACCGTCGAGATTGCTCCAGTCTACAGCAAATGGATCTTCGTCTTCGTTTTGTTGTTGATGTTCGTTGTTGAATTCTTGTTTTTGTTCGTCATATAATTTTGAATGCATTCTTTGTCCCATCCATAAAGATTCAAGAAGTAAGGCTTGTACAGCTTGTAGGTTGTAACTCTCTTCGCGGCTACAACGATATGCTAATTTTAATACATTGCACAATGTGCGTTTTTCATCAAATGGTTCGGTCATGGCGACCTTCATTTGCTCGGCAAGTTCCTTGGTGAAGGGTTTTGGTTTGTATTCGCTCATATTGATATATACACTTAGCCAAAGGGAAATCCTATTTTTATAAACATATCGTAATCTTTGTTGTTAAAATAAGGCCAATCGAACTTTTTGCAAATATGACGTATCATTTCTAAAAAATATATTGCTGGAGGATGGTATGGTTCAGTCGGTTTTTTTGGGTAGAAGTTTGTTAGTTCAAAATTTTCAAGGAGTGTGTCAATGGTTATTTCTACTTCTCTAGCTTGGTCCCTGCGCCTCATTCCTTCAAGGGTGACATCTAAATTGTTTACATCTAGATAAAAATTAGTAATAGATACGCATTGAGCTTCTGGCAAAACAAGCGAACTTAATGCTTCAGTGTGATAGTCTGGAGAGCCTGTCTCGGTCATGTTTAGGTTTATAATATAATTACATGATTTTATGTACTCTATTGGGTTATAAGGGCATTTTATTTGTGAATTTAATTTCTTAGCAAGAGGGTAATTTCTTGCATCTAAAAAACCAGAGTATCCATCAGAAAAAGAAACCCAATAACATTCTGCGTCAGGTAATAAGTATTTTATGTAAAACGATAATGTTTCAAGGTGACAGTGTCCTATTGTTGCTATTTTCATTGTTGGGAGAATGTCTGATATTGCTTTACTATATCTAGTCTGCTAAATTTTCTGTCGACACCTCTTTCATAACAACCTCCGTCATAGTGAACTAGAGGTGTGTCATTGAGGAAATCAGCTTCAATATTTGAACAATATTTTTTGTTGTGTTCATCTAATTTTAGAGAAAAGCATTTCGTATACTTAATTATAATATTCATGTCATTACAACTACCTCTTTTAGGACCCTCCTGGAACGGCTGATTGTTGAATTGTAAAATTGCTTGCTCAATATCCATCACCCCTTCCTTGCCAAGATAAACAACTGCTCGTTCTCTGCAAAAATAACTATTTTCTTTTGCAAAATTTAGAATATTTGGTGTGAATCCGTAATTCATTACATCATAGTCTGCATATAATGTTGCACCATGTTCACGAACATATTGACAATATGCAAGCAAACGACAATAACAACTGCGATGATATTTCCACATTGATGAATGTATTGTTTTATAGAAATTAGCATCAGGATTATCCAAATCAAGTTCATGAAACAATTCGTTACGTTTAGAATATTCTTCGTTTAATACGATTGGATTCCATCCATGTTTAATCCATGATTGTTTGTATAGCTCAATTAACTCTTCGCTTTGTTTAGAAAAGTCAAGGTTTGGTATTGATTGGAAATATGATATTGTGTTCATTGTTATTTTGTTAAATTTGAGCACAACCAAAATTCAGCAAGCATTCTTTTTGAATGATTCGTAAACATAGGTCGTGTTCTCTCAGATTGATTTAGTGCTCTGTAATCATAATACCTCTCTTTACTTGCATGAAATTCAGTGTATGATTTCAAAGTTTTGATATAATTTGAATTTGCCCACCAAAAATTTCCCGAATAATGAGGTAGTGGTTTTTCCTGAAAGTCTATTCCGTCAGTTTCTTTTTTGTTTAAATTTTGCAAACAAATTTCGTGATTATCTATTAAATATTCGTGCATACGATTTGTCCATTGCTTTGCAAATTCAGTTGTACACAAAGGATTTGTTTTCCTTCTTTCATCATCATACGATGCACCTTTACTATGTATATAGAGAATCTTAGAATTAGGATTATTCTGAGAATGTTTATGCATTAAATCTAAAGTACAACCCTCACCAGTTGCATCTGAAGATTTAGTGAAAATAATTTTTTTGTCTTGTTTGAATTTATTCGATAATAATTTCAGGAAATCTTCTTTTTTATCTCCAACTAAATTGCAATAAATATTAGATGTTTTTTGGTATAAACCACTGTCAATTATTCTATTTAAAGTATTAAGAAACAATTCGTATGAATGATTTACGCAATATAGATGATAGAATATATAAATTTTATTCATAATTTATTTCCAAATTGAATTCAATGCATTTTCTAAATCAGAAATTTTGATAAAAGTTTTATCAAATTTAGAATCGTCTGTATATAAAATATGATTGTAATTTAAATACAATCCGTGCATTACATTATGGTAACCGTTAAAAGGTCGTTGCACACTCCCGCATTCAACACTTGGTACGAATTCTAAAATCTTGACTTTATTTAAATCAGAGTATATCATATTGATCAATCCAGTTCCGTGAGGACCGATAATGGTATGAGCATTACTAAAAATCTCGATTTGCTTTGCTATTGATAATGTTTCTTGATTGCCGTTTTGTCCCGAAAATATTTTTAGTTCACCTTGAATATTATATTTTTGCATCAATGTTTTGATTGTGTTGATCGCAGTTTGTTCATTATTTAAATCTAATACTCTACGATTGGTAGTTCCGTGCCTTGTATAAAATATTACATCTTTAGGATTTCTTGATATTTTGCAGTTGGTTATCCATTTTTTAAAATACTGCATAAAGTTATTGCCCATTATACATGGATGAACATCAGGAGTAGATACAATTAAGTTTCCTTTGATTTTTATCGTTTCTCCGATGTTTATCCAAACGATACGATTTAATAATTTAGGATCAAGTTCTTTAAGCATATTTTGCTTAACTTTACTTTTTAACATTAATATTTTGTAATCTTCAGGAATCACCGAAAGAAACCATGTTAAGTATGGTAAATTATCGTGTATAATATGACCATAATTGTTGTGCCACCATGTATGAAATCCTGCATAATCTCCTGTTAATTCTATAATTTTAGAGTTTTGTTTAACTTCGTTTGTTTGGTAATCACTCCAAGGTATATTGACCATTGCGCCAAAAAAGTTTTTTCTTTCTGATTGTTCTGTTTTGAATGGATTAACCCAACCATTGCCTTTTACGATTTGATGATCATTCCATGCACTTTGCAATACACTAGGTCCTCCGTTCCATATTGCATAATTGGCATTTTTATATAATGTTGTTGTTGTTGGAAAATCACGGTCAAGACCTATTTTAATACCTGCTTCAAGGTATTGTTGTGTGCATACATTGATAAACTGATTTTGTATATCAGGTTTCGCACTAAAAATATTTGGCCATTTTATGCTCACTTAGTAAATGCCATCAGTCCATGTTGCATCGTCTATACCATAACGTACTTTTCCGTTATTTTTATCTACGTGTGGTTTAATATTCATATCCTTTTAATTGTATTACTTCTTTTTCGTGATTTGCTACAAGATCAATTAATTCTTGGTTGTAAAAATCTTGATAATTTACTCTTCGTTGAGATCGATTGGATTTTTTGCTTGGCAAAGTAAGTGGAAGATTAATTTTGTTAAGAATTAATTTCATATCTTTATGCATATTTTCTAAAGAACCAATGAAGTCGGTTACTATAACTCCATCTTGTATATACCAGTGAGATTGAGGTTTAGCACTTTGTCTGCCAAGGTGTCCTTTGAGCCATGATCCAAAAGAATCTGGGTCCAATGGCCGGTTAAGCCAATTATAATAAGATAAAAATCTATCCCATGGATTTCTCACAAAAGTAAAAACAAAGTAATCGCTAAAATCATAATTAATAAAATGTTTTTTTATTTCAATTAAATTTCCGTGCTGAAGACTTGTAACATGCTCTCCATGTTTCCATAGTAAGTTTTGACGATAATTAGTCCCTGTTTTGGGCGGATCTAGGCTTATGAATTTATGTTTATGTGATATAATCATAATTTTTTAATTGTATTACACTCTTTTCTTTTTGCGCTACGAGATCAATTAGTTGTTGATTGTATACGTCATGTATATTGAATGACTGGACGCTTTTATTTCCGTGGCGCAATGTTGGCGTATTTATACCAATTTGGCTACACAAAAAAGAAAACTCGTCTTTAAGGTTTTCAAAGCTCGCAATATGATCTATCATAATTGCACCCTTTTCATTGCAGTAATACGCGTCTTGCGAGTTATTGTTTAATATGATGTTTTTTAATACAGTTTGATCGTCTTTATCTTTAAATAATTCGACGCAAAGTTTGCCTTGATTGATTTCTGGTTCACGCCAATTTATAGATTCGTCTCGACGCATGCACTTTTCGCCGTAACTCTTAAAATACTTAAGAAAACTAAAATATCTTTGCCATGGATTGCGAACTATAGTGAATTTGTAATACTCATTCCAGTTCCAGTTGTTTTTTGCAAATTGTTTTTTTGCGCGAATTGCACCGTCATGTTGATAGAATTGCGCATCTACTTTTGGTTCTCCATGAATATCAATAACGCCCAATGGCAACAAGCTTTCCCGAAGAGACCTGCTTCCAGTTTTAGGTATATCAATCGTAATAAATTTATGTTTATGTGATATTAGCATTTTTACAATACCTCTCCCATAATTTTCTGTCCCAATATGTTCGATCTAAAAATGTTTGGCGAGTCTCTTCTGATAAATAATTAATATCTACTTTGTGTGTGTTGGGGGTTTCGTTTTTATCTAAATTTTTCGCAACGACACTTTCCTCAACATCTTTCCTCATAACCCCATAAACTCCATGAAAAACTGAGTCAATTAAATTATCAACTCCACTAATATCTTTAATTCTGAAATTTTTTAGGTAAGTATTGTGAGCTAATGTTAAATGATATGGTTCTATTATGACATCTTCACTAAGATCCAATAAACTCCTTAAAAACCAACTATCTTCAAGTTCATGAGATTGTATATATTTAAAAAAAGTGGGGGACTTGATTGAACCATGTGTTGGTTCGTGATTACTCGCATCACTACTTAAGTAATGAAAAAGAGATTGGGCTCTATCAAAAGGATTGCGTAAGACTGTAAAATGCAGTTTATGTTTTAAATTTGACGATTCGCAAATGCGATTTATAGCTAATCTGGCAGAATTCCAGCCTGGATCCATTGGGTCAATGGAAACAGAAAAGGGTACAATATCTTTGGAAATAATACATTCTATAAAAGTTTCAATATCAACATCATCACTACTCATATCTTCTGCAGAGTGCATGCGAAAGTTAGTATTATGTCGATTAATGTCAGTGGGAGTATAATAACAGCAAGTTAATTGCTTTCCATCTTCAAGATGTAGTAAGCCCCTACGAATCCGATGAGCTCCCCAACCCTCAATATTTGCACTGCCGTTAAGTAAGTTATATTTCCTGCACAACATCATCATCCAACTTAATACATATGTTCCTGCATTTTTAGCAATATGATGAAATACGGGTAAATATTCTGGATCTTTAATTATGCTCATTTTTTATGTAAAATGATTGTTTGTGGATATTGTTTCTTTGCACTTTCTATACTTGTGTCTGCATCAATAGGTAAAGAAAAGTTGCTAATAATTGGAGAATCTATTAGGTGATTTTGTGGTTGCAGTGGATCGTGGCAATGCTGGCGACCAAATAATGCACTGTATAATGTATGCATAGCGACATCAAAACTAATAAAACTATTTATTTTATGATTAACATTAAATTCAATAAGTTTTTTAGATTCTTGAATGAAAATTTTAAGAAATGGAATATTACGATATAAAGCTATTCCATTTAAGTGACCCGTCCATTCTTCGTAGATTGGAAGTGTTTGTTTACCTTTGTATGTGCTACCTGCAATTAAGAATTGATTGTTATCGCAATAGTCGATAAGTTTGTCTATCCAGTTATCGGTAACCGGTTGAGAATCAACTTCAATTAAAAGATAATCTCTATAATCTAAATCGTAAAAGCGATCAAAAGATTTATAAAATAAATTATTAGGTCCAGTAGAACCGCCAAGTTTAGGTGTTGATGAGAGACTTGACTCTCGCATAGCTTGTGGAGTGGTAGCATAAAAATCATCCAATCCAGAAAGATTCAATGTAGATATATAAACATTATTTAAGTTCTTGAATTTAGTTAAAAAATCTAAACCAGAATATTCTGATAATTTGCCTTTATTGAAAGTTATTTGTAAGTCAATTTTGTATTGAGAAGAAGCATTGCTTTCAAAGTATTTTCTCAAACATCTCTCTACACTCCCATCGAGATATTCTCTTTGGGTAGACATTAAAAATACTGATAATTTATTTGTATATTTCATTTATTTAAACAATTGCAGTTTATATTATGTTTTGAATTATACTTTTTACACTTATTATATAGTCTTTCTTGTAAATAAAGTGGCCAAAAGAAATAAAAAGCGGCATCATCTTCGTTTCTTAAAGCATTACCCAGTTCTCGAGCATAAAGTTGCTCCCAGTTTCGGTCAACTAGCTTCAGTTTAGTATCTGAGGGTGTTAGTTGTTTGTGGGGCGTATTGCACCCAACCAATAAAAACAAAAACAAAAACCTCACACCATATTATACACTATTAAATTTGATTAATTAATTCCAATGTTCGAGAATACAAGTGAGGTCGTCGGGAACTACCATGAAAACCAAAAACCTTGTTAATATCTTTATTATATTGATTGTCTTCTTCTAGGGAAAATTTAGAAGCTAACTGCTCGGGAGCAAAAGAGAACCCATTGTCGCACAAATAGTTGTAGTGGTCTGTGCAAATAAGCTTATCTTCATTAAAAGAAAAATCTAAATCTAAATTAGAACAGTATTTCATTAACTTTTTACTTCTTAAACTAAATCCTCCATTGCCTACTCGATTTACCTTGCTCCATGGAGCTTCAGGAAATAAAGCACCAATATAATCATAATCTAAAAATCTATCACTCCAAAGGTTTGAATTTAAAATAAACCCATCATGTTGAAAAATTAAGCAATATTCAGCATCAATATGCTCATGCAGTCTTGTTAAGACAAATTTACTGTAATCCGCTACAGAGTGTAATTTCGTAGGTATGTATTGAAGTTTTTTATTCTTTGGTAATTTTTGAATTTCAGGATAACCCGTAAAAATTTTAATAGAATTAAATTCTATGAATTTCGAGCTATGTTCAGCAATTTTAATTAATAGATTTATTCGATCTAAATTTTGACTACCATCGGCAGTAATTAGATCTATCGAACTTAGGTTTATGCCCACTACTTATGCAAGTAATATAAGATATGGGCAGCTAATTCTTCTTCATTTATAATATCTTGAATCTCAGTATCATCAAATTGACACTTCTCAAATAATTTTTGATACGTCATAGAAAGTTCCATCATTTTATCTTGAGGTAACTTTCGATTTTTATAGTAATTTTTATAGACATAATTAAATACATCTTTAAATTTTACTTCACTAAATAATTCATTAGTTTTCATTTAATTATATTTTTCGTAAAAAGGAGCGGTTTGCTGTTGTGTCTTGTTGGATTGTTTGATCACCATGTTTTGACACTCAATTAAAAATAATTGTTTTGAAATAGCTTTGTCTTGAATTTTTATAGTGTCTTCGAGGTATATATTGTGTTCGTGTTGTTTGTTGGTAAACCAAAGTAAAATACAAATAATTAAAAAGAAAATAACATCTGTTGCATTTAATTTCATAATAGCGCTATATCAAAATCTGCATTAACTGCTCCACCATTTCCATCTGCGCCAACAATTTGAAATATTATATCAGTTTTAGGAGGTAATTCTAATGGAAACAATAAAGTTTCTTCATCTGATTGATTTGTTGAACAAGATATAATCTTGCGAGTTCTGAAAACTTTTCCAAATTCGCGTGTTTTAAAATGAATTGTATAATTAATAGCAGCAGAAGAAGTGTTTTGAGCAGAACAGTGAAATTTCATTAAGTAGCCAGTATATTCTGCTGGGATTGTATACAAAGCCATTAATGTTTGATTGTTTTCGGGCATCAGATAAGCATATACATCGCCTTCGCTATTTACTACTGAAATATCTCCAGATAACTCACTAGAGCCGCTATTGTAAGCTCTAAATACCCTTGACCAAGATCCATTAAGAGCTACATTGGTAGTACCATTCAAGTTGATTGTTTGTTGTTTGGAGGAAAAGTTTTCATCTAAACCGACCACTGTAATTTCTTGACCTATATCAGCAGGATCTGCAGACACAATGAATAGGGACTCTCCAATATCATCAGGGAAATTGTAATTTGTTTGAAAATCCCAAGCAGTAACAGGACTTTCTATTGAAACTTGATTTGGAACATTACTATTAGATCCAAATTTATGAATGTTTGATTTAGCCTGACCTAATATAGAATCATAACTATTTACAGACATAGGAGTCCAATAGCTATTACCATTATCCCACACATAATTATAATTTACATTATGATTGCGGCTCGGAGCCTGTTCGATGTGGGAGTTGTAGTTAGGTTCAGCCATAACTATATTTACACTAATTATGCCTTTGCTCTAGATTTTTTTCTTTCTCCACCAAATAAATATTGGATAGACTTATTACCTTGAGTTAGAACCTCTTTATCACAGTCTTCATTTATGCTTATTTTAATATGAGATTTAATTCTTTCATATATATCACGAATAGAATGAGATATTGCTTGATGAGAAACTCCTAACGCTTCACCAAGCTCGTCAAGAGTTTTACCTTGTAGTATAAATGGGAATATATTTTTTTGGCGAGGAGTTAATATTTCGCTGTAATCTAATAACCATTTAATTATGTTTTCATGTTTATCTGAGACATTTAATTGTGAGAAGTTAGGGTCTTCATCACCTATAGTTTGACATACATAGTCAAAGATAGTTTTAGAACCTTCATCAGTCTCAACTATGTTATCATTTTTCTTGTCTTGATACTTCTTTTCTTTATAGGAATGTCCACCTCTAGCAGTCCATTTAATGAAATTGCGACAAAGCATATGAGTAAATTTTTTAAAATCAACATCAGTTGGAAAAACTTTATCAAGCAAACGGTTAATGAAGTAATTATTTACCTCAGAAATTATTTCCTCTACAGACAACTTGTGGTGAGGTTTTCTATGCTTACCTACAATTTTAATCATGTCGTCTTGATAATCAGACAACCATTTCATGTTTTGATATTTATTTTCCATAATTAAGACACTTTTTGACGGTTTTATAGTCCAACTTGAATGTTGAGCGTATTTTATGAATACTAGCACCTTTGGATCTCATCTCTATGACTTGTGGAGCTAATCGAGCTATGCGAGCTTGTGACTTTTTTCGCAAAGTAGCTTTCATTTTAGCTACCCTTACACCTTTATAAACTGAGGAAAGATGGAAGCGAGGGCGGGGTGGAGGGAATTCTTTTGACCAATCAACTTCCACAAATTTTTTTTCCATCAATTTATATAAATATCGAAGTTTAAAACCCATTGACTTCGCAGCTTCAGTACGATTGTTATTGTTTAATGATAGATGTAATTGAATTTTTTCTTTTAAAGCTTCACGTTCTGCTTTGGGCCATTCAATCCACTTTCCCTTCCATAGCATGTAAGGTTTTTCCTCTTTTTTTGCGGTATGAATAGGGCGAATCTTATTACCTTTTTGAAACGCTTTGTTTTTAGCTGGAGGCTTGCCTTTGTTAAATCGATTATTGTAACCTTCTGGGCGGGGCTTATGATGCTTAAATAAGTGATTAGCAAAATTAGGGAAAGATGCAGCCTTAATGCATTGCCAATCTTTAATATTTAATTTCAACCCACCAATATGAGTATCATGGGCAAACATGAATATCTGCAATGATTTTATTTTGTGCGAAGGATTATCTTCTTTAACTTTTTTTATTAAGATTTTTTTAGCTAAATCTGCAGACCTGGCTTTAATAATAGTATGATAATCTAATTCGTTGCCATCTCGGCTATGTTCAGTATAGCCAATTTTCCAATACTGGTCAAATGAGAATTTTGTACGTCGATATTTTAATTGTGAATTATATTTTTTAGGCATAATTCGTTTATTTTAACACGAGAAGATTAAATAGTCAAGCTATTTCCATTTGCAATAATTAGGATCTTCTCTTCTTTTTCGCCTCATGTATTCGCGTTTTTGGATGCGACGTTTTTCCTTATTATCCTCTTCATACTTTTCTCTAGCCTTTTTTATGGCTGCTTCACCCTTTGGGGTTTTTTTATATTTTGATTGTCTATCGTCCACTGTAAGTCAAAGTCTTCTCGGAAATTTTTCTTTACATAACCTGCTCAAATTTCGGTAGAGACTGTATGAGGTGAGATAAGAAAGGAAAGATGTGAGAATCACAACCCTCTAATTTGTCAGAACCAAAAGTAGGCCAATTGATATTATACTTAACGTACTTTTTCATTCTAACAGATTGCTTATGCTCTTCATGATTGGCAGGTTTGATGCCCTCCCTGCAAACAGAAACTAAAGTACCTCCGTTCATATTAATCCATTGAGCTTCATTTTCATACCTCACATCAGTAACAAATACATAATCACCTTCATTTAAATGATGAATAACCCTGGGCTGAACTTTTTCTATCCAACAATTTTGATTTAAATGGCGGCGAATATGAGTGCCGTACGTGACAAGAAGTGGGCGGATCAACTCTTTATCTTGATCTTCCTCAGTAAATGCTGAAATACCAGTATGAGTTGTTAGTAATTCATTTAATTCATTTTTTAATGCATCTGCAAAAGCTATGCGGGCAGAAGAATGTCCTTCTTTAGCTAAAAAATTAGCAGCACGTTGATAAAAAGTATCTTTGCCTGACCGGGCAAAGCCTGTAATTCCAATTAATTTTTTCATATTTTTTATTCTAGTTCTATATCTGATTCAAAATCTTCATTGCCCTCATTGGACAACTCAACTACTTTTTCTTGGAGAGCTCCAATGATAGTGATAGTATTAATGTCATATTCATCTATATATCTATATATAAGGTTCTCTAGATCGAACCTAAAAGAATCCGTTTGTTCGTTGTAGTCTCTGGGGCCAGAGATAAATAAATCATCGTCTTTGGGCATAATATTATTATAATTATTAAAAGTATTTTTTTCTAGTAAATGTATATCGTCCACTGTAATTTAATTTTGCTCCGAAAATTTTTTTCGCTAATACTGTCTTACGACATCTAAAACAGAAGGTTTGAATTTCAAACAAACCGCGCCTCTTCCACCCCACGAATTATTCTCTGGGAGAATTTCTTTGTCGCGAATGTGTTGATTGATTTTACTAAAATTTTGAATAGATATATATTGATTATGGCCAACTAATAAGTGGATATAATAATCATTATCTTTAATAGATTGATATTCTGGATTTTTCCCTCCACGAAGTGTTAATTTTTGACTACGCAAAAAAGAATTATTAGCTTTAATATGTATATCAATCGGTTTAGATCCTGCGACTACTCGAAGGTCGGGTTTGCGAGTAATTAGTCTTCCTGGCTTAGTATAAATCTCGCGTTTATTACTGTCAGAATTAAATTCTGAACTAATTATGTTGATTTTGTAATCTGGGTATAGCTTTGATAACTTTTTAGCATGTAGAGCTTCTTTCAATGTGCCATTAACTTGATCCGCTAAATAAGTGTGAGGAGAACGCTTGTTTCGATTACCTGTACTACCGAATAATCTATTGCAAAGATTTAAAAATCTATCATCAGGCTCCCTGAGTAAAGATATACAAGCAAACCAATCGTAAACCTCAATAGGGGGTCGAGAATTTGGCCCCTCTTTGATGTCTATATTATCTCTAATCCATTCGCAGATATTACAGCCAAATGACTTTTCAAATTCATCTTTAAACGATTGAAAGTTTTCATGCATAAATTTATTCATAATGTAAATTCTAACTGTTTTACTGTTTGTTTAGATGGAGTATTGATGTGTTTTAATTCCGAAAAGATAGCTAATGATACTTTAGGTAAAAATAACTCACCTAAAACCTTGCGTATAAAGCTGGGATGATAGTCATAGCCAAACTTACCACTCTTAAATTTAAATTTAGTGTCGTCTGTAATTTCATGAGCAAAACTATCCAATAAGTCTGGCGGTAATCCACAAACAAGTAATACTTCTCTAATAGTTAAAACTCTAGCGTCAGAAAAAGTACCGTCAGAATTTGATCTTCCTGGATGCACATTATTCTGGCTGGAGATGGATCCATTAGTCATTGTGACAGTAGGAGCAGGCTTATCCCAAGACATCCTCTTATAAGCCGTAGTGAAACCATACACTTCCCGCTTTAAGGAGTGATTTGGAGGTATTTCTGCAAACATTTTTAATTTTCCATCAATACTTTTAGTGGTAATGTTTGCGTTGCCAATATTTCCATCTTTATCTATAATTACGGGCGGATTGGTGTGCCAACCTACATCGCCATTCTTGATTAAATCTTCAATGGTTTCGTTGGATTCATTTTTTATAATTTTAGTAGGGTAATGATCTCCTTTATTGAAGTATGCACTTTTACCAGAAGGAGTATTACTCATCCAGTCTATGTGATGGGGATTATGCTTAGAACTGAAGTGCCATTTAAGGTTAGATGAGGATTGAGCTTCTATACTATCTAAATAACCGATAGAGCTTTCAAGGGTAACAGTTTCATTCTTATCTTTGGGAAATCTCCATTCTCCGTTTTTAGATATTAATGTAATTGAGCGCTTTCTCTCTTGTGGAGTATTGAAATATTTTCCATCAACGACTTGAGTGATACATTTAAAACCTTCGGGAATTACCTCTTCGATATAATCTATGATTTTAATTTGACCATAATCTGGATGATAAATATATGTGTTTGGCATATTGGTTACATTCTCAATCAACATATAATTCGCTTCAACAGCTTTAAATACGTCCATAGCATGCACTATGAGTGTGTTTCTGGGGTCGTTGGACTCTTTGGTAGCATTAGCTAGACTCATGCCTTGACAGGGTGGGGTAGCTAAAACAATATCTATCGGGCCAACTTCTTTGCATGCATTAATTATTTTTGACTGTACGCTATTGTCTCCAATGTCGCCGCAAATAACATTTTGAGCGTCGGGGTAAAGAGTTTTGTAAAAATCAACACGATCCTGCAATAACTCATTAGCAACAACTACATTAAAGTTGTTTTGCTTGAGATAATATTCACCAAAACCCACATTAGAAAATAGAGATAATATATTCATACAAAAAAAAGAGGAGAGACGACCATTATAGTCGACTCTCCCCTTAAAGTCAAGAGTAAATATTACTTACTTACCCTTGGAGCATTGGCCTCCGTCACAATTAAGTTTACCGATCAAAGCTACTACAAGAACCAGAGTCACAAAAGAAGTGAATCCAGCTCCAGCTCCAACAAATCCAGCAAGCAAAGCTTCGAGATTGCCGATGACGTTAACAGGAGCCGCAGCTCCAAATACAGCTTGAACGACAATAAGTAGACCAAGGACACTAAGTAATGTAGCAGCAATACCTTTTACTGCACACGTGATGTTTTCTAATGTTTGTTTCATAATTATAATTAGGGGGTTAAGTTAAAATTGGAAGCTTAAAGCTGTACCAAATACAAATTCACGCTCAATATCATCAGAATCAATAAGATCTACAGACAGGCCAAGGTCAACTCCCGCTCCAATTTGACGAGTCAATCCACCTCCTACAGAATAATAGGTTCTATTGTTAGCTGTAGTTACTTCAGTGTTGCCAACGGAACCACGTACATTCAGAGAGGCAAAGGATAAATCAAACGATTCAGAAAGCGAACCTTCAAATGTATATAAATCTTCGTCTACATTACGAAAAGCAGATAAAGTAGGATTACCGAATACATTTACCGATCCTGATAGTTCAATTTCAGACAAAGCTTCACCAGCAACATCTTCGAAATGATTAAATCCGCCATAGATAGAAAGCAAACCTTCAGTAAAGTCTGTGCCCAAGCCAGCAGCAAAACGATAACTATCGACTCCTTCATCAATAGATTGATTGGTGCAAGCATGAAGCTTCGCATCTAATCCAAGTAATGCAGTTTCTAAATCAACTGCGGCTTGAACAGACTCAAGAGCTTTTTGCTCGCCTCTATAGAAAAAATCAGATGCATATCCAATTTTAGCAGAGTTTCCCGCAAAAGCGGCGTTAGTAAGAAGGCCTAAGGCCATCAATAGTGATGTTAGTTTTAGTTTCATAATAATTTATGGGTTAAAATTTATTTTATTCTCACTTCTTTCCAAGTAACTAGCTTACCTTTCACAAGATCTCTAATGTACCTTTGCTTTTTATTAAGCTGGCTATTACCACTCTTGACCTCAATGAAAGTAATTTCATCATCTCCGAAGGATATATAATCAATCGGTTTACCAAGGAAAGTACAATTTTCGGGGTCAAAATCAAATTGATCTAAGAAGGGCGCTAGTGTTTCTGCTATATGTCCTAGACGAACTTCACTACTTTTCTTTTGAGATGTAACTTTTTTACGGTTTGCAGTCTCTTCGGTTAAGCGTTGTTCTAGATCATTAAGTTCTTTTAAAAGTTTTTGCTCTTTAAAATCAAGTTCAAGTTTGCGTTCTTTTATTGATTCTTGTTCCCTGTTAAAGCTAGATTGTAATTTATCTATAGTTTGCTTGAAGTAGGATTCGCGTTCTTGAAATTGTGAGTAATTTTGGGTTAGTTGATTCCTTAGGTCTGTGTTTTGCTTCTCTAATGAATCGGCGTTAGATTGTTTTTCTTTAAGTTGAAAGTTAAGTTGGTTTTTAAGATTTTCGTTTTCTTTTTGTAATAAGTCTTTATTAGATTGTCGCTCTTTTAATTTAAAAATTGTATAACTTAGGTATATAATAAACCCAAGTAGGGCGATTTCTAATAAAAAATTCAAAACTCACTTTTTTGTGATAGATAAAATGCGGTCATGTCGAAACGATCTCATTTGACCCCTAGCAAAACAGAAGGCTCTGAAGCCTACATTGTCTCTTTTGTCTCGCTTGTTTCCAAAAGAATTATATAAATTAATATTACCTATTTGATAGGTTTTAATTTTATTATGTTCATTCTTGTAGACAATATAATATCTACGACAAAACAAACAATCAAATTTAGATTTAAATCGAGATAGTAAACTTTTAATCTTCACTTAATAAACCTCTCTCTTCACATATAGCAACACTATATCCTACTTTGTAGTGGAATGTTTGAGCAAAATAAACGAGAGCCATAATAACATATGGTTGCCAAGTATAAAACCCTAAGCTGGAAAATAGCAAAAAAGCTACTACTCCAATGGGGCAAAATTTATTTAATGTATAATTTATAATTGAATTTAATTTATTTATATTCATATTGTTCGACTTTTATTTTAGCTTGTTTTAATAATTGAATACCTTCGTCACTTCTATAGAAATCTTTATATACTACGCGAGATATACCTGATTGAATGATTAACTTAGCGCAGCCTAAGCATGGAGAGATGGTGATATACATTGTTGCTCCAACACTAGACTGTGTTGATTTAGCAAGCTTTGTAATAGCGTTACTCTCTGCATGTAAGACTTCATCTTTAGTTTTAAGATTACTATCATACTCGATTTCGCAAACATTGTCAAACCCTTTCGGTGTTCCGTTATATCCGTCCGATATAATTGCACCATCTTTAACGATAATACAACCAACTTTCTTACGTTTAGCGTAAGATAATTTAGACCATGTTTTACAAATGTCAAGATATGCTTCATCTAATTTAGATTGTGAAGCCATTATACGACAAAAAAACTAAACTGTCAAGAATTAATTTATAGAATCTGGATCCTCTGTTTCCATGATTACCACTTTTTTGGCATCAGGATCTGAGAAATTTTTCAAAGAAGCTATTAATCCTTGAGCATGACTTTGAGCTTCACTAATAGTCCAATAGTTTTTAGGCCAAGCTCGGCGCCCATTTCTAGTAACAACATAAAATGTTGGCTTACTTTCTTTTCCAATTAATTGATTCATAATTTTTATCGTATTTATTTTTGGAGAAAGGACGAGTTTTATCTCCTTTTCCGTTTTGATTAGTTTTTTTAATAGAGCAATTACCTGTTTGACATTTAGGCTTTCGCTTTACTGATGATGCCATATCGATTTATTTAGTTTTATTTGTTTTAGTTTATAGTACCAATAAAATGGGAGAGCTAAAGAGTAGCCCATTGATAAGATTATAATAAGAGAGCCCGAAAAAGTCCAGAAATTTGTAAAAATTATTTTGAGTGCTTCTGCCATACTTGATGGTTTGGGATATTTAGCAAATCTTTAACTTTGATTTGCGTAATAGTTTCAAGAGTATCTTTTCTTCTAAATAACCTATACTTAGAGTTCCAAGGTTTATCAACATAAGGCAAGTCCCACCTTACTATCTGTGATTCATTCAAGAACTTTATCAAACCTTTCCTTGGAATAAAAATAAATTCTTTAGAGGTTTCAAAAATAACAAAATCAGACATACCATAAAGCCATCCTTTTCCTCCTTTAGAGTTTTCATATTCTATATATACCCAGTGGTTTGCATTTTTACCATTTTTTTTCTTTAGATCTATGCGAACTTCGCTAGATTGACCACCTTTTTGACCTTCAAGTAAGAAGTCTACATTACCTTTTCGCTCGGAAAAGCTAGGCTTTTTGACTTTATATCCTTTTGACTCAGCGATTTCGATAAAAAGTTTTTTATAACTTTTAGTTTGTTTTTTCTCTGCCATAAATTTTAAGAATCATACAAAGCATTAAATGCTCGAGATGCATCTTGAGATTTTTTATACTTGTTTTTTGTAATGGTAACAATTACTTCTTCGGTCACCTTGTCCTCATCCTCAGGCATTGTGTACTTAATAATAGCTTTATCTCTTTTGCGCACATCGCACTCCCATTTAATATTGTAATTGAAATCTGGGATAGGACCAGAAAGATACTCTGCGGAAACATTAGAGCCTTCCTTATCTTTTTCTGACCACAAAAACACAGGAACAACACCCATCCAAGTCTCATGAAATGCCCCAATATTTACGATAGGTTCAACAATCTCAGATCCAAAAGAGCCAGGATTTCTTTCGTCAGCTATGTTATAATAACTCAAGACCATGCCATTTCCAAATTTTTCATATAGATAAACATGAAAATATTTAAATAAATTAACAGGATTCCAGAAACCTTTTTCTTCGTTTTGAATTACAATTCTTTTTTGAGTTTCTTTATTTAACTTTTTAAAGTTATCATGAAAAGATTTAACTAAGCTGACAGCTGATTCATGACTTGTTGATTTTGGTTCAGAAAAAGGCTTAATTATTATGGGGTTGGAAGCATTAGAGGGGAAGCCTGCAGTCTCAAAAAACCAACTGTGAAAGTTTAATTCTTGAATAGCTCTATTTAAATTGACTTCATCTTCAGTAACTAAACTGTTGGACGAATCGGGATAAACAGACAATGTAATGTTGTTTTGCCTAGCAATTACCCCAATAGATCTAATTTTGTTAAGGATGTTTGAATGATTTGGTAGCGAATCTATACTTAAGTTTAAACCATTGGAAAAGTCGCAAATCAAACTAAAGATCGAAGAGCTAATTCTATAATGAGTTATACCAACTTTAGGCAAAAACTCGATTATATTCTCAGTTAAGTTTAAATTATGTATAATTCTATTTGAAAGCTCTAGTAAGGCAGCTTCATCTCCTTGACTTTCTTTAATTCCAGAAAAAGTTTTTTGAGCGATACCTGAGAAGGTGTAGGAACCATCTTTTTGCTGCTCTTTTAGGAGTTCGGATAAACTAATTAGACCATACAGTACATTCATGTTAATGTAATTACACTAAACTATCTGGGATCTCTTCTTTTTTTGGAGATTCTTGTATATCTTTTTCATTTGACTTAATTTCTGCAGAGCTTGAATCAGAGGATTCTGCATCTTTAGATACATAGAGAACATAGTCTGGCTTCTTGTCGTTATCTTTGTAGCGATTTGGAAACATAACTACCTTCATTTTCTTCTTAACTCCAAGCTCATCGACTTCGATGCTACCTGAGAGATATTTACCTTTAGCACTATCCCTAGTCCAAAAGGCTCCAATTTCGCGTTGTGACCAATCTGATTTTGTGTTTTGTTCTTCTAACATAATGTGTATATGATTTTATGGTTGTAATATATGATTCGACGTTAACTGAGCCACCTAGCTCAATTCATTGTTTTAGAGATGTAACTTTATTTGTTAAAGTTTTTTGTGGGAAAGATAATATTTTAATGTGCCCGAAGGGAACAAAAAGTAGTTATTGGAAATGGATAAAAAAATATGGAGCACATGATTTTGTTGAGCAATTAATAACGAAAGGGGAGGATCAGGATGGGCTTTTAGTTGGGAGTTTTGGAGATATTTCTTGCGATGTATTGAATGAATATAACTATGGTGAAATTTTAAATTCGATAAAAAGTAGATTATCGATTTGATTGTAAATGATTTAAATAAACATAAACAACCATACAATAAAAAATAAACAAATAAGTATCTAGCATGCTATCTAAACTTTGGTTGTAATAATCTCCACCTATCAGAATCTATCGGTTTACTGCCATTGTCTATAGCATACAACATTTCTATGATTTCGTCAAGAGAATTATAAATATATTTATGTGGAAGCATCCCCAGCATCCATAGTGGGGTTTTTGATTTACCACCTTCCATACTAATAAAGATAGGTTTTTTCATGCGCACAGCAGTAACAATCTCTTCTGCACTACCCCAACTAGCAACATCTGGAACTAAATGAGCGATAATAAAATCTGAGCGATCAACTAAATTAAGATCGTAAGCTCGAACCGTTTTCATTCTATCAGTCACTCGATCATATTGCTTAGTCTTCATCCAAGTTTCCATTTCTTTACGAGAAGCTTCATCTTCTTCTACGTCTTTAATAAAAGGCTTCTTGTAAGGGTCAAAACATAGAATATCTAGAGGCTCTAGCTTTTCAGTAACTTCTTCGCGCCAATTTCGGCCACTAAGATACTGCATGTGACCAACGAGATAAGTTTTAGTTTTATACAGAAGATTCATATTCTGAATATATTAACAGAAATGAGATTGAATGTCAACAAAAAAATGGCGGAGAAGACAGGATTTGAACCTGCGGAGGAATTAACTCCCTCAACGCTTTAGCAAAGCGCCGCCTTAAACCACTCAGCCACTTCTCCTTTTTTATTTAAATGGTGGACGTGGCGGGAGTTGAACCCGCGTCTTTAAATCTTCAAGAGATACACATCTACAAGTTTAGTCGATTTTTTTTATAGTTATGATATCGACATCCAACTAAACATTTCAATTATTCACTCAAACTTGAGGCCCCCGAATACTCAGTGGTACAGTTTATAAAACGGATAAACTTTTATCTGTTTTGCAGATAGATGACCCCGCAATCCTTTTATCTGCGTCAAAGGTTACGAGGTAGCAGAGATTAGGCTGCTAGAGCAAGCTGACGCTTCTTAAAAGCGAAAGCTTTAACACGTGACTTATTGCCATGTAGTTTTTTGTGCCTTTTGAAGGAGCCAGGCACAACTCCTACTTGCAGTATACTGATTCAATTTAAATCAAATCCAGAACACGCCCATAAATTTATCAAAGAACTTGTATAGTATACAGTAAAAAACAAAAAAAAGTAAAGAAAAAAAATTATAAAGGATGTCCCCATGCTAATATTTTAGGTCTTTCAGGAAAAAAACTTTCCCCATAAATATAAAACCCTTCATCAGTAGGAGTTGACTCTGGGTCGGTATAATCTAAAGAGAAGGTTAGCTCTACAGTTTTAGCTTGACTATCTACGGAACTTTGGAAAGATTCTGTATCAAGTATAGCTTTTTTGAAATAAAAAGATAAGTGAGCATCTCTTTGATGTAAATTTCCGTCACATAAATCTAAGTTACAGATGTCATGTAATGATATAACAACGTTATGAAAATCTTTTTTACATAAATGATCAACTAAATTAGCCTCTTTTAATTCCGATAGATTAGCTACACACTTGACTTCTATTTTATTAGGAAACTGATACACTCTATTATATTCGTAAAAACTCCCTAATCTATTAATACGAATAGTGGGTAGTGGCACATTGAAGGTAAAACCTTGAATGTGAGCAGCTTTAATATTCTTTTTATTTTCTGACGATGTAGTTTCTGAAAGTAAACCAGAGTCATCTAGGGATATTTTAATACCAGCAGGCGAAACTCCAGGAGAATTGTTATGAAATAAAACTTCGTTAAACTGATTACCTATACCTGGGTAACTAAAACTATCAAAAGTGTCGGGTAGACTAAATTTGTAAGGGGAACAAGCAGATTGATTAGCTAAGTCAAGTGAAGGTAGGGGTAAATTTTCTACCCCTGAATCATGAGTACTAATATTAAAACCTTCATAAGATAATCTAGCTCTGGGCATAGATCCAACTTCTGCAGTAAAGGCATATTGAGTTAAAAAAGCATTGCCTATACCAACAACCGAAACAGCAGGATTACTTTGGGATAAATCTGACCCTATAATATCGTGCCCATCAGGACCTATGGCTATAAATATATTTTGACCAAATGGAATATTAGCTGAAAGAAAGTCATACAAGGCTAAAGTTACACCATCAACCTTGAGTCCAGAAACTAATTCATTGTATCCATCAGCAAAAAGATATTCAAAATTAATATAAACATCTGGCGTTCCAATAGGTACTGAACTAACTTTACCTGCTTGACCATACTGATTTACGTCCACATTGTTAACTTTAAATCCATAATCTAAGGATTGTATTCTATGTAATTGACGAACAGAATTACCATCGACTGTAGACCAATGTAGGTTGCGCCTGAGGCCGCCAGAATCGAAAGACGAACCATCATTAAAGTGGGGCTCAGTAGCCTGGGGGCTTATATAAACGAATTGATTTTGATAATTAATTCTATGATGTTTAGTTTTATAACTCATGACATAAAAAATTACCTTTTGAAAATGAAACTTTTATGTTAGTAACATTTTTATTTATTAAAAATTTAGCTATTTCAACTTCAACTTCATTTTGTATAATTCTCCTAATAGGTCTACCACCTAAATTCTCTGAAATAGTTTTATCTAAAATTGCCAGCTTTAATGAATTTAGAAATTTTGATTTGATTCCTTTTTTAGAGAGTTTATTGCTTACTTTTTTTAATTCTATATTAATAATCTTTTTAAGATCTGAATCTTTAAAGTTGTTAAACAAAACAATACCATCAAACCTATTAACTAGCTCTGGACTTAATTTACGCTTAGCTTCTTCAAACACTTTATCTTTATGAGTTGATTCAGTATTCATAAAACCTACAGAACCTTTTTTATCAATAATGTCCGCACCTAAATTACTTGTTAATATAATGATCGTATTTTTGAATGAAGTTTCTTCTCCAGTATTGTCAGTTAATCTACCTTCTTCTAAGATTTGAAGCAAGGATTGCAAGACTACTGGATGAGCTTTTTCAATTTCATCAAACAATAAAACGGAATGAGGGTCCTTTTTAATCTTCTCAGTAAGTATGCCTCCATTTTCATAACCAACATAACCTGGGGAGGAGCCTGAGAACTTATTGACTGAAACTGAATCACTAAATTCAGACATATCAAAATAAATTAATTTCTTATGAGAACCAAAATAATGATTAGCTAAAGATTTAGCTGTCAATGTTTTACCAACTCCAGTCTTTCCTAAAAATAAAAAACTACCTATAGGCCTGAATTCATCAGACAAGCCACAATGAGTTTTAAATAGTGAATTAACTATCTTTTCTACAGCTTGTTCTTGACCAATAACATCTTTAGACATTCGATTGGACAATTTTAAAATTTTGTTAGAATAGGTTTCATTCAGAGATTCAATAGGTATGTCTAATTGTTTAGAAATTACGCGACGTACATCTATAGGTTGAACTTTAGCAATTTTTTTTAACTTCTTTTTACTCCAAGAATCCATGATGGTTTTATATTGTTCATATATAGAGTTTTTGGTATGCGAGTCGATGTTTTCAGTAGTTAAAGATTTTTCTATCTGTTTGGCCATTTGAGGCTTTTTATAGAATTTAATTTTTACATTAGATCCAGCCTGATCTAGTAAATCTATAGCTTTATCTGGTAATTTTTTGTTGTGAATAAACTTATTAGAAAGATGAATAGATTCTTTAATGGACTCTAGGGAGTAGTTTATATTGTGAAAAGAAGAATAACTTGGTATTAAGTTGCCAATAATTTCTAGAGTTTCAGACTCTGTTGGCTCTTTTACATGAATAAAGTGGAATCTACGCTTTAAGGCTGCATCTTTACCAAAACTTTTTCTATATTCTTCGTGAGTTGTCGATCCGATGCATGTTATTTCTCCCCTGGAAATGTAAGGCTTTAGTATATTGGCTGCATCTAAAGCTCCTTCTGAGTTTCCTGCCCCAACGATAGTGTGGATTTCATCGATAAATAAAATAATATGCTTGTGCTGGGTAACTTCATCGATAAAAAATTTAAGCCTCTCTTCGAATTGACCTCTATATTTTGTGCCTGCAACCATTGAATTTAAATCCATAGAGATAATAGTCTTATTAATGAGGTAGTCGTTAGAGTCTAAATTCACAATTCGTTTAGCTAAACCTTCCACTAAGGCAGTTTTACCAACACCAGCATCACCAACTAAAACTGCGCAAGATTTATTCTTTCTACACAAAGTAGATTCGAGTTCGTGAATGTAATTTTGATTAGGGAATACAAAATCAAATTTACCTGACTTAGCTAAAGTATTAAAATTTACTCCATAAGATTCAAGAGTAGTTTGATTGCCATTACTTGACTTGGGTGAGGCCGGGATACTGGAATCTTCAGTGTTAAAAATAGGGCTATGCACTATATCTTCATCTAGCAAGCTATTTAGCAGATCTTCCATCGCCAATATATCTATATCAGCCTCAATAAAATAATCAATTGCATTAGAATTTAAATCATTAATTAATGCTGAAAAGATATGCTCGACACTTATATAGTTATGCTGCTTAGAATTTGATAGGGAGATTGAATAATCAAGGCAAGATTTTACTTCGCTAGAGAATACAATATCATCAATTAAATTACTATCCTTAACTTCAATAAACTTAAAGTATTTATGAAGCGAATCTTCTAGCTTAGTAAATTGAGTATTGAGATGCAATTCTAGAAAAGGGACTACAAAACTATCAGCCTTAATTAAAGAGAATAGAATATGCTCTATATGAACGGCTTCATGATTAAATTTTCTAGCTAATTTTTTAGCTAAGCTTAATATCTCTTGTGTTCGAGGAGTAAAATTTGCTCGCATATAATATATTACACACTATTTTAAGTCAGCTAACTTCATGCAGATTTTTTCATCCACAATGGAAAGGCTATCTATAAACAAAATATCTTCAGCCTTTCTACCTACAATAATAACTATGTTGTCTTTGTCTGGAACTTTCCCACCAGACTCTATGTATTCCGTGCAGGTCATTTGCCTTCTAGTGTCAACCATTATTCCTGGAATTGTACCCATTTCGTCTGATAATAAGATTTTAATATATTTATTACCATTAGCACTAGTACTCCTAAAAGAGTCTTCTACTACACCTATAAATTTACCCCTGTCATTAGCTAACATAGAATTATAGCTCAAGGAGTCATTTAATTCTACAGCATCACTTTTAAATACATCTTTTAATCTAGATGAATAACTGTAACCTAATAATTTTTTTTCAAAATACCAATTAGCAAAGCTTTCATACTGAACATTTTGCTCATAGATAGCTTTATATTTATCATATTTCTTTTTAAAAGTAATGAATCTAGACTCCTTCATTAGGGGTCTGTTGTCGTCAGCTAATAAACTATCTTTTTTCGCTGCATGTATAGATTCAAGAATGTCGTAACTATACTTTGGACCAAGAGATATAAAATTCCTTTTTTCTCTATCTGTTAATAAATTAAAAGCTTGAGCTTCAAGAACTAATCTTGGACGACTAAGAGTTTCATCTTCACTAAGAGCTCCTGCCTGAATTAATGCAGACATAACTCCGATATTTAGACCTGCTTGCTTAGCGGATAAAAATACATCATACTTATTAGAGTTATCTGTATCCCTAAAATCCTCTAAAGCTTTTAAGCTTTTTTCACTAATACCCTTGATGCTATTTAAGCCGAATCTAATATTGTTTTTATCAATAGTAAAATTAAATTTAGACTTAATTAAGTTTGGTTGAAGTAAATTAATATCAAAGTACTGTAATTCTCTACTAATTTTAGCAATCTCTTCTTGAGCATTAGGTTCAAATTGAGACATCTTAAGTAAACTTAAAAAGAATTGTTTGGGGTGCTTGAATTTTAAGTAAGTAGTCCAAGCTGCAAGAGTAGCGTAAGATATAGAGTGAGACTTATTGAATGAGTAATTAGCACTATCTTCTGCAACCTTCCATAATACATCAGACACTTCCACGGGTAAATTGTTGTCTTGAACTTTTTGTTTGATTTTTTCTTGCCATTCTGGCATTAGCTCTACCTTCTTCTTTCCGACTATTCGACGAAGTTGTTCTGACTCATCCAATGTAAAGCCTACCTTTACAGCCATTTTCATTAACTGCTCCTGATAAAGAGGAATGCCGCCAGTATAATCTAGGACATCATCAAAAAACTCGTGAACACTTTGAAATCGATCAGTAGCCACATAGTCGGAGTAGCTATCCGCAAACTCAAGAGCTCCTGGCCTAGCAATAGCTACAACAGCACTTAACTGCTCCATGTTTTTGGGTTTGATTTTTTGACAGATTCTGAAGTTAGTGTCAGCCTCAATCTGAAATAAGCCATGGGGATTTTGTAGGTCAGTTAAAGGCTCAAAAACTGCTGGATCATTTAAATCAATATCATAAACATCGATATCTAAATCATTGCAGACATCATAGATAACACTTAAAGTGCGGAGACCAAGAATATCAAACTTAACCATTAACTCAGCAACCCAATTCATATCATAACCGGTCACATAAGAGCCGTCGTTAGTTTTTTGAATAGGACATATATCTGATATTTTCTGATGAGAAATTGCTATACCTGAAGGGTGGACTCCTGTATTTTTGTTTAACCCCTCCAGCTGTTTTGCTATTTTAAAAACTCTTGGATTATCTTTAACCCAAGAAGCAAAGCGTTGACTCTCTTCTTCAGCAATTCTTAAGGGGGCTACCTTACCAAATTTTTTGGGTATGTAACTACTAACATCATTAACTTCTTGCTCAGAATACTCTCCAACTATTTTACCACATTCTTTAACACACAGTTTACCACTTAAAGTGTTTAATGTCAAAATGTTTGCGGTTCTAGCAGGATGTTTTTGCTCAATATAATCTATAACTTTTTGACGATGTTCATAGGCGATGTCATTATCTACATCAGCTAATAAGCTACCGTCTAAATATGTGGTTCCATCTTTTTCTATTTTTCTAGCCCTACTTTTAGAGACGAAACGCTCAAAGAAAAGATCATACCTTATGGGATCAACCTTAGTAACATCAATTAAAAATAAAACTAATGAGCCCGCAGCTGAACCTCGGCCTGGACCAGTGGGAATATCGTTCTCATGGCAGAAATTTAAAATATCCCAATTCAAAAGAATGTAATCAATAAAACCAAGATCTTGAAGGATTTCTAATTCCATCTTGGTTCTAGAGTAGTATTCATCTTTATTATCTAGTTTGTCAATGCCCTTAGCTTTAACTCCTTGCATGCATAAAGCTCGCAGGAAATCATAATTAGAACTACTAGGGTCTATATCTAAGTCAGAATAGTACTTTGGGTTTACATCAATTTCAGGAAGTAGGACTCCTGGAGGAGCATAATTTTTATACTTCGTGAATTTACTTAAAAATAAATCAGACATTATATATTCACCTCCCATAACATTTTCTTAAATACTTCGTAGTTCTGCTCAATATCATACATAGCATCATGCAATCGGCTCTCGTCAATTTTAATATCATAATGTTTACATAAATCAATTAATTTCTTTTTAGATTTTCTATCAACCATATTATTTAATCTATATTGCCAATTGAAGAAGTCATCGTCTTTATTAAATTTAATATCATTTTTTATAGCTTTAGCTAAGCAAAGGGTATCGATGGACCTATTGATGTAGCTATAGTCTGGTTTTTTATGAACGCACTTTCTATATATACCATGAATGTATATGTCGAATCCTAGTATATTGTGACCTACATTAATGTAAGATTCATCATACAAGTATTTCTCGAAGTCATGTAAGATTGGTTCAGCTAGTTGAGCTTTCTTATCGTACTCAGACTTTGTCCAGCCAGTCATCTTAGCGGCTGCGTCTGACATCTTTAAGTTAGACCAGTGTATCCAGCAGTCTTTTTTCTCTACGATCTTACCCTCGTTGATTACCATGTAACCAAGTTGCCAAGGTTTATTATCTAGAGAACCTAAATTTAGACAACAAGTTTCAAAGTCAAAAAACAAATAGTTTTGCTTTTTATTGAACCTAAGTAGATCTTCTTTCATTGTAATTATTGCTTATTAAAAAACTCTTCAACTTCAGATAAGAATTTAGATTTTTCTTTGTCGGAAAGAGCGGTGTATTGCTTTTTAATTTGACGCAAAACTCTTTTCTGTTCTGGAGTGTCTTGGTAGGACATTGCTTTTTTAATTCTTAGTAATTGCTTCTTGTTCATATTTTGTTTCTAAATAACTTTCATAAGAGAATTCTGGACTAGATAAATGATCAAAATTTGGTACAGATAAAGTTCTTTGTTTTCCGTTCCTCTTTGCACATATACATTTATATGTTTGATACGCTTCGAAATCTTCTTTTTTGTTATAGTAAATTGATTTTGATTCGCTATAATTGTACTTGAAATTTTCACAATAGTCAATAACTTTCGACCTTATTTGCTGATCAAAGGGTAAGTAGTTATTTTCTAAAAAGAAATGAGGGTCACAAAACGAAAAATCAGGAATACAACTACAGAAATGCATACTATTCATAAATATGAATGAATCATAAAAGGGTATAGCCATTTGCAAATCTTCATTAGACCACATTTCTTTAAGGCTAGGGATGTCTATAACTCCATTATTATTACAGAATGCATGAGAATATATTTTATTTAATAATGAACAGCCAGCATCATTCTTAGCGAAAATTATCAATTTATGACAACAATGATTAGTTGGGGAGTCAGAGTCAGCAGAAACCTCTAGATGCGAACAGGATATCCTTAATCCAAAAATTAAATGTTTACCCATAGACTCAGCTGTTTTTTGTGCTTGCAGGAAGCCCACTAAAGAGTCTTCAACTAATGTGATTGAGTCTTCGTTTTCCGCTATAGAGAAAACGCTCTGTGGGCCATCCTCTTGAACCTTAGACGGATGACTCAAAGTTAAAATAGATTTACCTATTGAATAGTGACTTTTGAACAGTGCTATCATTCAATCATGATAGCAAGAAAACACATTTAAGTCAAGCTATATCTTGTATTTTTCGATAAATGATTCAGCGGGCTTTCCGTCAGCTAAATGAATTTCAAGATCTAGTAAAATTTTATTCCTCAATTCAAGCACATCCTTCGATTCGGATGAACCTTGGGACTCTTTGAATGTTGCGGAAGCAGCTACAACCAAAAGAATAGCTAATGGATCAAAAACAAAAATAAGAATTAAAATAACCATCCTAACCGCAGATTCAGAGTTTACTTCTGGACCCCCAAAATCAGAAACGAGCTCAGCTATATATTTAATTGGGCCGATTTCCGCCTCTAACTCTTTGAGCTTGGATTCTATTTTACTTTTGTCTAAATTAATTAATAAATAATCTTCTTCTAAGTTTTCTAGATTAGGAAATATCTCGCTTTCCAACTTAACTCTATAAGCTTCTAGCCTATTCTGTATATCTTGTTTCGATTTCTCTATGGAGGCGCGCTCATCTGCTTGATTCTCTCTCTCTTTTTTAATGTTGCTGGATGTAGAAAATCCACCTTTCTCTCTAATGTGAGTAATCATAGAGTCTAAATCTTTGAGCCTATCATTTAAACGCTGTAATGAAGTATAGTCATCAGATTTAAGCTGTTCGTTAGTTTTCTTTTGGGATTCTAGAGATATCTTTTTAGTGTCAATAGACTCTAGCTTTTTATCTAACATAGATATTTGAGAGCCGTACTGAGATGCACCAGCTTCTTGTTCTATGTGAGACTTACTCAAGAATCCAAATATACCCATACTTGTAATCCCAGATAAAACTAAAACAGCAATTGCTAAATAATATTTAATTAAACGACCAGCTGTTTTCCAATTTCTATGAAGCCAGACAGCAGTAACTAACTTGCCAATTTCGAGAGTACTACCCATTATTACGATAGACCAAAATACACCTGGAAAGATAGTTGTTAAGCCTATAATGCTAAAATAAGCTGCTACAGCAGCTAACGATAAAGAAGAAAGAGCAATTACTATTGGAAAAACCATAATAATGGTTACACTAATTTAACCAAATAAGTCTACATGCTCTGACTCTGATGGCTTCCAGTAAGGACAACCTTCATACTCCATTCGGTCAATCGATTGACCTTCTTTCTTAACTTTCTCTAAACTATTTAAGTCATCGATAAAACAAGTTTTTAAGACTTTACCAGAACTATCCTTAAGTGCATAATAAGGAAAAGGTTTTCTAAAAGAACATATAAAGGCTGGAATGGGATTGCCATTTTTATCAAGAACAGGTTGACCTCTACTCACCTTAAATCCATCCTTACCACAAGCTAAAGGCCCTCCAAATGTACCATCAGAAGGGTAAGATTGAGCTCCAGCAAAATTAGAATGAGCTTGCTCTTCATCAAAATTGTCAATGACTTTTTGAATCTCAGTTAGTTCGTATTGAAACCCATACAACTCGGAGTCAGAGAGCGGTTCCATCCTGAGGACTCCATTGCCAGTTTTTTTAAACAAATCTTTACTTAAATCAAATTTCAAAAATAAAAATTCACTTTCTCTTTTTTTATAATTAGGGTATAAATGCTTAACAGCTAGAGAATACATTAAGTCCTGCAAGTTGTCAGTAATTTCTTTACCCTTAAATACTTGCTTACTACTCTTAAAATCTCTAATTAAAGCGTAGGATGTTTCTTCATATAGAAATAACTTATCAATGAAACCTTTTATGCGATAAGAAAAATCTTCATTTTCTACTTCGATATCAAAAGACTCTTCTGATATAGCTTTGGTGGGCTCATTATCATCACCGCCAAAAAAATCATAATGTAAACCATTAACGGTCATGGAGTCAATTAACTCTAAGTTTTCATCGTCATCAACATTTAATTTTCTAGCATAATAAAGAGTCAATCGCTCTATAGGAGGGCATTTAAAAATAGATCCGTGCTTGATTATGGACTCGTAATGTTTCTTGTGTCTTGGGTTACCCAGTAATTCAAAAATTAAGTGGCAGATCCAACCACGACTAGCACCATCATTAGATGTGTCGGGCAGCTTTAATTTATAATTGCCCCAGTATTTCCATGAGCACATTTGTAGAGTTTTAATTCTACTTGCAGATAACGCTGATTCATGCTTCTTCATATAATAATGTTAAGTTCTTTTTTAAGGTTTTAGGTATATCCCTCTTGTTGTCTAGTTTTTTAGCGAAAGAAATAATTTTAGGGATTTGATCTGTTTCATTAATTAATTTAAGTTTTTCTCTCCATTTAATAAAATCAACTTCCCCCATATCACCAAAGTCATTTTGTGTAGGTAAGCAGATTTTGATTTGAGAGGAATCATAATAATTTAGTAGTTTCAAATAATTTTTAACACATGCATTCATGCCTCTATTATCTTCTTTGTTGGAGTCGTTGTTGAAGGAAAGAATAACTCGCTTGAAGTTAAACTGAATTAAAGAGCAAAGAAGCTTGGACGATATATCTAAACCGAAAGAAACTAATACATTAGTTATTCCGTTTTCTATACAACTTAACGCATCACCAATGCTCTCAACTATAAGAACATAATCTTTATTTACATTATCAAAAAATACTCCATCTTCAGTTGGAACATAAGCGGGGTAAACCCAAGATTTCTTTTTGCCCATATGTTTCCATTTAGGGCGACCCTCTTTGTTCGACATATCCCTGCCAGAAAACCCATGAATTTGTTTGTACTCATTATAGATAGGAAAGACAAACCTCTGATACATTTGAGACCTAGTAGCTAAACCACCCTTCAATTGAATTAAGGTATCATCGGATATACCCCTGCCGTTGTAAAACTTATAATGAGGCAAGAGTTTATCAAGTATACTGTCTGGATAAACTTCTTCAACTTGGAGCTTTTCAATTGTGTTTCTTGCTCTCTCCGTCAGGAAGAAAGTTTCTTCCTTGTTTAAATATTTTTTAAGCTCTGTAGGGTCATTAGTATTAAGGGTTAAAACTAATAACTGCTTAAATGGCATGAACGGTGTATTCTGAACATAGTCCTTCCAAGCTCCAGTATCCTTATATATTTGCAAGGCTGTTGAGTTGTCTCCACCTCTATATAGAGCTGCACACTGCCAATAAGAACCTTTATCATTAAGTTTGTAACCTAACTGCTCGAGTATATCTCGAATTTTATCAGAACTTATCATATATCTGGCAACTCATCAGGGTTATTGTTGAGGCTCACATCCGCTTCAGCCATTTGAGTGCGCACTAAATCTACAGTATCTCCAACTTCAGTAATATTAAAGTTATCAAAATTTAAATAAATAGAATTCTTAACCATTGTTACATCATCCGAAAGTCGAACGGGCTGCAAAGCTCTCATGTAATTTGAACCCAAATGCCTATGCTTGAAACAAGAAAGTTTATGTGTTCCGAAATTAGGGCTATCCGCCATTTCATCTTGAGATTTTTGCCTAAGACTAAATAGGTGAGAACTAAATTGTGTGATTCTATCAGAAAGAGATACAACACTTTCGTCTTCTACTATATTTTCTGCCCTACGATTATTGGTAATACCAGAACGATTACTTTGAACACTAGTCATCATAGCTACCATTGGGTTGCCTTCAAATAAAATATCTCGTTGAACTAATTTTTTAAATTTATCAACCATTTCACCAACCACTTGCCATTCGCTTTTATTGTTTGAGTTTTCAGATGTAGTTTTGATGTAGTCAAAATTAAAGATCATTTCATTACCTCTACCAACCTTGCTGTAGTAAAAACGTTTAACTAAATTTACCATTTGATCAACATTCATTCCTGATACATTAAAATAATGTAATTTGTAAGATTTTATTTTAGGCCAGACAGATCTGACCCTATTAACCATTTCTTCGCCGCCTCTACGCCATTTTCCAGTCTCAATAAAATGAAGAGGCACGCCAGACATTGAGGCACATAAACGCATCCTAAGTTCTTCCTGACTCATCTCTCCATTATCAAAGTGCAAGATGGGTGTAAAATTATTTAATTCGGAGGTTTTAAGACAAAAATCTAAACAAAACTGAGTTTTACCAACTCCAGATCTAGCTGTAATTGTGGTGATATTTCCTGGCCTAAGTAGGGATCCATATAATTCGTGAAGCCTTTCATGTGGACCAGTTAAACCAAACTCCTCAATAGGATTATTTCCCCTATCTTCAACATAATCCTCCATTTCACTAAATAAATCTTCAGGAACATTTGAGCCGTTATCATAAAGGGATATAGTGCTATTATAAATTTTATCAGCATCCTCTATTAATTGACTAAATGAATCTTCAGAGGAAGCATTCTGCATTCTCTTTATTATTTTAGAGCCACACCCAGCTACCTTACGCCTAGCAGAGTATTTCTTTAAGTCTTTAGCTAAACCAATAACGGTATTGGAATTAGTCTTCCTTAAAGAAAGGGCTTGGATGTAGTCACCTATATTTATATCATCCTCAAAAGATAAATTAAGAGATAACGCTCTTTCCGTAAGCATTACATAATCAATTTGATCACCGCCCTCTATGGACCTTTTAAGAATTGAGAAAATTGTTTTATTAACTTGAGAAGACTCACTATAAAAATCATCCTCGCAGATATAGGAAGATATTTCTACAAAAGAGTCTGGGTGATTAATAAGTGTTGCAAGAAACTGCTGTTCCTCTTTAAAAGAATACATTGCCATAATTAAACCTTAGTATAAACTAAGAAATTATAAAAGTCAAGTTTTATTCTTGATCCCCATTAATATCAAATGGAGCATCTACATTTTCAATTTCAATTAAATACTTTTCTAAAGCCTTGCGAATTCCCATTTCTATAATTTGACTACCAGCCCTGCAAAAAATCATTGGCGCACCATCTTGATCCGTGTAGGCTATTAAGAAACCTTTGGATCCATCGCTACTACCTCCTGTAAACTCGTATAATTTTTCTAAAAGGCTTTGAGGTATCTGAAAAGCTGGTAAGTTTTCTGGATCTATTTGACTCATTCAATATATATTACACTATTCACAAGAGAATATCTAGCTTTTTAAAAAAATCTTTAGATAATTTATCTTTTTCATATATTTCTACCAACTTTATATTATTAAGCTCGCAAAAATCATGCTTTTGGTGATCTCGTTTAAGTTGCATTAAATAGTTGTTTTTGTAATTACCATGAAAAAAGGGTACATATTTTGTATGTTGTCCACCTTGAACTTCTATTGCAATTTTTTCATTGGCGTTATAAAAATCCAATGTCATACGGGTACCAGCAATTGGGAACTCTTCAAAAACTACATGTCTAGACCAATATTCATGCAAGAAATCTTTAACCGACTTCTGAAATTTACTGCGACTTCCGGCGTCCCAATCGATAGCATATTTAGTGACACCAATAATTTTACGAGTGGAGCCAGTTAAGGTTTTAAATTTCAACCTTCGATTCTATCTTCGGGTTTGTAATGTTTGAATCTATCATGAGTGACGGTAGATGCTAACAAAACCGCAGGTTTAATTTCACCTTTTTTAGTTTCTTGAAAAATGTGAGACATCCAGGTTTGCTCGTAAGGATGCGCCCATTTTGTATTAATGAACATTTTTTTATTACCTTCTCTACTAGTTATATGAGGCCAATTGGCATAATAAATTTCTCCACTAATATAAGAGAGACCATTAAGGACTTCAACATTTTTAAACTCTGTACGTGGACAATTGGGGTCGAGCCCAGTGGTTGGCAACTTATCATAATTGGGCCAGGTTTCTGTACGGACAGACTGAGGTACATTGTACCAGCTGACCTGTATATTATTATCCATGTAAACTTCAGTATAGGATAGTTTGAGGAAATCAAATTTTTCCTTTAACATAATTTGATGAAGTTTTTTGTATAAGTCGGGAACATGCTTATTAAAACCGTTTCTACATATCCCTTCTTCTGGGTCAGATATAGTCATGTCGTCTTCAAAAAATAAGTAGAAATCTGAATCACTAGAATCAAAATGCTCTGCAGCAAATTGGCGACCGCCACATATGCCAGTATTTTTATTCATTATAATATGCTCAAAACCATACTTTTCACAAATCAAACTATTGCCATCTCTAGCTTCTTGGTTTGTGGAATTATCGATAATAATTTTTTGACATGGGTGTGTCAGGAAATCTTCATGTTTTTGTAAAGACTTTATCGTGGCTTCTAGCTGATCAGGAAAATTAAAAGTAAGGAAATATAAGTTAGTTTTAACATTAGATATATCTTGAGTAACTGGAGTAAACTGAGGACGTTTAGCAGTAAACTCTTCAAGTTTGGCGGTCCCATTCTGTAAAGCTTGAACAAATTTAACAATCAGACCATTGCCGTCCAAAGAATAACGCTTATAATACTCTGGAAAAAGTTTTGCCATTATAGCAAAAACACTTTCTTCCGTGCCCGCTAAACCTTCATTGATAGTTCTTTCTAATAAGTGGTAATACTCAGCATTAGCTTGAGATAAAAAGTCTTTATGACCACCAAATAAACCTCCCCTGCAAACATAATCAACTTTGGTTCCAGCATATCTATTGATTGAATTAAACTCAAACCCATGAATTTCATTATCTGCTTCATAGGGATAAGAAAGAAACAAGAAAGGGTCTATTTTATCTACGATACCCTGAAGAACTTTTTCTTCGTAAAAATAATTTTCGTAAACAGTTTGACTTATACCAGCATCAAGCCATACGAAGTAATCAGTATCAAATGGGTTCCATATTTTAGAGTCATGAAGAAAAAACATCTTAGACATGACGATAGGATTATAATATTCATTTTTGCACTGCGGACTTTCTGGTAGCCAACCCGCTTGACTTTGCCACTTTTTACTAGTTCGAATAGATTGCCACTTATCCCAGAAAGGCGCAAACATACCAGCCTTTATGTCTTCAAGCTCATAAATCCGAATAAATGTGTTTTCTTTTGATCGACGCTCCCAAACGAAAGACTCCAGAGACTTAGGGATCCAGAGTACCATATTGCATGGAATTTTAAGAAATTTATCAAAGTGCTCTTCGTATCTAGACCAATCGCGTCCAACTCGGTTAATATCCCAGAGACCGCTGACTATAGTTAAGTCAGAATTTCTATCAATTAAAGAAGGTGAAGATGAAATTTTATTTGCTTCGCATTTGACAAAAACCCCTAACTGATCACAAGGGATTTCAAAATTTGGATTATACCCTTTGCTTTTTAAAAATTCTTCAGCTGCCGCTCTTACTCCTGGTAGATCAGGCCTGTCAAAATCATGAAAACAAATAATTCCACCTTCACTGACTTTATCGAATATCTTGGATAAACTATCATAAATAGAGTCATAAAAATCTCCATCTAAAAAAGCAAAACTAATCTTTGTGGGAATTTTATCATCAGGAACATCCTTGAACCAACTTTTATATATAATAGGTTCTGGTAAATTATTATTGTGGAAATTAGATTTTAATGCATCAACGCTAGTTTTAAGTGTTCCAGGTCTCCAACCAGTGCCTTCTTCAAATTTAGAAAGTTCAGGAAGACCTTCAAATGAATCATACACATATAATTTTTTAGTGGAATTATGATGTAATAAAGTGTGGGTTAAAAATTTGGAAGACTCACCAACATAGCAACCAAACTCAACTACATCACCCTCAATATTTTTAGATAAAGAATCTATTAATTGAGAGCAGATATTTTGAATTTGATTGAAGTTAATGATGTCATGACAGACTTTTTGATTCATTCTTTCAAAATTATGCAAGAAATCTAAATTGTAAGTGGTGCTCATTATTTTTTAGTTTTACAAACCCAGACACACCGATCAAAATCTTCTTGCATTACTGGGTGTAAGTTTTCTTGAGTGCTAATTTCACTAATATCTGAATTTGAAATTTCATGCCAATTCCAGATTTTGTTATAAATTGAGTTTTTGAATTTTTCTTGATCGTAAGCATAATCGTGAGCCATTATAATGTCTCCAGATTTAAGGAAAGGAGCTAGAGTATTAAATTCAAAAATTTTATTTCCTCCATCACATAGTAATAAGGTTTGGCCTGGGGATTGAATTAAGTTTACAATTTCTTCCGTAGCTTTATGAGGCGAGCTTTCCGTATGCCAACTGTGGTGACGAAAATCAATATCATAGTCTAATAAAGATTGCGAAGTCCATGGTTTATGAATGTCATAACTAATGACATTTGCATTTAAATCTAATTCATTAGCACACCATTTTAAAAACATTGTAAATCCCCCTGCCGCAGTTCCGATCTCTATGATTCTAGAAGGATTAATGGTTTGCATAAATTTACAAAAAACCTCAAAGGCATGGTGCGATTGAGAGCATTGGTGCCCTTGCCAGCATGAAATTCCAGAGCCTGATTCTATGTTATTATGCGTTGTGATATATTCTGATTTAAACATGATATTGATTGGGTTAAAAAAGTTTATTTAGGTCAATTAATGTAAATAATTGATTGACATATTGGTCTATAGTGCAATGATTTAAATAATATTCTCTGCCATTAGATGAGATAAAATTAATGAGATCTTTATCTTTTTTGACTTTATTAAAAGTGTCATAATATTGATCAGCTAATTCTTTGTGGATCAACTCATCCTCTCGTGTGAATTTTGGATCATGATGATAACCAAGTGGACTAAATGGGATATGGTTACCATTAAAAGGGACTTCAATATAATGAAAATTTGGATTAATTGAGTTGTGGCATTTTTGCGGAAAAGCTGGAGATAATACTGCAGTACCTAGACCCATTCCTTCAATTAATCTCATGCTAACTCCAGATACAGAATAAGTATCTATATTGATCCAGTTTTCGTGTAGCTCTTTCAAATGGGCACAAGAGTCAGTTTTAGCGCCCGTAAAACATTTAAAACGTTTATCTTTAAATAAAAATGCTCGAAATCCATAGCCATGATTAACCATTCTACAAGACATATTCTGAGGGATTGTGCGGTGATTGGTACCCCCTTTCATTATTGATTCAATTTCTTCAGTTACATATGGGCCCCAGGGTATTTTATTAATTGGAGTGTAATTTAAATTAGGATGTTCTTCAAGATTTTTTTCGTAATTAAAACACCCCTGAGCGGTAAAAAATTCTACACAATTCTCTATAAAATCTAAACTCTTAAAATGAGCTATACTTTCCCAAGCTCTATCCCAGTAACCTAAAACCATATACTTTCTGTTGATTGGGTTTTCAATAATAAATTCAAAACATTTAAAATGATGTCCGTGATTTTGTACTAATTTTAAATCAACGGGATTTGTGTTTTTAATTTCAGAATCGCTAAGTGTGACATAAGACTTTTGATTAAAGTTGATGTTTTTATGGCTAACCCGCCATTTTTGCATCAAACATTCTAAAGCTCTAGGCTTAATGTCATCACTGGTAGTCCAGTCTCCCCAAATATTGATAGACTTCATAAAACTACATCCAGAAGCGCTCTACTTTGGGATTATGTTTGCAATCAAAGAGGCCAGAAAAGTCTTCTACGGTACCTTTGATATTAAGAGCATTATATATAGGAGCTAATATATATTCGTTGTTAATTGCATAAGAGCCCCAAAATAAATTTTGGGAATTATTTTTATATATATGCAGCATAGTTTGATCCCATATCTCAAAAAACTTAATCATAATATCGAGATCAGAGAAGCAGAAAAGTTTCCCTGCAGCATCATAAATTCTAACTTCATCATCAACTGATAAATTATATTTAGACTTTAAAAAATTTACAATAAAATGCATGTTATTTTCTTGAGTCTTTTGATCCCACCTGCTAACAGTATTATATATTTTATTGTTTTTATCTTCAACTTGCAAAAATCTATCAATGTTTAAGTCGGTATCTGTGCCAAGTAATGCAATATTTTTAATTCCATTTTGATGAGCGAGCAATAAATGAAATCTGTTAGTGGAAAAAGGAAATTTATAACCTTGTTTTAAAAATTTTTCAGCATAATCTTCTTTGCTGGAACTCTCTAGAAAGTATTCGTATTTTTCAACATGAGGAAATCGAGGGTAAAAGTCTTTTAAGTTTTTGACAATTAAATTTTTTCTATTAATGTCTGAAAAATAATCAACATCTTCAGTGATAACAAAAAAATAAATATCAGGATTGTCTTTGTATAAATTAATTAATTTATCTCTGGCAGTCGCTCTGTATGTTGGGCCGCAACATGTGTAACATAAGGCTATTTTATCCATGATTTTTAACTCCATAAATTACACCCAAGTTATCTGGGGTGGAACGAAAGTTAGCTAGTGTATGTATAGTGAATCCCCATTCATTTGGAATTTTATCAAGAAAAGCTTCTTTGAGTTCAAGTGTATGAAACTCAATAGCGATATCAGTAATGTTCTCTAAATCTTGTACAGTAAGATCAAGTAATACTGACTCTCCTCCTTCGATGTCAGATTTTAAGAAATTTATATCATATTTAGAAATTAAACTTTGAATTCGAGACACATTGTTTATGCTCTCGCAATAAAATATATATTTAGATTCATTAATGCAGTGATTATTATATATATTTATGCAATTTTGATTAGAATCAATTCCTATAACAGTATTAGCTGTTTTACCGAAAAACAATGGTGTTGTTTCATTTAAATCTTTTGTGTGCCAAGTGCCGCAACCTATATCTAGAATATTTTTTCCTTTAGAATCTACGAAGCGCCAGTGGTTAGATGCGTCTTCTGATGTAATTTCATAATATTTCATAGTTTTATTTTTGTTATTTTATAAATTTAAATGTGATATAATTTTTTTTAAACGATTTTTCTTGGTGCAGTTTTCTTCATAGTAAGTTCTAGCAGATAAACTAACATGATCAAGTAATTCTTGGTCATTTTTTACTTCATTATATCTGTCTTGATACCTTATTATATAATCTTTACCTCCAGCTTGATCTCTGTTAGAATCTTTTGGGAGACCTTCTCGGGAAATAGAAATGTAATGATGATTTGGTCTAAGGTGTGGATTATATTTATTGAGGAACTCAAAACGCATTAGAGGTAAACCTATTGCCATATATTCTATATCCCTGTGGCATATCTCAGAGCATCCAGATATAGATAAACCTAATTTATAAGTAATCGCCTTCTTTAAATATTCTTCTAATGATTTAACTGGAAATCTAGAATTGATCAAACCTATTTTTTCTAACTCAAACTCATCCCCTCTTCCAGTGGTGCAGCGAAAAAAAGCTTGGTCAATCATACTATCAAATTTAATATTTTTTCTGATTTTATATATTTTATCATAATCCATAAATGGAGAGTATGTTAAAAAATTTGTATTAGTTAAATTGTATTTATATTTTTTTTTGTATTGATCTAAATTAAGAATTCCCCATTCGCGTAAATGAGCTAGAACCAATATGTCATTTCTTGAATTTCTATTTTCAAAAACCTGTAGTAACCCATTATTAAACTCTCCATAAGAAATGGCTTTTAAGGTGTCGGAATGTTCGTCATAAATTAAAACTTCAGCATCCCCCATAGAATAACCTAAACTTTCAATCAGTTGGGAACCTCCCTCTTGAATATAAATTTCAGCGCTAAATTGTTTTTTTAAAAATAAAATTAAATCTTCTAAAAGAGCATGGAATGTCCATTTGGGGTGTTTATTTGTGACTAAAAAAGCTTTCACTATATTTTTCTTTCTACTCTTTCTGCCCAGCCACGTTTTTTACTATTGGCCCAGTAAACTACACGGGCTGGCTTTTTATCCGTCATGAACATTTCTTCGTAATGTATTGGTTTTGAATTTTTTATAAATTGATTTAGTTGTTCTCCTTCGATTGATTTAGAAAAAATACCTTCTCCATTTTCATCATCAAATGCAATTAATATAGATTGATAATCATCTTTAGGCATTTCATGACGTTCTAAATTGACTAAATGATAAAAGGAGAACATAAAACTGTCTTCCCATTCTTTGTCGCTTTTATATGGATAAGGATTGGGTGCAAAGTTGTTATCTTTAGTATATTTCTGGAATGACATTTTTTTGAAATGAATACCAGCATATTTTTCATACTCACGTAAACTACGTTTGTCGCCAAGGCCATACTCACCTAAATGTATGCCATTGTCTTCAACCCCTATAAGCTGGCGAATTCTTGCTCGAGCAGAATCGTTACCTTTCCACCACATACTTTCTCCACGCTTACTTTGGTCATCCCAAACTAATTTACCTGCCCGCTCTTCCCTCATGGTTGCATGCCATATAACCACTTTATTGGGGTGAAATAGATCATAACCATGAGTAAAACTTCGGACAGTTAGGTTTAATTCTTCGCCTGCAAAAAATATATTTCTATCATGCTTGACATCACGAGCCCACTGGTTTGAACCAAATGCAAAGTGACCACTTAAAAATCTAGCTGGGTAAGGTTTTTTTAAATGCTTCCAGCCGCCTTTAACTGCAGTAGGTCTAATAAAAATTGTGTTATGCGGATAAAAACAAGCAGCTTCAGAAAACCATGGCTCATGAACTCTATCCTCAGGATCATTAAATGGATTATAATAAGGTAGGTAACCCCCAATAACTGGATTGTGACCTTCAGACTTTAATTGGTCATACCAATCTATGAGTGTACTATCCCAGTTTTTATCGAACCTGTGATGGGAATCTAACTGACACACAAAATCTTCATCAGTTAGCAGTTCATCATTGATGATTGCTCGAGCGGTAGCCAAACCTTTGGCTTGACCATAAGGCATATCGTGAATTTTAAACCTGGGGTCTTTTCTATATTTATCTAGGTTGTCAAAACCATCTTTTTCACAGAACTGTCTACATATACCAAAATGTATTCTTTCGGGGTGCCCTGCATTTTTGAGGGCACTTTCTATAGTAGGCACAAGTTCTGGCTCTCTATAAGCAGGTAGATGTACTAAAATAGTCTTCAAAAAGAAGGTACCTCCCCTTCAATCCTTTCCATCCAACCTTTAGATTTAGAGTGAGGCCAGACAAGCCATTTGGATGGAACTACAGACGTTTCAAATTGACGCCAAAACCTTATGAATTCATCTTTCGGGTTTTCATTTAGTAACTTTTGAACTTCTTGCTCGTTGGCATCTAAGCGAATCATCTCTTCTCCATCTTTATCTTTGAATGCCATTACCCAAACATCATAGTCGCTCTCACTAAACATAGGTTTATGCATATCAATACAATACTTAAATTGAGACACGAATTTTGATTCATAATCTTTTTTACTTTTAAATGGAACTGGTGGCTCATTTTTATCTAAGGTGTGTTGATGTATTTTTCTATCACTGAATTGAATGCCTGAATACTTTTCATAATCTTCGAGAGACCTAACCTTTCCTAATCCATATTTTTTAAAATGAACCCTACGCAACCCGTCCATTCCAAATAACTTCCTATACCTTTCGAAACTTTTTTTGTTTAACTCTGCCCACTTAGATACATCGTCCCAATGACGCTTTCTACCTTCTCTTGTGTAGTGATGCCATACCAAGGGCTTGGGTAAATGAAATAGATCGTAACCATGAGTGAAGGCCCTAACGGCAAGAGAGCTTTCTTCCCCATGGAAGTATAACTTAGGATCATAAGGAACTTCTTTAACGAAAGATCCATCGCAAAAAATAAAATGACCGCTAATAAATCTAGCTTTTTCAGGGAATTGTTTTTCTTGCCAACCCTGTATGGATTCAGGAAAAATAAAAACTGGACCTTCTGGCATAAAGCGATCAATATATGTGCGCCACACATCATTTAAGCGATCTTCCCCCTTAACATCTGGATTGTAGGAAGGTAAGTAAGATGACAATAGTGGTTTTTTATATCCCTCTTTTTTTAAACTGTTCAGGATCTTTTTAACTTCATAATCCCAGTCTTGAGTGAAGCGATGGTGGGAGTCTAATTGAAAATAATATTCCTCACCGTCATAAAATTCTTGAACTTTACTCCTGGCATGACAAACTCCAAGGCTTTTAGATGCGGGAGACTCTATAATTTTAAAGTTTTTTTTAGCTTTATATTCAGTTAAATCATTGAATTTATCATTTTGATGATACTGATTAGATATAGCGAAAACTAAATGTTGGGGAGATTTAGCTTTAGCTATACAGTCTTCGATGGTCGGTATTAACTCTGAGTCTCTGTATCCAGCAATGGAGATAAATATTTTATTCTTTTTCATTTTCAAAAATTTTATTTATAGTATTATAAAAATACTCCTTAAGATTTCCATTCGATTCGAATAATTCTAATAACTTTTTATCTCCTTGGACTTTTTCGGGGCACTCTATTTTTTTAGAGGAAATATCCTTTAACGCTTCCTCATCAAATGATATCCATGCGCCTTTTTTTTCTATAAAACCCCATAGGTACATCATGTCAATAATTTCTTTTTCTAACCATATTGAATTTCCATTGGTTCGCCCGTAGCGAATTGGGTATCGAACTTGAGCTCCAGTTTTTTCATTAACACTTTTACGAAAACGTATCTTGCAATAATGACCAGTTGGGTCACCTTTGTCTTCTATCTTGGAAGCGGATGGATTTTCCCACATAATGTCGTTGTTGTAACGCTCTTCAAATTCCAGAATGAAGTTAGCATAATGTTTGATTGCATTACCGCCAGCTTGTTTAACTTTTGGGCCACCCCTAGCAGCGTATGGGTTGGCGGCTACTTCAACCCTGACCTGAGAAGTTAAAAGCATCATGTGCCCCATTTTAGTAATAGGTAGAACCATCTTTTTTAAGAACACGGAAGTTACCAATGCTCCACCAGCAACCTGTTCACTCTCACTGAACGGTTTATCCATGTCATTCATGCGACACAAGGCATCAACGCTATCAACTATAAACATGTATTTTTTATTATCTTCATTATTAAAGACTAGGTCGCGAATAAATTCAAAAACTTTTTCAAAGATATTACAATCAAGGATGAATAATTTTTCTGGATCTTGGTCTACACCAGTTCTCTTAAGCATTTCAGGGCTGAGCCTACCTTCAGATTTAACCACAACAACCATTCCATCTTTACCAAAATGATTCTGGAAGTTTTTCGCAAAAGTTAATGCACAACTGGTTTTCCCACCTTCATTAATACCTGTAAACCTATGAGCTCCAGCTGGAAGACCTCCACCTAAAGCTAAATCTAAATTTAGGCTTCCGCTTGATATCTTATATTCTTCTTCATTAAAGGAATTAAAATGATATTTCTTATTATCTTTATTATCTAAAAATTTATTAATTTGCTCTAACGTCTTACTCATCTAGGAATCTTCTTATTGTTTTAGGTTTACTGTTGATTACTATATCACAGCCAGACTTATCTGTCAACTCTATTTTTTTGTATTCTGGGATCTTATAATGAAATTCCTTGTATTTTTTATCTAAGAGAAATTTACCATAATCAGACTGTAATATTACGAGTGAATCCCAGTCATTTTCAAAATGTATTTTCTGCCAAAAGTCTTCATTTGGATACTTCTCCATTAAACGTTTTAATATTCCGTATTCACGAGTCCAGAATGGACCCTTGATGGATTTAGGAGGAGTAATTAAGCGAAGTACTATTTGCTTTTTATTTAACTTAGCCACAGTTAAATACTGTAGCACATAATTTACCTAAAGTCAATTAAAAATCATCTTCGAGGGAGCCGCTTTGTTGATACTCTCTAACTCTACGCTCGAAGAAATTACCCATAGCTTGCACATCAACAACTTCACCAAGCCAAGGAAAGGGATTCTTGTCGCTAGGGAAGCGATAGTCTAAACCTATAGCTTCTAACCTACGGTTTCCTATATAGTGCATATAATCGACGAACATTTCAGCATTAAGGCCAAGGATTCCAGTAGGAAGAACATCGTGAGCATAAGCTATCTCAAGCTCAACAGCTTTTTTAATATGAGAAACGAATTCGTCTTGGATTTCTTTAGTCCAAATTTCTGGGTTTTGTTCAATAAGAGTATTAATTAAGTATGTACCAAAAGCAATATGGGAACTTTCATCTCTTAGTGTGTATTTAATTTGATCAGAAACACCCTGAAGTTTATTTTGTCTACCAAGAGCTAAAAGCATAGCGAAACCACTAAAGAAAAATGTGCCTTCACATACAATCCAATAAGTTAAGAAATTTCTGAGGATTTCCTGCTTTCCTTCTTTAGTTGTTGAGTCAAAATCCTGACGACTAATATCATCAGTAATACTCATTAAGAAATCATCTTTAGCTTTGATACTAGGAATATTTTCGTAAGCCGCAAAAACTTCTTCGATTTCAAGATCTAAGCTGTCACATATATAAACTACCGTAAGATTGTGAAGACTCTCTTCGAAAGCTTGGCGCAAAATGTACTGACGACATTCAGCATCCGTGATAAAGCGAAAAGCAGAGAGTAACAAATTGTTACCAACCAAAGACTCAGATCCAGCAAAAAATCCAAGACAACGTTTAACAAGTAGTTTTTCATCTTCTGTAATTTCATTGTTTTTCCATTGTTTTATATCTGATTGCATACTAATTTCAGTAGGCATCCAGTTGTTAGCGCAACTTTTAAGAAATAAATCCCATGCATATTTATGTTTGTGTGGTAAGATGCGGTTTACACCAGCTATATTTTTAGTAAGTAATTCTCCAGTTTTTGTGTCCATAGATATATATCGATAGTTTTATTGTTTTAGTTTAGAGAAAATTATAACAAAAATAAAAAAGAATGTCAAGGATTTTAAGTACAAGCCACTCCCCAGGCGGGGAGATTAGTAAACCCTGCTCCAGTTCTAAACCCTGAAGGTGTGGATGTTATTTGAGCTACACACCAATTAGTGAAATCTATAGTAGTTAAAGAGTTACAACCAAAAAACATAGTATCCATATTCGTAACCGCTGCTGTATTAAAATTGCTAACATCTAGAGTGGTTAAAGATGTGCAGTCAAAAAACATCCTATTCATCTTCGTAACCGCTGCTGTATTAAAATTACTAACATCGAGACTAGTTAAAGAGCTACAAATAATAAACATATTGGCCATATCTGTAACCGCTGCTGTATTAAAATTACTAACATCGAGACTAGTTAAAGAGCTACAATCATTAAACATGGAATGCATACTAATCACTGATGATGTATCCCAATCTCCTATATTTAGAGTGGTCAAACCAGTGCATCTGTAAAACATGTATCTCATAGCCGTCACATTTGCTGTGTTGAAATTGCTAACATCTAGAGTGGTTAAGTTAGGCAATTTCTCAAACATCAAACTCATATCCGTCACTGATGATGTATCCCAATCTCCTATATTTAGAGTGGTTATGTTGTTAAGAGAACTATTTCTATCAGATGAGAATAAAGAAGCCATACCGGTAACCTGAGATGTATTCCATGTATTTATTGGACCAAATTGAGATTCTGTTTGCGTAGGGTTAGCTGCCCAAGCGTCAACAGCAGCAAATAAACTATTGTTATCGAAAATGAATGGACCTGATGGAGCGCTAGTTGAAATACTTGGAGTAACTGTAATGGTTGGAGTAACTGTTGGTGTTATAGATATACTTGGAGTAATTGTTGACGTCGGAGTAACAGTGGGTGTTGGAGTAACTGTTTGTGTTGGAGTAACTGTAATGGTTGGAGTAACTGTTGGTGTTATAGATATACTTGGAGTAATTGTTGACGTCGGAGTAACAGTGGGTGTTGGAGTAACTGTTTGTGTTGGAGTAACTGTTTGTGTTGGAGTAACTGTTTGAGTCGGTGTAATGGTTGGAGTAACTGTTGGTGTTATAGATATACTTGGAGTAATTGTTGACGTCGGAGTAACAGTGGGTGTTGGAGTAATTAAACTGGGAATTGTCAATGTGAGAAAAGCATCGTTATCAAAAAATAATAAACGTGAAAAATTAAGATTTAAACCGTCGGTACGAATAACACTACCCAGAGATTCGGAAGTAATTAATAACGAAGTATCATCTTCATCATTTAAAACTAAACCTGGCAAAGTTAAGGTGGTAATAGTCAAATCAGAATTCTCTACAAGAATTGATTTTGAAATTGATAGAGATAATGATAGTGGGTCTGAGTTGAGAGCAAAAATATTGAGATTTAAACTATAATTCCCTGCTGTATTAAACCAGCTACCTAAGTTGTCGAATAATTCTTGTTCAGATAAATCGCTGGGATTACCAATACTATTATCGAAAGGGAAAAATTCTTCACTAGAAACATAGTTGAAGACATAAAAAGATTCTTCGAGGCTATCGAATAGATCAGTTAATCTCCAAAATAAATTATCAAAGGTATTAAATGCATTGAAGTTTATAGTATGAAAAGTATTTTCAGGGTCTTCAAAATCCAAAGGTGCAAATGAAGTATATAAACTAAAGTCAATGGATGTTGGAGAAGGGGTTAAGGTAGGAGTAATAGTCGAAGTTATGGTAACAGTTGGAGTCACTGTTGGGGTTAGACTTAACGAAATGCTAGGAGTAACTGTCTGTGTTGGGGTTGCTGTGATAGTCTGTGTTACTGTGGGAGTAATGGTTGATGTAACACTAGGAGTAATAGTTTTTGTAGGAGTAACTGTTTGTGTGGGTGTAACTGTAGGAGTAATTGTTTGAGTTGGAGTCAATGTTGAAGTTGGTGTAACACTAACAGTTTGGGTAACACTTGATGTTGGAGTCAAGGTGGCACTTGGGGTAGGTGTTATGGTAGAGGTTGCTGTTATCGTAGGAGTTACAGTTGGAGTAATGGAATTAGTTGGTGTAACTGTATTGGTTGGTGTAATCGTTGGGCTTGCTGTAATAGTTGGGGTAACTGTATTACTTGGAGTAACTGTTGGAGTCACTGTAGGTGTACGACTTGGTAAAGGTGTCAACGATACACCTGAGGTATTATTTAATTTTTTAGCTGTAAGCAAAACACTACCAAAACCAAAAAAATTAAAACTCATAAAAGAGCCATTGGATTGGAATATATATTCAAAATCATCCCCAATAGAAAGGCTATCTATAAAAATACGCTCGTCTGTATATTCGTATACATTTAATAAAAGACTACGAGTATCAAAGATGAAAACTAATCCTTCGGTTGAATGTAAATCTTTCAAAATAAACTCTTGACTACTGTCTTCAACCATTAATAAAAATGTCAAGAGTTGTTGTGGTCTTATTAAACTAAAATCTAATAAAAAAGGTTGGTTGTTATAAATTTTATAAAATAGATCAGTATTATTTAAGCTACCATATGGTAGGTATTTACCATCAATAACTTTAGGTGGAGACCTCCATTTACCAGTATTTAATTTAGTATTCTCTATACCTTTAAAGAAAAAGCCTAAATCATTTTGTTGTGGACCGCCAATTCTAACATTGAATGTTAAATCAACTAATTTATTGTCACCAATACTAGAACTAAAAGATTCTGATTCTAAAACTGATTTTTTAAGATCGATGGAAATCACATTACGTGTATCACGGAGCTCGCGATTAATGCACTCCGAGTAATTCATTTTTATATTAATATCATATTCTTTACCACATAGCAAATCAACGAGATTGCCAACCTTTAAGTCTGAAGCTAAAACACTAACATTTAAATTACAAGTTATAGGAAAATCTAGCTCTTTGGAATGGGGGTAAGTATTTCCAATTAAATTGAAATCAGTTCTGGAAATAGGAACTGAAAGATTAAAGCTTTGAACATGAATGATGCTTTTTGCTCCAAAATATTCAATCTGATTACTGGGAGTTTCAGCTGAAAATAATGTTGAATCATTCAGGCTGAAAATTATATCACCTGGACGTAAGGCAGTAATGCTGGAACCCTTTTGTGTAGGGGGTAGGGAGAATTGTCGATCAGTAATTAATTTTCCATTGTCAGGATGTAAAGCTGGAATTGATTTAAAAGATGTGCCTATATCTGACTGTAAATTTAAGCCCTCTACCGAAACAGAACATGTTGGTAGAGATCCGATACTGGCATTGATGCTATAATTTGATATATAACCATTGCCTAAACTAAGTACAGTTTTATGATGATCTTGAATGTCAGGGGACTCATCGCCAATAAATGCATCTCTACCTTCTGGTACAGTAAGTATAAAGAAATTATGACCAAATTCATTATGTACATCGCCAATAATCTCAGATAAGCTTTGAGTTTCTCCGTCGGTATTGAAACCTAATAGCCTCTCATTTTTTCCATCAGTTAAATAATAAGAGAAGCTTAAATTAACTTGGGGAGATTCAAGCACAATAGAATGAGTTCTACCCAATTCACCAAATTCATTAACATCCTGCCTACTCATAACAAAATCATAATCAATGCTCTGAATACGTTGTAATTGAGAAAGAGTAGAACCCCATGAACCTTTTTCAAAAGGAGTAGTAGTGGATAAATGAGACAAAGCATCGGGAGAACCTTGAATTGGTGTGCTTGAATTGTCAAAGCCAGCTAAAGTTAAAATTGGGTGAAAGTCTTCAAGATTAAGTAAAGAGTCAGTGTCTAAATTTTTATTATCTCTTTGATTTAAAGTTGTGTGAATCCAATTAGTATAAAATGGATCGATCTGGTGGTGGGTTTGATTTCGTGAAGAACGACCATTGCATACATTGAAGAATATTTTTTTGCCATCAATATGATTACCTGTAATCCAACATTCACCAACATTGTCTACGTTTGTAGAGACTATAAATTTAGGTTCGTAATATAAATGATGACCAGTTGAATCTGGAGAAATAAATAATGCTTCACTTTGATAAGTGACTCTATTTCTGGGCGGAAAATTTTTCAATTTTACAAACCTTCTGTTGATAAACCAAATTTATTTGCCAGATATTGCTCATGCAAAGATAAATTTGAATCACTAATATCGGATGTCATAATAATATCCCCAAGATCTCCTTCCATGGTAGCATTTTGACCAGCATTGGAGTAAAAGAATATATTTCTATTTATGCTAGAACTAAAGTGATTAGCTGATGGATAACTCATGTCAGAAATAACAGCGACTTGATTAATTTTAACGGTAATTTTCTCGTTGCTCGCATCAAAAATAAGGGTGTGAATTTGCATGTTACCGTCAAGCTTATTGGTGGCAGATCCAATATTGTTGGTGGCTGAATAATTATTTCCTATCTGTGGCCGCCATTTATCTATTTCTCCAGCTCGATATTGATATACATTTTGAGCACTATACCATAAACAGTCATTAGTGGCTAAAGGACTTTCTGTAATCTTTGTAGCTATTAACATAGCAAAAGTAGCTCCTGGATAATTAAAAGTTTCAGTTGTGCCTGCAGCCAATCTATCTGAGATTGAGTCCATTCGAACCACATTAACGCCGTTCACATTAACTATAGTAGGACTAGGGGGATTAATAGGTTCTGGGCAAATTAAAGATTTGCCGCCAGCGACTTGATTGTTCCATGTTACTAATGTTGAGCCATTTATGTTAGATGGATCGATATTATTAGAATCCCACCAATTCGATAAGTTTATGTCGTCAGAAGGAATAAAACCTGGTGATGATGGTGTTAAAGTTGGAGTAATACTAACGGAAGGTGTTGGGGTAGGTGTAGCTCCATAACTAGCATCGAGTGGATCATAAGCATCCGCTTCGTCATAATTCACAAGATAACCCATGTCTTCTAAAAACCCAATACTAATTTTACTAAGAGGGTTATAGGAACCATCTTCACTCCAACCAGCCATTAACTCATGCTCTAGCCCTGGGTGAAAAACTCCACCAATATTTCTATCATTAACTGAAGTTAAACCAACAACACCTTCTTCTGGGTGAGAATTAACTGTTCCAGCACCACCATCATCTTCTACAGGTATACCAGAGAATTGAGAGACATCATAATAAGGAGCAAAATAATCTTTATAAGCTTGAAATGCATGTTGTCCTGTATAATAATATTTTGTTTGATTATCTTCCACATAACTAACAACAGGTTCTCCAGCAATTTGAGTGTTATCACTTAAGATATAAGACCCAATACCAAGAAGGTGGCCAATTTCATGTAATACAACCCAATACAACTCACTCTTGTCAGTATTAACTTTGTTGTCTTTTAAATCAGCTAAGTATCCACTAGCTAAATTGAGATCGCCCTCTGTTGGAAAAAATTCGCCAAAATTTAAAGTTCCATCATAATGAGTAATACCAGCACTACCTAAAATACCTGGATTTAAATTTTTAAATGCTATATTAACATCCAAGTCCCAATCTAAATTATTTTGTGTTAAAAAGTTTGGGTTTCCAGTTATAACTCTATCCCATTTATTAACAGCATCTTGAATGATATTTTTATATTCTACACTATCAAATTGAATGTCGTTAGTTTGGTTATCAATGTTATATTGAATATTAGCATCTGGCGAAGAGTCAAAAATATATGGAGATAAACTAGGTGTGGGAGTTAAGCTATGAGTTGGAGTAACTGTTGGAGTAACCGGAATTCCTGAATTAGAAGGTGTGGTTGTAGGTGTAATGTCTTGAAAAATTAAATTAAACCCTAGAGGTCTGCCACCAGAATCATATTGATCTTTAATTAGTTCTTCTGCATTTAATATTTTAGCTTTTTTAATAAATTCTCTACCTACATGATTGAAATAATAATTTTTATTAAAACCATAATCTATTTCACTATTAATTAAGGTAGATAATTCAGAAATTAAACTTGAAAATTTAGACTCTAATTCACTTTTATTCGAAATAGAGTGTAGTTCTTGTAAAATCTGGTGAATTGTTTTAGCCATAAATGTATGTTACACTATATTATATCTATTTAAATAAGTTTTTAAATTTATTAAACCAATAAAATCCATTTTGCCTTAATTGTTCGTTAGATATTCGAATATATTCAAGGGTGTTATTAGCTAGATCTAACTTCTCTCTGATTAATTGAGAAGCGGTTTCATCTTTGACTTCTTCTATTATATCTTTTATGAAGTCTATATATGGACAAGTATTTGTTGGAAGCTCTGGAGCTCCGTTCTTGTAATCACTTAAGGTTTTTTTTCTCACATAGTGTAAATACACTATTATTTCCTAATAATATTATTATTGGATCTATATAAAAAATCTTGATATGTTCTTTTTAATCCTTCTTGCAATGATATTTTTGGCTTCCAGTTTAAATTTTCCATTATTGACATATCTAAACGCTTCACGGGAGTGCCGTCAGGCATATCTGTATTATATATTATATCACCTTCGAATTGCACTGTATCTTTTACTAGCGATACGAGTTCTGCTATAGTGATATCTGTGCCAGTGCCTATATTGATAATGTCGGGTAAGTCGCTAAGGTCTAATAGAAATAAAATAGCATCAGCTAAATCATCAGCGTGTAGAAATTCTCTTCTAGCTTTTCCTGTAC